>Ga0190284_1000278_pt1 | contig 34033 bp, 40 predicted proteins | sample 48691812_MG_FD_161668 | JGI IMG/M metagenome (GOLD analysis project Ga0190284, IMG submission 161668) | Hydrothermal vent microbial mat bacterial communities from Southern Trench, Guaymas Basin, Mexico - 4869-18-1-2_MG | ecosystem: Environmental > Aquatic > Marine > Hydrothermal vents >...
TCTGCAAAATAGATATATTTAAAAATGACGTGGAAAGCCCGTTAGTGTACGTTTAACACAGCCGCAGAGAGAATCCTACGACTGCGATCACGCCACACAACGCGTCTAGTATGTCCGGGGCTCTGAAATGACCATCTCTTCAAAATTCGTTCTAATTTATGAGCATTATTTTTTAAATTTTTTCTTGAACCCATCATCAGAGGCTGATAAGTTGCGTGAAGGTAGCAACTGATGACGTCCACACCATAAGACCACCTCATAGGGATCATGGCAAAACAACTGCGCATATTCCTTGCTCGGATCTAGTCGAGATTTGGCTGTGACATACCCGTCTATTTGCGGGTAGAGCAGCGTTACGTCAAAAATCCGTCAAACGTGAAACAGCCAGATCGACACAAGAAGCGAGATGATGGATATGTGGTATTTCGTGGTATTGAGGAGTAAGTCCGTAACACAGGTATGAGGAGGAAGCCATGTATTACAAAAAGGCAGGGATCGTGATTTTTTGGGTTTTTTTGGTTTTGACGTTTCAGCAAAGCGTTTTGTGGGCACAAGGACGTGTCTGGAGGGTTCCTCAAGAAAGACCCACGATCCAAGAGGCGATTGACGAGTGCCGGTTCAACAGCGAAGACGTAGTTCGAGTCAGTGACGGGATTCACGGTGGGGATATCAATTTCAACGGTAAAGACATAACCGTTTACAGCGTCAATGGGGCGAGCTCGACCATTATCCAGGGCACCGGCAATGGAAGTGTTGTCACCTTCAACAGCGGAGAAGGTCACGACTCCGTTCTGAGAGGTTTCACCGTCACCGGTGGCAACGCCACCTACGGCGGCGGGATCTACTGCGACGGATCATCTCCAACGCTGACTGCCAATATTGTTAGAAAGAACAAAGCAACTTACGGTGGTGGTATTTGCTGCTATGCTGGTTCTCATGCAATTATTGGAGATAATGTCATTGGTGGTGAGGCCGGTGGAAACAGCGCAACCTATTTTGGAGGAGGAGTCTGCTGTTACAGCAATTCGAATCCAGAAATCAGGTATAACACAATAACGAATAACGATGCAGAGTATGGAGGCGGTATCTGTTGTTTCAACTCGAGTCCTAATATTATTGGGAACGGGAATTCTGTCTACGGAGGACAAATATCAAGTAATGTTGCTGAATATGGTGGTGGTATTAGCTGCATCGAAGAGTCTGCACCAAATATCAAAACGAGCAATGACATTTCCAATAATACAGCATATTCTTCAGGGGGAGGTATATACTGCAAGAAAAACACTCTGTGTCATCCTCAAATTTGGAACAATTCTATATCAGGGAACAAAGCTGGAATGGGTGGTATGATAGATGGAGCGGGAGGTGGCATCTTTTGCTTGAACTCTTCGCCATCGATCCGCTACAACAAAATCGAAAGTAATGAACTGTTCGGGGATGAATCAGCGTGTGGCGGAGGAATTTTCTGTGACTATTCCTCAGCCTTGATTGCGAAGAACGAAATTAGAAAAAATAAGGCCCGGCCGCCATACGCGGTTGGGAGTGGAGGAGGAATCTATTGTGCAAGTGATGTAACAATAACTACAAATCTAATTGAAAAAAATGAGGCATATCTAGAGGGCGGAGGGATTTACTGCGACGGCGATTCTCTTGTAATCAATAATTTAATTCACGAAAATAAAATTTATGGAGATTCAGCAGGGGCGGGTATCTACATCAATCAAGATCGCTGTCCAGAACTAACAAATAATACTATCGTTTACAACAGCGCTATAGGTCCTGCATCGACCGGCGGTGGGGTCTATTGTGATGGTGGCACGGCGCCGGTCATTACGAATTGTATTATATGGGGAAACTTTGCTTCGACAGGAACTGTTCAGGACGAGATCGACCAGTTCGTCTCAGCCAATCCACTCGTTACATACTGTTGCATAAAATTCGGATATCCCGGCGTGACAAACATATCGACCAATCCATTGTTTCTGAATGAGGTGCCGATGCTCTATCACTTGACGTTTCCATCACCCTGTAAAGACACTGGCGACAACAATGCTCCTGGGCTCTCGCTACCCATTGCGCAAAAAGATTTTGAGAACGATGATCGAAACATCAATGGCATTGTTGACAGGGGGTGGGACGAGTACAAACCATGATCGGTTCGTATGATTATGGTCCAACTATTCGAATTATGAGATAGAGTGGGATGCAGAATAGGCAGGTAGGATACGATTAGGTGCCATACCTTTTGAATGTCAGGTCAAAGGGTATGGCACCTTGCTGAAAAATAGCCTTGAATCTCTTTTCTGCCAATCGGATGTTACTATATAATTGAAAGGTTTTTATGAAAACAGCAAAGCGTAGTGAACAGTGGGCGTTGAACAATTGCTCATGGTTGGTAGAATAGAGAATATTCAGAAAATGTTGCGATATTGCAAAATCTGAGGATTAGAAAATGAAGATCGTACTGCTTTCAACTTTGCTTTTGATCTTACCTGTCGCATGTCCTGGAAAAACGGTATACGTACCAGACCAATACTCTAAAATCCAAGATGCGATCAATGCAGCGCAAGCAGGAGATTTTGTTCTAGTCAGGCCGGGGACTTACTATGAGAATATAGTTATCAGGAGTAGGCCAGTTTACCTGAAAAGCGAGCAGGGGCCTTCGGTGACAGTCATTGATGGAAATCAGCAAGATAGTGTCGTCAAATTCCATGGAGGAGGTACGAATAAGTCTATTCTTGATGGATTCACTATTACAAATGGGATTGGGTACCTATCGCTGATATGGCGTTGGGGTGGTGGGATTTCTGTAAACAATTCTTCGGCGATAATCATAAACAATGAGATTGTCAACAATACTGCGGAAGAAGGCGCCGGTATTCGAGTTTATGAGTCAGAGTTCACATATATCGGAAAAAATGTCATTAACGATAACATAGCAGATTTACATTGTGGTGGTGTTTGGGTTAAAGATTCAAAGGCGGTGATTAGTGGTAATCGTATAGAGGATAACTCTACCTATTCGTGGGCCGGAGGTATTTGGTGTGAAGATGAATCGTATGTTCGTATTTTAAATAACTATATTTGCAGAAATAGTTCTTGGGATGGAGGAGGTATTTATATAGACGAAAGCGCAATAGAGTGTGTGAACAACAATATTAGTTATAACACATCGATGAATGGGGGAGGTGTGAATTGTGATGTCAAGCATAGAAAAGTCATATTTTTAAATAACATTATAACTCATAACAGTGGAAGCGGAATGGAATTCTCAGGATTTAATAATACAAACGACATTTTTGTCGTAAATTGCCATATATCTCACAATGAATCATATGCGGGAGGAGGAGTACATACGCTAACTATCAATAATATCCATTTAACAAATTGTACAATAGCATTCAATTCCGTTATAGGATACGGGGAAGGGGGCGGGATAAGTTGTGCGGGATCGGTTTTTCTTGAAAATTCGATCGTCTGGGGAAACACCGCCTATCAAAATCCGGAAATTAACAGTACTTTCGGCGCTTGTATCGCTGAATATTCCAACATCAAAGGCGGCTGGCCTGGAACAGGAAATATCGACAGCGATCCGCTGTTCGTGGAGCCGACATCATCGGTTGGAGATTGTCATCTGACTTACAACTCGCCTTGCATTGATACCGGCAACAACGCGCTCATATATCCTGACTTCGACGGAGATTTCGAGTTCGATCCGAGAACCGCAAACGGCACGGTCGACATGGGTGCCGACGAGTTCTACTATCATCTCTATCACACAGGTGACATTGTTCCAGGAGGATCGTTCGATCTGAGGGTTGTAGGTAAACCCGGAACATCACCGGTACGAGTTGCCATGGGTGCCAAACCTCAGGATCAGCCCAGGTTGACCTCTCATGGCTATCTACGCATCTCCTTTCCTCCCTTGTATTTTACCGATATCGGAACGATTCCAGCAAACGGTGTCCTGATTCACACAGCGACGGCTGCTACTTTCTGGCTGCCGGGACAGGAGAAGTATCTCCAGGCGCTTGTCGGCCCACCGGTGGACACGACTTCACGATTGACCAATATGGATATGTTGATGGTGGAGTAGGTGGACGGTATTATTAGCTGTTCTGCCAATACTAAAAGTGAAAAATAATTTTCCTATCTAGAAGCTATGAGCTTGAAGCAACGGCTTGCTGCAACATTCAAAATAGGTAAACAGAGATCAGCTTTCTGATGTTGGGATGCAGTTGGGAGTGAGTGATGACTTTGGAGTGAAGGTTGATAAGAAAATTAATGATCTCTCGATGAACAACCTTCGCGCGCTGGAGACGGCGGCGATAGAGAAGCGGCTCAGGTGGTGCCGGGACAACCTTGCGATCCCTGAGGGGGGGCACCATTACCCCACGGTTGGGATACGAGACCTTTCTTTTGAGATACCTGGGATTGAGCGAGAGTGATGTTCCCGTCGTGTCGGAGTCTGAGAGGCACATTACGTGGCTGTCGCGAAACAGGTGTCCGACTTTCGATGCGTGTGTTCATCTCGGTCGCTCAACGGCTGAGGTATGCCGGGATGTTTACGAGAAACCGACACAGGCGCTGTTGTCGCAGATCGATCCTAAGCTGCGTTTCGGGCGGGATTATGGTGAGCTGCGTCCGGAACATCCTCACTGCAGAGAGTCGATCGTACGACTCGATTTCGAAGGATTCATGGGGCAAGCGATCGGCGAGGCGCGAAGATCGCTGGCCACCGGCAACAAGGGGTACGGGGCAGTGGTAGTGTTGGGCGAGCGCGTGCTCGGTGTTGCACACGATACCGCCGTCAGCGAACACGATCCGAGCTTGCATGCCGAGATGAATGCGATCCGCATGGCGGTGAAGAACAGCGGAGATACCAATCTGTGTGGGGCGGTGCTCTTTTCTACCTGCGAGCCTTGCCCTATGTGCACGGCGCTGGCAATATGGGCCAATGTAACGGCGATCGTCTTCGGCGCATCGATCGAGCAGACGGCAGAGCTCGGCAGAACGCGGATCCTCTTGAACGCGCAGGAGATCGTCAGCCGTGCGCCGAACTGGGTGGAGGTTTTTGGGGGCGTTCTCGCGGAAGAGTGTCTGGAGCTGTATCGTTAGGTTAGTTGGCGGTGAATTTCGGGGCTCCTGGTCGCGCTGTTTCAAATCGAAATCGAAATCGAAAATAATCGATCCCAATAGCGATACCGATACCGAAAGAAGTGTTCAGAGTTCAGCGGCCGGTTTGGCGGGGACACCAGTTTTTCCAAGAACTGACTCGGACATAGATCATGCGCTCCGAGCAATCGACAGGCCCATTGACGCCAGATCGTACTGCGCCGCCCTCCCTCACCATCAGTGTTCGGATGCATCATTTCCATCGCCGATGACTGCCGTAGCTTCTTTGTCTGGCCGAACATTCCGGTCGGGCTACGGTTGGCCGTGACCATTGAGTCAGGTAGAAAGGGGAGATGAGTCAGGTAGAAGGGGAGAGTCATCAACAAATAATTGGAATCCAGTATAACGCTTTGAGTTGGGAGCGATCGTCTTTAGAATCGTCAAGGAGGTTCATGTCAGCGACTGTTTCATAGGGAGGTAAGCACCCAGTCCCAGGCGCGGTCGAAGTAGGCGTACCCCGCGTCCCAGTCCTCCCCCTGCTTCCAGCCGATCTGGCTGAAGCGCACACGGACACACCCACCTTGATCATCGAAGCGCAGCACGACCTGCGTTTTGGCGCCCGCCTTACGCAGGGTCATGATCGCCGGTGGGAAGTTCCACTCGAAGGCGAGCATCTCCATCGGAATAAGGGAGAGCACGCAACACCCCTGGCTCCCGCGCAGGCCGCTCGCGTCGGGCGCGTTCATCCCCATGTAGAGCTCATAGGGTCCGCCGGGCCGCAAGTCGATACGCGACTGGGGCGTGAAAAAAGACGCGATCCCCTCGGAGGTGGTCCAGCAGCGCCAGATATCCTCCAGAGTCCCGTCCACGACGACCTGTTTATCGAGGCGCCGGGTCGAGGGACCGTCGCTGCCGGCGGCAGTGAGAGCCGTCGCACCGGTGGACTGCGGAATGCCCGCGGCGGCGGGTATCAGTAAGCAGAGGGTGGCCAGCAGGCCGCCGGCGACGAGGTGCGATCGGTTCATGATTCTGATCCCCCTGTGTTTGTGTCGGTGACATCATCGCGGTTCGTCGTTCCTGACGACTGTTGTTCCCGTACCGCTCCCTGAAGAAGGCGATCGAAGTGGCCGCGCAGCACGGCCACTGCGCGGTCGAAGGGCGCAAGGCTGTCGCGGGCGCGGGCGAGCATGAGCCCGCCCTCCATGACCACGAGGACGAACTCGGCCAGGGTCTCGAGATCGGTGGCGGCCGGGAAACGCTCGCGCGCCTGCGCTAGCCAACGCGTCACGCCGTCGGTCCAGTTGCGGAAGTTACGGTCGATGCCGGGGCGCGCCCTTGGGTAGCTGTCGCTCACCTCGAGGGCGAGGTTGCCGATGGGGCACCCCCGCCGGCAGCCGGTCGCCTCCAGGCCGCGGCGGTAGACCGCGAGGAGCGCGAAGACGCGCTCCACCGGATCAGTTTCGACTTGCTCCACCGGTTCCAGAACGATGGGGTGGAGGAGCTCGGTGTATCGTTCCAGCACCCCCTTGAGAAGATCCTCCTTGCTCGGGAAGAAGTGGTAGAGGCTTCCGCTATTTACGCCGGCCTCGCGCAGAATCGTGGCTACACCGGTGGCTGCGAAGCCTTGCTCGTGAAAGAGCCGGGCCGCGGCGTCCAGGAGCTTGTTGCGGGTCTCACCTTTGTTCATCTGATTGTTTCTAACAAGGTTACAAATTAGTTGATCGATCAACTCAGTCTTTAGTAGCCCAGCACCAAATCGATGTCAACAGGTCATTGGGCCCGCAGCCCAAACTTACGCCGTGATACTACGATTGAGAATGACTTTTACTTCTCGTGGAGAGCCTCGTGCACGCGCTCGACCATGTCGGGTGAGGGTGTGAGGGTCTTGTCGCCCTCGTCCTTCAACTTGGAGGGGCAGCCCTCGTTCTTTTTCCTCGAGAGGTAGATGTTGGCCTTGAACTTCCGCATGAGCTCGTCGATGTTGCGCACCATGTTGTAGAAGTTGACCTCCGAGTTGAGGAGCACGCCTTCGGGATTGATTCTCTGATTCAAAAAAACAAGGCCGGCGCAACGTCCTCAGGAAACCGGCCGATCCGATCGATGAGGGCCCGACACGTTGAGGGCGGAGATGTTGCTTCGAAGTTGCATGATATCGGTCAAGAACCGCCGCGAGTCATGGGCCCAATGAGCGCGATGATAACACAGATGACCGGCGTGCTGCCTACAACCGGTATTCGAACCGCTCGTCGTTCTGAGTTCGTTCTCGTTCCAGGATTCGGAAAAACTCCTCCATCACGGATTTACGTAGCCCGAACGGCATGTTCGTTCAGATAAGAAACTTACGGCAGTATCCATTGATGGCAACGGTGCAGCCGATTAATGGTAGTGAGGAAAGGCGGCGTAGTCCAATCTGACGTTAATCCGCGTGCCGATTGCTGATCAACAAGAAGGAGCAGGAACTACCCAGCAACAGCCCAATCGATGCACTCCACAGAACAAAACCATTGCAATAAGTTGCCATTTGTGGCATGTTGTTGCCATGAAATGGGATCATTTGATCGAAATCGTCGCTGATGAACCGGTCTTCACGACGGGATTCCTCCTCGTGGGAACTGTATCACAAAATGACGTTCAGCGGCAGCTTTCGAGGTGGGTCAAAGCAGGCAAGATCATTCAGCTTCGACGCGGTGTCTATATGCTGGCGCCACCATACCGAAGGATCGAAGCCCATCCGTTTCTGCTGGCCAACGCCGTGAAGCGCGCCTCTTTCGTGACCTTGCAGTCCGCGCTCATTTATTGGAATATGATTCCCGAACACGCTCCCAACGTCACCAGTATCACCAGCGGTCGACCGGAAAAAGTGGCATTCGATCAGGGTCTCTTCATTTACCGTCACGTCAACGCAGCCCTCTTCGGAGGGTACACACAGGTAGAAGTTGCGCCCCGGCAGAAGGTGTTTCTGGCGACACCGGAAAAGTGTCTGCTCGACTTGGTTTATCTGACACCTCGCGGCGAATCTCGCGCCTATCTCGAGGAACTCCGGTTACAGAACCTCGATCGAATCGATCGGAATCGACTCATGGATCTAGCCAAAATCGCAAACAGTGCCAAGCTGATGCGAGCTGCGGGGCGGATCACAAGACTCTGTGAGCGGGAGGGTTGAGATGAAGGCCTATCTCGAGCAGCTTGTGACCGAGAAGCTGGGCAACAGCATGTCGGTGCGTCTGGCGGTCAGAGAATACTTGCAAGCGAGATTACTCCAAGCACTGCAGGAGAGCGGTGTATTCCAGAACTGGACGTTCCTTGGCGGCACGGCGTTACGCTTCCTCTATTCGTTGCCGCGATTTTCCGAAGATCTCGATTTCTCCCTCGTTGACCCGATCGAGGATCCACAGATTCCGCGTATCGTTGCAAGAATCCAGCGCGCTTTCGCTGCGGAAGGCTATTCGATCGTCATCAAGCAGAAGACGGAACGAGCAGTCTGCTCCGCATTCGTTAAATTCCCTGGGCTCTATCACGAACTCGGCTTGTCTCCCCACAAGGATGAAACTCTTTCCGTCAAGCTCGAAGTCGATACGAATCCTCCAGCAGGGGCGAACACCTCTATCTCGGTCATCCGTCGGCATGTCACGCTTCGACTGTTGCACCATGATAAGCCTTCCCTGCTGGCGGGGAAATTGCATGCGGTTCTCAGGCGTCAGTACACAAAGGGTCGAGATCTCTACGATCTGATCTGGTATCTGGCCGATCGGGATTGGCCTTCGCCGAACCTATGTTGGCTGAATAATGCACTGGCACAGACCGGCTGGAAAGGACCAGTCTTGAATACTAAAAACTGGCGTGAAGTCGTCGCAGATCGGATCCGTGGAATCGACTGGACGCACGTTGCCAACGACTTAGGTCCGTTCCTCGAACGTACCGAAGATTTAGCCTTGGTGACGAAGGCGAACTGCCTCGCACTGCTCCGCGGAAATCGAGTGGAATAAGATGACACGAGACGCTCGCGATCGATCAAAGCGCCGCAGATTCCATCAAGAGAGACACGTCACCTTTTCACAAGACAGCTCATAATATATTTTTGTCCGGAAGGTCAAGCGCTCTCGGCGATCGATTCCGTCAGTCTTCCCATCACCGACCTGCGCTGGCATATCGATATGCAAAGCGTTCATCGGCTGATTGCGGATAACACAGTCGATCTCCTCGACGACTTTTTCCCAAAAAAACCGACAAAGAGTGAATTAGCTCGCCGAAAACAACAAGTTGCCTCATAAGGGCGCTCAACAAAGCTCGACGCTCAGAGTAACTCTTACGTCACGGCCAGCCGTAGCCCGACCGGCATGTTCTTTCAGACAAAGAATTTTGGGAAGTCATCGGAGATGAAAAATGAAACATTCGAACACCGAGGGTGAGGGAGGGCGGCGCGGTACGATCTGGCGTCAAGAGGTCTGCCGATTGCTCGGCGCGCATGACGAATGTCCGAGTCAGTTCCAGGGAAAATGAGAAGGACCAAGATAATTGATGGAGGTACCCCGCTTTTAAGATCAAGATACTTGAGGATCGCTCTCGTATAGCGAGACCAATACCCCGCCCTCAAGATTATGACGGTGGTTTACATACGGAGAATACGATTGCAATCAACAATATAATATTATCCAACAATGCCTACAGGGGTGCAGGTGTTCTTATCCGGGGCGGACTCGAAAACATCCTCATCAACAATTCGATCATCGATAACGCTGCTAGCTATGGTGGTGGTATCAGCACAGTCAACGAATTCCATACAGAGATCGCCAATACGATATTCTGAGGTAACGCCGCAGGTACCGGCGCTGAGATTTGCGTCGACAACTATTGGGGTGCGACATCCTTGCGAATCAGATACTCCGACGTTAAAGGTGGACAAGCATCGGTGTTCGTCGATTCGGGCTGTACCCTCTTCTGGGGTACTGGAATGATCGACGCCGATCCGCTCTTTTTCGATCCCGCAAATGGCGATTACTACCTCAAGCAGGATCCCTGCCAACCAGGAATCGTCAATCCATGTGTCGATACTGGAGAGCCGAGGCTGCCGATTATTTCCGGAAGCACACGAACGGACGGCGAACAGGATTCCGGTATCGTTGATATGGGTTATCATTACAGCGTAGCCTATTTCGATCTAGACGAAAAGTTCGATCCGCCGCCGATGTGGACGCAGGTAGCGCATTTGGTACCAGGTACAGAAGAGTTGGTCGGAAACCGTATTGTAAGCAGAACGCCCTTTGTCGCCTCCTCGAACTTCCACGATCTGCATTTCCTTGAGACGTGCCAACTGCGTCGTCACCGTGTTGAGGTTCAAACGCGCTGTTCGCGGAGGATAGGGATTTCAATCCCCGTCGTCGATCTCGTGGCGTGCCAAGCCCTCTCTTCTTGCCCAGGCTGGGCAATGAAACCGGCCGAAATGAGTAAGATCTTGAGACTGAACCGCTTGAAATCGGAAAAGGACGCACTCCTCACCCGTCCCACCTCACCTTCGGGGCAAAAGTGCCCGAAATCCCGAACCCGGAGCATATTTCCTCCTCAACGGTCGTAACGACCTCGTCGTTGACCTGTCGCTGCTTCTCGGATCCGGCTATGAGGCGGCGGAATGTCCTTCCGGCGGCGCGCGGTCGTTTTTCGCGAGGTGACTGAGTATTTTGTCGATCACAACTGGCTCCGTTATCACGGAAACCACTCTCATTTCTGCGCCGCATCGGGAGCACGTTAAAGGCGAAACTTTCCAGATCTTCTGAATGAGCCTCGCCCAGGACTGCCTTCTTCGTTTGGCAAATTCGTCTGCTTCAGTCAGGGGCTCGTAAACGGAGACGGTCGCGCCGAGCCCTGCGGCCTGCTCCTCACCGCGGGCTCGCTTTCTCCTTTCTCCAAGAGCACGACTCGAGTAGACGCCGTACCCGATGGACCTCCGTTTGTTCCTGTCCGGCACGTGCATCAGGACCTTGCCCACGAACTCGAGAGGCTTGACCTCGATCCGATCGGTTCCCCGCATGGCGTTGAAGTTCGCTTTGTAAACAACCTTTTCGTTTTCAGGATCGAAGGTCATTTTTGAGAGCGCCACCGCAGGCAACTGGAAAGGAACGGGCACGGGGGGCACCGCAAAACGGGGTGTCCACCACGTGAAGGCCCGGCTTTGTTGCAGGGACTGGCTCTCTGGTGGGCATCATCCTCAAGATTCGGGGGCGGGGTATGCGGGGTAGGAATTCAAATTCTTCGAGGCGGGCTCAAGACGGCGGGATATTCAGCTGTGACTCCATGGAAGCCTCGACTCACCCTTCGCCGGGGAAATCACGCGCTTTTTCGTCGACACCTTCGGTTGCAACGTATCTCGAACAACCCGACGCTCATCCCGATTACCAGCCCGCACTGAAAGAGTATTTCCGTCAGGTCGAACAAACACCTCCCGACCGGCACACCCCTCACATCCTCCAGGAATCCATGGCCTGGCATCAGCGATATCTGAGGACCGGTTCTATGCGGGACAAATCATAGCACCAAGACAGGTGAATTTCACCTGTCTTGGATTGGTTCAGTGCGGATCCGAAACTAATATCGTGATCGGTGAGAATCCTTCCCGTTCGAGCTGCTTCGCCCAATTTTGGTTCTGCATATCGGAAAATCTGTTCCAATCCCGCTCCTCAACGAGGAGCGCTCCGTTGGTGCTTCAGGCACCCACAGTGCAAGGCCCGAGAATACAAGGAATATCAGCATCGAGAACTCGAACTAAAAGACGCTTGATGACTCTGAAATCGCCCCGCGCGATGACTTCAAGGCAATGCCCGGACCGGACTCGCGACGTTAGAATCTCCTTGGCCCTCTCTTCATTCATCGTGCAGACCCTCTGCGATTATATCCGCGGTAGTGGTCCACGGACATTTTTCCAGCATCGTTCCTGTTGCCTGTCATACTAACATTAGATCTCCGGGAGCACCACATCGTCGAGGAGTGGACGCCCGTGCTCGGCTGGTCGCAGATGGAATCCCATTGTGGTCACTCCAACTTGTTTCTCAACGCACGGTGGGAGTGGTGCGTCGCGGCTAACGAGGATAATTCCAGCATATTCCACCGATACCCCGCAGCGGGGGCAATCGACTCGCCTCATGGCATACTCGAAGAAAACCGGGATGCCCCACAAGGGAACAAACTCGAACCGCCTCGGTTTCAGAGTGTCGTAGCAGGGCCCAATTGTCCGCAGCGGGAGCACTCCGGCTGGCTGTTGAGCCGCGAAACGAGCTTGACCAAGAGAATAAGCCGGCTCAGTTCTGTCAGCAGCTTCACGTCGGCATAGACGAAGGACTTGTATTTCTGCACCCGGTTGAGTAGAGTTTTGACTGGCATCCTGTTCTCCTTCTGGGTCATGAAAATTATTGTCAATCTCCATTGTTCCAGAATTGAGCAGGATGCGCCACTTCGCCGCATACCTGGTTGTCAAAGAGCACCGACATCACGAGCGATCGCGGAACATAGTCGTCTTGAGAAGACCCACCTGGGGCAGGTGACTGGCCCGAATGCCCCACGTGGGTCACCAGGTGGCACGTTGGATTACGATGCTTCCCTGATTCCTGCCCCTTTTCCTCCCATCCGATCACCACGATCGCCTTGGATCCCACGATCGCCTTGGATCCGGGAATGCGTTTCAGCGTACGGGCATCATTGCTAATAAAAAGACAATTTTCGCTCCTTAGGCCCTCGCCGCTCAACGGGTCGAAGGGGTTAAAAATGGATCAACACATTGCCCGAAAGGCGTCCCCTATAAAACTAAATGGCAGATAGCGTCATGAGAGACAGAATTATGTGATTTCACCCACAAATTCTGCCGAGGAGCCAAATATTTCGCCTGTGGAAAGACCGGATGCGTCTAGCCAAGGACGGGCCGAGGCTGCACGAGTCAACAAGCGTTAAGTAGTTTTTTAGTGACATCCGTACAGCATCGAGAATGGTTCGAACTCCATCAACAGAGAGAATGGCTAGTAGCCTCCGCTCGGTTTCAACTCGAATCAGCGTCAGCGTGTCTCAGCCCCGTTTGAGTGTGTAAGCGAAAAAGTACTTGATTACGGTTTTTGAGATTGGATATGATACTCCTCCTCGTTTCTCGATGGACCTCTGGTCTTGAAGTTGCGAAGTTCCAACAAGGAGTATCCTCTGTCCGTCCTTGATTTTAAACTGCCGTGGGGTGTCTTACTTGAACAACGAGATTGACATGACGGACCACACAGCGATTCGCATGTCATCTCGAAAACGATCGGTGTAAATTAATGAATCTGGAAACCCTCTCTGATAATCCAGAGCTGCTCGATGTGATCAATGAAATGTACAGTAAGCCGTGGCCAAAATTTATGAGTGAGGATGAATCTGTAAAAAAATATTGGCGAAAACTATACAGTGTTTACCCGCAGTATCAATTGCTCTTGAAGGAGCAATCCGACTATGTTGGCGTTGCCAACTGCTTTCCGATCGAATGGGACGGTACCGAGGACAATCTTCCTTCTGGATTCGACCAAGCCATGGAAGTTATTTTTAATAATCAAGAAACTGCAAATTGCCTGTGTGCATTGGCTATCGTTGTCGGAAAGAAATACTCAGGGAAAGGAATCAGTTCAAAAGTCCTAAAAGTTGTGAAAAAAATCGGTAACAGACAGGGATTTGCCAAACTTATCATCCCGGTAAGGCCAACGTTGAAATCCCAATACCCACTGGTGTCCATGAAGGATTACATGCGATGGGAGAAATCAGGGTATCCTTTTGACCCATGGCTCAAGGTCCATATTAAAAACGGGGGGAAAATATTGAGAGAAGCTAACCCTTCGTTGGTTGTGGAAGGAACTGTTCCACAATGGGAGAATTGGACAGGTATGTATTTTGGGACTAGTGGGGATTATGTAGTTGAAGGCGCCTTGAATCCCATTTCTATCGATAGGGACAACGATTTTGGGAAATATGTGGAACCTAATGTTTGGATTTTACATGAGTTATGATCCCTTCTACCTGACTCATACATCACGGCCAACCGTAGCCCGACCGGCATGTTCGGTAAGATAAAGAGCCTACGGCAGTCATCGGCAATGGAAATGAAACATCCGAACACTGATGGTGAGGGAGGGCGCGCGGTACAATCTCGCGTCAATACGCCTTCCGATCGCTCGTCGCGCATGATCTTTGTCCGAGTCAGTTCCTGGTAAAACTGGCGTCTGCGGTGTGCCAGGCGGGCTGCTGAACTCCTATGAGGTCCCCGACGACAAGAGGAAAAAACACCACTTGATTTACTATTTGCGACAGAGGTTGCCATGGTACGCGGCAGGACTTCTCCCTCTGTCTTCGCGTCAAAGAGGGCGCAGAGATCGGGTTCTGCAATAAAATCTTATCGAGGAACATCACCAAGAACTCGTCCGACCATCGGTTGAGCAAAATCAATAGTCGCTTTGTTACACAGGATTTACAAAGCATGCGCGGCAGCGCTTTCATGCCAAAGCTCACCGATAAAATGCTGGCTCTCGTTCGCCGCGGCGACATCGAAGGTGTGTGAGACCTTTTGAATGCCAAACCTGAGCTGCTTCGGCGCCAAATAGGTGGTCACGGCCGGTCGCTCCTCTGGGAAGCGGTTCGCCATGGCCGTGACAATCTGGTGGATTTGCTCCTCGGACGGAGGATAGGAAATTCAATCCCCGTCGTCGATCTCGCGGCGTGCCAAGCCCTCTCTTCTTGTCCAGGCTGGGCAATGAAACCGGCCGAAATGAGGTAAGATCCCGAGACTGAACCGCTTTAAATCAGAAAAGGACGCACTCTCCACCCGTCCCACCTCACCTTCGGGGCAAAAGTGCCCGAAATCCCGAGCCCGGAGCATATTCCCTCCTCAACGCGCATGACGGTTTCGTTGTTGACCTGGCGCAGCTCCTTGGATTTGGCTATGAGGCGGCTGGATGTCCTGAAGGCGGTGCACGGTCCTTTTTCGCGATATGCTCGAGTATTTTGTCGATTACAACGGAATCTGTGATCACGGAGACCACCCTCATTTCTGCGCCGCATCGGGAGCACGTTACAGGCGAAACTTCCCAGATCTTCTGAATGAGACGCGCCCAGGACTGCCTTCGACGCTTGGTGAACTCGTTTGCTTCAGTCAGGGGCTCGTAAGAGGAGACCGTCGCGCCGATCCCTGCGGCCAACTCTTCGCCGCGGGCCTGCTTTCTCCTTTCGCCAAGAGCGCGACTCGAGTAGACGCCGTACCCGATCACCCTTCGTTTGTTTTTGTCCGGAACATGCATCAAGTCCTTGGCCACGAACTCGAGAGGATCGACCTCGATCCGGTCAGTTTCCAGCATGGCGTTGAAGCTTGCTCTGTAGATGACCTTTTCGTATTCTATTGCCTCTAAAATCGTCAGGGAGATTTGTGTCAGAGCTGACTCGCAGGGAGTAGTGAGTCATCAGGGGCGCGATGGTCGGACCGCGTGAGACAAGGATACTGGCAGTTGTCGTCGGGTTGGGGATGCTTCTCGCGGTCGTCATTTACTTGTTGCTGGATGATGAGGGCGCTCATAATCAACCCTTGCTCGATGCCGAAAGAAGCACTTCGAGGGGAGCGGTGCAGGATCCAGTGTCGGTTACCGAAGTCGACGAGCGAGATTCTGCGGCACCCGCGCAGAAAGAGAACGACGCTGAGCTTGACCGCACGCTGCTTCGTTCCGCTCTGCCGGAGATCGAGGAGCGTGCAGTTGCGCCGTTACCGGGGATCGAGGGTGTTGTGCGTGTCGCAGAGACCGGTCTGCCGCTGGGCGGGGCTGTTGTCTACAACGTGACGGAACTCGTCGCTGCACGTTCCACAGATGGCTCGATAGAATCGATGCCTCATGTCACGTCCGACCGATTAGGCGCTTTCGAGAGCAAATCTCTTGCACCTGGGACGTACTTCGTTGGTGTGAAGAGCTCGCCTGTCCTTCCGGTTCCGTCATGTTTTCACCGCGAGCTGGTCGTGTACCTCGGCCAGGAAAACTTGTGACCGATCTGCGCATCGATCTTTTTGATGGCTGCGGCAGCATCTCGGGGATCGTGCTTTGCGACGGTGATGGAGTCATCGATCTGACGGCAACACTGACCTGCTATGGATCCGTTTCTGATATCGTCCGGCACATGCAGAAAAAAAGGGGCATACGGTCCTGACCGATTACGCCGGCCGTTTCGGCTTCTGGGGCCTCGAGCCTGGTAGGTACGATGTCACGATCTCCTCGTCCGAGGGTGGACACAACATCAAACTGGCGAGCCGCGAGGTGGATTTGAGCGCCGGCAGGAACGACGAAGAGACTTTCTGCGTTTGTTCCGGCCGTATCGGCGGTCGGATCGTTTCCCAGCTCTAAATCGACTGTCACTATTTAAAATATCTATTAATCGTTTATTGTTATTAGTTTTCCCATATACCCCGAGTGTTTTATCTTCTAATAAATTATTGAGCATATGACAATACACCAGGACTGTTCCATCTGCACATATTGTTGGATAAAATGGATGTCCCCAACATTTGGTAAATGGTAGTCCACGACTTTCATTGAGCAACATGCCTATAAACTTAAATCCTAATGTGTATATTGTAGAATCCTTATTTTAGTAAACACTCAGCGTTACAAGTTACAAGTTACAAGTGAATCAAATCGTCTTTTGTTCCAGAAGATCATCTTAGGATGATTCACAAGTTCAACCGGGGGATGACTACTGGTTTTACTTGAAAATAGTCAATTCCATCTATTTCACGAAAAATGCATACACTTTTTATTAAATCGAGAAAATTATCCGGAGTAAGAAGAAAAGACACGCCTAAAGTTGTTTTTGATTTCAAATCATGTTTATTTTTAGCAAGCTGTTATATACAATTTAATGTTCCTTCGAACTGAATGCCAGGAGAACGTCCATGCATTTTTTCGTAAACAGGCTGAGAGCCGGCATCAACACTTACTCTGGTTTTGGGCACTTTTGTCTCGAAGGAGATGGTCGGACCGCTGGGGAGTGCTTCCTTTTCCGATTGGAAGCGATCTAGTATGAGAACACAGCACATTCCGGCCGTTCTCACAGCCCAGTTTGTGCGAAACGAGAGGAATTGGCACGCTCTGAGATTGAGATCGACGACGGGAATTGAGATTCTTATCCTCTCCTATCCTCGAGTCGAGGCGCTGACTGGGCATACAAAATGGGTAGCAAACATGGTCCTGCCCTTTTGTGACTCGACACTATAAATTGTTTCAAAACTATTCGATCGTAACCAGCATGAGATTTGTCAGCATTCTCTCATCACCGATAAATGCTTGAAACGGATACTTCTTTCCCGCAATCCAGTGAGTAGGCACTTCAGTCCGCACGATACAGGCGCCCGATGATGGAATGGTCTCCAATAGATAACGAACCACGGGTGCCTCAATATAGAGGTCGCCGTATGGTGTCGGGATTGGTGTTTCTTTGAAACCAGATCCCTCAGCTACGACAATTCCGGAATCGGGACGACCAATCACTCTCGTTGTCACCCATGTCCCTGGTACGACGGGATCGGTGTGGTAGAGGTGAATATGGAATTCGTCCGCTCCCATGTCCACGGTTCCATCGTGTATGCGCGGATCACCTTCGAAGTCGTGCAGTTCGGTGACAACGCTGTTGTCGCCTGCATTGCGGCAGGGAGAGTTCCAGGTGAGATGGAAGTCTCTGACTGTGGGATCAACCCAACGTGGATCATTACCAATGTTGCCGGATCCTCCGAGGCTGCCGGTCCAGCCTTCGATGCAGCAGTAGTTGATGATAGGCGTACCCGAGTACACGTAGATTTGCGATGATTCATAGTTCCATCCATTGCTGTCGCCGTTGTACCAGAGGATGCAGTTGGCAAGCGTTGGAGTGCTAGAGTGATTGTACAGCCCGCCCCCGTTGTCTACCGCCGAATTCCCTCTGAATGTACAGTTAGTCAGTATTGTGTTACTGTCTTCATTGTACATCCCGCCGCCAAAATAACTGGCCGAGTTACCGTTGAAAGAGCAATTGTTTAACGTAGGTCCGTTAATGAATTTAACCCAATGATTGCTCACACCACCACCGCTGCCGGCTGAGTTCTCGCTTAGAGTGCAGTTGATGAGCGTTGGATTGCTTTCGCCATTGTACATCCCACCGCCCCAAGCCCAGGCCGAGTTTCCACTGAACGTGCAGTTAGTGAGATTTGGGCTGCTGAAGTCTTCATTGTACATCCCGCCGCCATTATAATCGGCTAAATTTTTTGTAAATGTGCATTTGGTAAGTGTTGGGTTGCTACTATTATTACCCATCCCGCCACCATTGTAGAAGTACCCGCCGCCGGCCGCCGAGTTCCCACTGAACGCGCAGTTGGTGAGCGTTGGGTTGCTGTCGTCATTGTACATCCCACCACCGCAGTAGTAGAGCCCGTAGCCGGCCGCAGAGTTTTTGCTGAATATACAGTTGGTTATCGTTGGATTGCTACGGTAATTGCACATCCCCCCGCCGTTGTTGGCCGAGTTTCCATTGAAAATGCAGTTTCTAAGAGTCGGGCTACTGTTCTCACAATAAACAGCGCCGCCGTCGCTCGAAACGTCTCCGCTGGTGATTGTAAAGCCATCCACAACCGATTCTTCTGTCTCACCGCTGTTGAAGTAGAGACCACGTCCACCCCCTTTGCAATCGATGATGCAGTTCTTAGGGCCAGTCTCACTACAGAGCGTAATTGCCTTACCATTGAAGTTTAAGTTTTTGTTGCCAGGACCCGTCCACGTGCCTTCACGTACGATGATGATGTCATCTTTGAAGACAGCATTAATTGCTTCTTGGATTGTTGGGTAGTCATCGGGGACGAATATAGTTGCTGGGAGAGCAGAAGCATGGATAGAAATAAATATAATGAAAATCAGATGGTGTCGCACAACTAACTCCTTCTTGACTCTAGACTTCATGAATGGTTGTTGCCACCAAAGCCAATAGCGTTGCGCTGATGTCTGGATGTACACTAAATTGCGATTATTTTGGAAAGAATCTCGGCCAATTAGGCCGGTGTGCCCAAAAGGTGTCGTTTTTTCTACTAATAGTCTACAGCGGTTGATGGGATTACGGTGCCGTCGGAAGTAACGTGTTGCAGCATCCCGTTACAACCGAGATCCGAACAGCATCGGCCTGGCCCTGGCCGAGATTCAGGTTATGGGGATAGGAATCTCAATCCCCTTTGTCGCTTTCGTGGCGTACCGAGCCTTCCCGTCTGGCACAAACTGAGCACTGAAAGGGTGCCGAATTGTGTTGAAAATCTCAAACTGAGACGCTTCAAATCGGAAAAGGAAGCATTCCCGCCCAGTCCGCGCTCTCATTCTGGGCAAAAGCTCGCAAAACCCCGAACACGGAGCGTATTTCGTTCTCTGCGGTCGTAACGGTTTCGTCGTTGACCTGTCGCTGCTTCTCGGATCCGGCTAAGAGGCAGCGGAATGTCCTTCGGGCGGCGCGCGGTTCTTTTTCGCGATGTGCCCCAGTGTTTTGTCAATCACCACAGTCTCCGTGATCACGGAGACCACCCTCATTTCTGCGCCATATCGAGAGCACGTGAGAGGCGAAACTTCCCAGATCTTCTGAATGAGACGCGCCCAGGACTGCCTTCGACGCTTGGCGAACTCGTTTGCTTCAGTCAGGGGCTCGTAAGAGGAGACTGTCGCGCCGATCCCTGCAGCCAACTCTTCGCCGCGGTCCTGCTTTCTCCTTTCGCCAAGAGCGCGACTCGAGTAGACGCCGTACCCGATCACCCTTCGTTTGTTTTTGTCCGGAACATGCATCAAGTCCTTGGCCACGAACTCGAGAGGATCGACCTCGATCCGGTCAGTTTCCAGCATGGCGTTGAAGCTTGCTCTGTAGATGACCTTTTCGTATTCTATTGCCTCTAAAATCGTCAGGGAGATTTGTGTCAGAGCTGACTCGCAGGGAGTAGTGAGTCATCAGGGGCGCGATGGTCGGACCGCGTGAGACAAGGATACTGGCAGTTGTCGTCGGGTTGGGGATGCTTCTCGCGGTCGTCATTTACTTGTTGCTGGATGATGAGGGCGCTCATAATCAACCCTTGCTCGATGCCGAAAGAAGCACTTCGAGGGGAGCGGTGCAGGATCCAGTGTCGGTTACCGAAGTCGACGAGCGAGATTCTGCGGCACCCGCGCAGAAAGAGAACGACGCTGAGCTTGACCGCACGCTGCTTCGTTCCGCTCTGCCGGAGATCGAGGAGCGTGCAGTTGCGCCGTTACCGGGGATCGAGGGTGTTGTGCGTGTCGCAGAGACCGGTCTGCCGCTGGGCGGGGCTGTTGTCTACAACGTGACGGAACTCGTCGCTGCACGTTCCACAGATGGCTCGATAGAATCGATGCCTCATGTCACGTCCGACCGATTAGGCGCTTTCGAGAGCAAATCTCTTGCACCTGGGACGTACTTCGTTGGTGTGAAGAGCTCGCCTGTCCTTCCGGTTCCGTCATGTTTTCACCGCGAGCTGGTCGTGTACCTCGGCCAGGAAAACTTGTGACCGATCTGCGCATCGATCTTTTTGATGGCTGCGGCAGCATCTCGGGGATCGTGCTTTGCGACGGTGATGGAGTCATCGATCTGACGGCAACACTGACCTGCTATGGATCCGTTTCTGATATCGTCCGGCACATGCAGAAAAAAAGGGGCATACGGTCCTGACCGATTACGCCGGCCGTTTCGGCTTCTGGGGCCTCGAGCCTGGTAGGTACGATGTCACGATCTCCTCGTCCGAGGGTGGACACAACATCAAACTGGCGAGCCGCGAGGTGGATTTGAGCGCCGGCGGGAACGACGAAGAGACCTTCTGCGTTGGTTCCGGCCGTATCCGCGGTCGGATCGTATCCGCTCGAACCGGTTCGACCATCAACACCGCCGGCGGAGTCTGTCAGGTCACCCGTCCGACCGGGCATAGCGTCGGTTCAGTGCCGATCGCCTCTGATGGGGCCTTCGAGGTTTCATATCTGCACGACGGCTATTACCAGTTCGTTTGTCAGGTTCGTGGTTACGATGCTGTACGGCACGAGATCTACGTGCCCAACAAGGGCACCGCCATGATCCAATTGGAGCTGGCGCCGATCGAGAAGGCGATCCTTTACGCCAGTGTCATCGCGACACGTCCCATCCCGCGGGAGTGGATCTGCTTCTGGCTCGACGGAGAAGCCGCGTCACGACCGGCGTGTGACCTCCAGCGCGACCGCCACGGAAGGTATATCATCGACATTCCAGGCGCCAGCGGAACGATCCTGCTGAGGTGTTGCGTTTTCTATTCCTCTGTCGAGAAGCGGATCAACTTGGGAACCGAAGGCAGCGCCGTTGTGGATTTCCATATCGATGATGCAACGGTCACGGTGCACGGCATCGTCAGCGCTGCCGGTACGCCGCTGGCCAACGTCGAAGTCAGACTCAGGAGTGAACGTGATTACAACCTGCCTCGGGAACTGGAACGCTGCTATAGCCGGCTCTGATTCTTCAGCGGGCGCACCGATTCGAACGGTTTCTACACAATCGACGTGCCCTGTTTGGGTCTGTACACGATCGGTGTGCTCGAGAACGACTGGTCCGGATTGGCCATCGAAGACCGTGAGATCCTGGTCCACACCAATCCCTTCGAATGCCATCTCACGGTTTGCGGTGGTGAACTGCGCGGCCGCTTGATTGACTCCTCAACGCGAAATCCTCTTTGCAGGGCGATCGTCGAGCTAGGTCACCAACAAATGTTCTCCGATGATCGTGGCCGGTTCAGGTTTCGCGGTCCCGATCTCGAGGATGCCAGGATCGAGGTCTTTGCGCCCGGATATCCGCTCTGCACGAAAATTGCGGTCGATGCCGACCGTGCCGCAGCGGGAGAAGAGATTGTCATACCGGTCGGTGAAGGAACTGCAACCATGCGGCTGAAGCTCGCAGGCATCGCTGTGAGAGATATCCGCTGGAGCTTTCGCGTCTCCATCGACGGCCGCAGGTGTCTCATGGACGGATTCCTCGAGGACGGACCGAACGCCTGGCTCGCCCACGGACTCCCGGCTGGACGCCATGAGATCAAGCTGTCCATGTATGCCGGCGGCGGGCAATGGAAGCGGCATATACAATCGATCACACTCGAGGCGGATGCCGTGACGGAGGTACAGTTTGCGCTAGGTTTCTAGCCGTGCCGTTCCGAGTGGGGGACCCACTGCTCACTTGATGATTTTTCCGCTTCACAGTTCAGCTAAGAATTTCCTGAATGGGATGATGCGGATGTCACCATGAATCCGCTCCCGCGATTCGTTGCAGACGACGAACGCTTTGCGCGGGGCGTATTGGTCAACGAAGGTTTTGAGAGGTGTCAGCTCTCGCTTGTCCACCCGCTTTGCACCTTTGACCTCAATGGCCACTTCACCGTCTCCCAGGATAAAATCGACTTCGAGTTTGGTTTTCGTGCGCCAGAAGGTAATCTCAAAATCGAGATCGGAATAAGATCTGAAAGCCACCAGTTCCATGAGAATAAAGTGCTCGAAAGCCTCGCCGAACAGCTTCCCCTTCTCCTGACTCAATCGTCGCTTCGAAATGAGGCCGGCGACACCAACATCGAAAAGGTAGAATTTGGATGCCCTGGTAATGACCCGCCTATCTTGTCTGCGCTTGAAAGGCTTCACGAATCGCCCGAGGAGGATATCCACGAGAACCTGATAGTATTCCTTGACCGTCTTCGAATCCACGCCGCAATCGCGTGCGATAGTGGAGTAATTCGTCAGCTCTCCGTGCGAATATCCCATGGCCTCGAAGAACCTGGAGAAAGCGGGGATGTTGGTCAGTATCCTCTTGCTCTCGGTCCTGACCGTGGCGATCGCGTCTATCCTGACGGTCAGCCAGCTCGAGAACGCCATTCGAGATGCCGGGGACCTGCGGCACATGCGGACGCTGACCGTGGCGGAAACCACCAGCGAAGAATTCCTCCGCAAGACGCTGGTTCCCTACCAACCGACCCAGAATGTACAAACCGGGCTCGAGGCGGTAGAGCGTGATCTAACGGATGTTCTGGTCTTCGGCGGCGAACCGCTGTTGCGGGCTGGTGCGATCTTCGAGATCATGGCGGAAGCGCGGAATCTCGAGCGGGCCAGGGGGATTCCGGTTACTGCCAAGGTGTCCACGAATGGAGTTCTGCTCGATGAAGGGTTTCTGAATCAGGCGGGGCGTTGGGGAGTCTTTGTCTCGCTCAGCATCGACGGAAACAACAAAGCTCACGACCTCGGCCGCGTCGACGGCAACGGACACGGCTCGTTTCGTGCGGCTTTCCAGGCGCTGCAACTCCTGGTGGCCGCGGGGCGGCCCTTTGCGGTCTATTCGGTGATCACGCCTTCCAACGTGCAACACCTGGCCGACTCGGTCATCTTCCTCTGGAACGCGGGTGCGCGCATCATCGTCAACACCGTGGATTATACGGCGGAGTGGACGGAGGGAGCACGAGCCCAACCGCACAGTCAATATCAGCGCGCAGGCCGGTTCTACCGGCGCCAGCTCGAAAAGGCCGCTTTCTTTCACATGGAACCCTTCGATTCGCGCATCCCGGCGGTGACGCGACCGAAAGAACTCAAGCGCTGCCGGCCAGGCCTCTCCCAGGTCGTCGTTGCCCCCGACGGCACCCTCTACGGCTCTTCGGGGAAGTCAAAGGACTGAAGATCTCCGCGCAGAGCCAGGGACCGATTGTTCTCTACGCCGACACTTTCGGGGTTTATCCGGTCGAGATCGAGGACATCGAGTAATCGCTGTCACCACAAGCCACATGTTCTCAAACCGAATCCAAGTCTCTGCCATTTTTGAATGTTACGACGGTGCCGGACTGCTTTCCATCGATGGTGGTCACACTCGGCTTGAACTCACTGCGCAAAGTGATCGCCTTTCCGCTAAAATCGATATTCTCCGAATACGTTCCTGGTCTGACGATGATAATGTCCCCGTTCGTCGCGGCGTTGATGGCGTCCTGAATCGCCTCATCACGTCGGGCTGAAATTCGCAACCTTCGCAAATTTCCGGTCCAGTTCTTCTTGCGAGAGCCCGTGTTTTGCCTTGAGCTTCTCGTACGCAGCGAGCTGCGGCTGGATCAAAGAGTCGAGTTTCTTGGCCGCCGGCGAATCAGGTGACTCGGCGATGACCTGCCGGAGAGCGGGCAGGATCGTGTGGAACGCGCAGTAGCTCAAGTAGCCCTTCCGAATATGGCTGCTGTTACACTTGGCACAATCGCCGTGATTGGGGCAGTTCGGATTGGGGCAGGGACAGATGTCTTCCATGTGGTAAGGTCCTTTCTCTTCGAATTTCGTCGTATGAGCCGCCATTTGAGCCGGTCAAGACGCGGTAGGGGACGAAATATCCGCTTGACCAGCACTTTGTCATGCTAACTCTTCGGTCATGCGCCACGACTGATCGATTTTGCGCCTCTCGCCTATGCCCAATAGACCTCGCTGTAGTATTCTGCGAGCAGATACTGTTCAGCGGAAAGTCCGCTGGGAGCGGCCAGAGAAAGTATCGCTGGGCCGCCCTTCGAGTACACGACGCAGTCGGTCGCTCCGTCTTCCTCGGTATAGATCCACAGCCAATACTTGGCCCTGCCAACCAGTGCGGTCCTGACGAACGCAAGACGCTCGATATTGGCTTGTCCGACATCGCCAGATTCCATATTCACGTAGCTCATGACCTCATCCGGGTAGTTGGGGCACGATTCCGCGGTGTTGGGTTCGAGTGTCGGGAATTCGACGTCGATGTTTCTCCAGTCGGCCGCATCATCAGGGAGCTCGTTGCGTGGTATCATCCTTTCCTCCAGTGTGATAGGACCGTGGTCAACGTGCGACTATAACTGCAATCGATCATTTGACAACACCGCACTCCGCTTGAGCGACACAAGGGCTCCGCTCAGCGCCAATCCCCCTGATCCCGATTGTCCTCAATTATTCCGCTTTCTAGTCCAAAAGACGGAGAACCCCTCAACTGTTTTCCTGGCTGTGTAAGGACTTTTTCAAATCTTTCTTCAAGCGAGTAACCTCTCTGATGAGGGGATCAATCATCAAATGTCGTATCGTGGCTAAGAGTCCAACCGCAACCATAACACTGAAGGCCAGATCGATCACGTAGGGCGGGTGGCTCCCCAGGTGGATGATTATCCACACCACACCGACGCAAACTACCGTACCATACGTGCAAAGGAGAGAAGGGAGAGACATGGGATAACGCAAGAAGAAGGCGAGCTTGGCTTCGTCGTTGTTTCTTTTCATGTGTCCTTCCATTTGCTGTTCAAACCAGAAAATAAGAGTTCTTCTTGGCGGCCAATCCACCGGCAATCAACAGCATGAACGCGCCGAGCGTGAGTATCTGCAGCTTCAGTGGAAACCACGTGAACCGCAGTAGTCGACTGAATATTTCCGTCATGATCGGTGTTTTTCACCGGTGGCTGAACGCCGGGCTCTCGTGCGCACCCGCAAGCTAGTGCGCTGCGGAGGCTCTACGATATCGTCTGGAGTCCTCTGCTGATCATGACCCGCCGGCCTTCTTACCAATAATGTAACCGAAACTGGCCCATCGACCACCGTCGACCTCCAATGTTTTGGGATCCTTTTCCGGTTCCTTCTTGCAGAATGGATCGTGCTGGGCAAACGCCAGCCACCACTGCCGCGCGTCAGGCGCGTACTCCGCCTCGATGACTTGAAATCCTGCAGCGTCGACCTGCTCAGTCGTTTCGCGCAGGCTACGGAAGCATTCTATCCACGGATATTCATCCTCCGAAACGTAGGGCAGCAGGTCGGGCGGCACCGCCACATCCAGATGCATCGGTTCCCCCAGGCCCAAGACTCCTCCCGGCTTCAGCACGCGATGGATTTCTTCCAGACCATGCAGATAGCCTTCGACGCCCTGCGACACGCGAACCATCTCCAGGGCCGTCGTCGAGTAAACGAAATCGAAGGATTCCGCTGCGAAATGGGTCTTCGGTACGCCAAGATGCAATCCCAGGACTGAGCTGGCGACACCCCACGACCTGGCGTTCTGGCACAGCAACTCGATCATCGGGATCTTCTGTTCGCGATCGTCCCACGGATCGATGCCAACCGCAAAAACACCGTACTCTTTCGCCAAGAAGCAGGTTTGGTACCCGCGATTGCAGCCCACATCCAGGAGAGTCGCACCCGGCGTCAACCCCATCTTCTCGGCCATGAACTCGGCAAGATTCAATCCGCCCGGGCCACTACACTGAGCATAGATCGTGGCGAGGTCCGAATACTTTGAAGACTTCCTGTACTGAAATGATGTCATTCCTGATGCTTCCTTACTGGCTATCGCTTGAACGAGGATATGGCGAGGATATGGCGTGGCTAGTCGACCAGACCGTCCGATGGGTTGTTCCGATCCTCGTCCTGGTGTTTCTTGGATTTGCGTTGCTGGTTCTTGTGCTGCCTGGCCTTCTCTTTCCGGGATGCCAGCTTGCGCATCTTGGCGGCCCAACGCCTCAAATACCTGGTATCGTCGGTGTTTTCCGGATCATCGATCTGGGCTTCGAGCTTGTCAGCCCAGGCATAGAGTTCCTCGGCGGTATGACTTTCCATTCCGTTGAAGCCGGAGACACGACCTCGTTCTATCTTGGCCATTCTGAATCGTCTTCCTCTCTCACTGGCCCGATTCTATCGAGTTCTCGTCTATTCGATCCTGGGGCGAGGATCGGTCACGCCAGCCGAGGCCGAACGATCCCAAGGCTTTGTAAGAAGCAACATTATACAAGAGACTTCGAACGCCGGGAGTGTGAAATCCGAGCTTTTTCCACGGTCGGGTGGGGGGGCTCAAACGAATAAGCCCGAGTCGATGCTCGGGTGTGCAGAAATGACGAGAGAATCGTCAGAAATTGGCGTGAAAATTCGACAAACGATCTTCAACCTGCGAGGCTAAACCATCGTAGCCTTACTCTCTTTCCTGTGTCACTATCAATGCACTTGAAGTACGGGCTGTTAAATGTCCCGAGTACTTCTGACGTGTGCTGCAAAAAAATCGACAACTTGTGCTTTTGATCGTTGTCCGCTGGCTAATCCCATGGTGATCTCTTCTAGCTCGTCGTCACTCGCATCGAGTTCGTAACCGTTGGCTAGCAAGAACACTTCTGCTGAAGCAACTGCTATTCGTTTATTACCGTCGACGAACGGATGGTTGGCACAAAGATGGAAGTGGTAGGCCGCAGCCTGTTCTGTAATTCCGGCATGGAGATTCTTCCCGGCAAAGGTTGCCCGAGGCATCGCAACCGCAGACTCGAGTAGTCCGCGGTCACGCAGTCCCTGGTCTCCCCCGAATTCGTCGATCACGCGTTTGTGAATCAGCAGAATATCAGCCACAGACAAGTAAACCGGTGTCTCCATCACTTTGCCAAACGCCGGAGCACGTCTTTGCGCTTCTTGAGGACATAGTCGATTTTCTGTTTGAGATCCTCGGTATCGATGAGTTTGGGGTTGGCGGGGCTGACGATGAGATGTCCGTCCTGAATCGTCAACTGTACGTGGCTGTTTTCCTCCAGACCGAGCAGCTCGAGAATCGGCTTATCGAGGATTAAAGCGTTGCTGTTACCTACTTTGCGAAGCTGTTTAATCATCTCAACCTCCAAGGTTATAACTTGATTATAACCACTGGGTCCGCCGAGTCAATCCCACTTGTCGCCTGTTTGACGGTTTTTTGGTCGGCGGTGTACTACGGCCCCCACTTGCGGAATTTTCTGCCCTATAGAGAGGTGATCACTCGCTCTCTGTCATCTTCCATTGCGTGGCCTGCAGAGCCACCTCGTCGGGGGTAATGTAAGGCTCCAGAGGTAGTGGCCAGCGCCCAAGACCCTTGAAGTTGTCGGAGAGTGGGCTCCATGTGTCAGGACACATTACGCTGAACAGGCCAAGCACTCGGGCGTAGCCTTGTGGACCGACCGCAGCCGCCGCGACGTGCATCGGTCCGCTGTCGCGTGCGATGCAGACCGTTGCCGAGCAAGCCCAACTTGCAATCTCCTGAAGAGTCAGTTTCTTGACGAACCTCCAGTTGTACGTGGGCTCGCCGGCAATGATATCCTTCCCAGCACCGACCTCGTCCGCATCGCACCCGACAATTACCACGCCAACCTCAGCTAAGATTCTCACAAGTTCTTTCCACTTGGTCACATTCCATGTACGTCTATCCCACGAACCGTGCTTCAGACCCGGCAATAGCAAGTAAATCCTGTCGACATCCGCATCGAAAGCGTGCAGACCCTCTTGACTGGCCTCAGAGCCTCCACCGCAAAGGATCTCAGGCGCCATGCATTTGCGTGCTTCGTTTATGTTACTTGCAGATACCTCGATCCGTGGCCAAGCTGGATTGGAGACGTGAATGCCAAGATGGCATAAAGTAGAGTGTAGTTGCCGGGTAAGGTGGATTGAGCTTTGGGCATCGAGGCCGTTAACCGGCTCGTAGCAGACTACGTTGAGACCTGCATCGCATCTGATTTTTTTGACAACTTCTTTATCATGAGTGCAAATGAACACAAACGATTTGCCATTGTTATGTTCGGTCGACATCAGTTTTGGAAAGGCTTTATCTTCCTCCAAGCCTTCGAGATCGCCCTTCCATTCATGTACGCCGACGAGTCTATTGAAATGCGGAAACAAACAGCTAATGACACCTCGTGTTCCCCACCAGTGAAGCTCTTTCACGGCCGGGAAGAGACTGCGGTCCAACAATGTTCGAATGAAGGACGTCTGAAGTACAGTGTCTCCAACAGCGCCAGAATTCCCTGTGCAGTTTCTTGGAGCGAAGACAAGGGCTTTTTCGATCTCGCGCGGTTCCATGCTGTTACTCCGATATCGCAGAAAACATGCACTGTGATAGTACTAAAGTACATCGCATCACCGGAGGCGCTCGGTGCCGTCCAGTGGAAGCGATTGTACGCAAAGCACTCTTTGCACAATGCCTCGTTTATCATATTTATCTAATTCTTCATGCTTGAATTCATTAAATTTTGAATGAATTCGGAATAGTCATCCTTCATTGGGAGTTCGAAATCTCTTTTAATCCGCCTGCGTGTGGACGTGACCTTTTCACCTGTCTTGGGGTTTTGGGCTTCCTTTTCATACATCTCCCAATACAATCCAACACCCCGTTTCTGCCATAGCGGCAAATCGTTAAAGTTTATGCCGCGCTGAAAGAGAAGTTCGTTCTTGTCCGAGACGGACATGCCGGATAAACGGGTGGTCGCTTGCTTCTCGTTCATTCCCTCGTTACGAAGTGCCCAATAGCAATAGGAGTTGAGAGCATTGCGATGTGCATCCTCATTCCGCCAGCGGAAATAGTCGACAACGAGCACTTCATTTGGGAGTTGGGAAATGCGCGAGTCAAAACACCCGATATCGTTTAGAGTCAATGAAAATTTCGCGCTCGCTTCGCCCGCCAAGACGGAATTGAGCTTACGGAGCTTTCGACCGAAGAGTTTTTCATCCGGATGGAAGAGGAGTGATATCTCATCGCTCCGCGTGTAGCCATAGATGATTCTGAATCCACACGTCATAACGTGTTCGACGGTATCAAGCATAATATCCCGAAAACGCCTGTCGTATGGTGCCTCGAACGAATGAACTCCCTTGGTGAGTTTGGTGAAGCTTCGACCATCGAGGCGAGCTACAAGATAGAGACCAGGCAGAGCGCAATGGTCGTGGGCGGTTTCGAAAACACGCATTTTGACATCGAGGTCATCAAACTTCATCGGCCCGCTCCGATACGAGGAATCCACCGTCTCCACTTGGCGAGACGTAGTATAGTTCGTCGAATCCCTCTTGAGTACTCGGGATTTCGAGTTTGCCATACGTCCCGAGCACGCCTGGCTCGGGAATCCGCTCATTCTCGGAGCGATCTCGATTCTTCGCCAGACAAAGCTCGATCTGGGACTGGAAATAGTAACCCTTTACAGCAAAGCCGGCTGATCTGGCTGCCTTGATATAAGCGGCGCGATCTTCGACGGTTGGATTTGTGTTGTCAACAACGAAAGGTTGCTTTGCCTCCAAGCAGGCCCTTAGCAGAATCTTCTCTCGATGGCGGGTTTTGAGCATGTCGAGATTGATGCGAATGTGTGTTCGAAAGAAGCGTTGACGAAAAAAAGTAGATTTTCCGGAACACTGGATCCCGGTAAATATGACTGCCTCCATTTTGATGTCATACCTCGCTCATCATCGCATTATCGCATTCCGCAAACCACGTTTTGCGAACGCCTTGCCGATCAGCGGCGGCACGAATCACCGTCCCGCTGCATCGGCTTGCTACTCATTGAGGCCCCCCGGGATCTAAACCGGTGACCGGCTAAGATGGAAGCGTCAACAATCCATTCTGCCCAGGAGGCGTCTATTATGCGCTTCCACATCATTCAACACCAACATTACCCAGGTGTCGACCTGCACACCAGGTCGATCTACATCTGTATTCTCGACGAAGAGGACGACACAGTCATTCATTACAATCTGAGAGCTGATGTTGATAAGCGAAGCGAACGAGTGACATATTCCGGCTCCGCCTCATCGTTGTGTTGTCCGGCGACACGGCAGTACGAGTCCATCAACCTTGCCGGCTGACCATGGCTTCGATCCAGATCGGGGCGAAGGGTGAGGTGCAGCCCTTGGAAACGGGATAGTCGCGATAGACTCCCAGCTTTTCTCCGATGGCAACGGCCCGCTCGCGGTGAACAGGGAAGTGGATGCCGATTTCCGCAAGAGCACAGTTCATCGTCCATTGAACCTCTGAAGCAGCCTCTCCCATCTCGGTCTCGATACGATCCAGAAGAGCTGACAGGTCGAGCCCTTCCGGGCTCTTGACGATCCGCTCGGCGGTGAGGCTCCAGCCGGCGCGTGCAGCCATGGCATCATCGGCGGTCATCCACCCCTGGCGCAGAGTCTCCTTATCGGGATGTTTCTTGACGACATAGGCATTGAGCCAGTCCGCCACTCGCGAAAACGTGACAGACTGAACCATCCGATCCATCTCGTCGGCTGACAGCGACTTTGGCTTGATCAGGAGGATTGCCAGAAACCTGGCGTCGATGTTCCCCGTCTCCCAGAGAGCCAGGGCCAACTCATGGTTTGTCTTGATCTTCTTCGCCAGTTTCCGAATTTCGCCGAGTCGGACTCCGAACTGATTCTCTCCAGCGCCGTGCTTGGTGTTTTGCGCACGCATTTTTTCGTTACCGAGCTCTTCGAGCTGAGCGAGAGTCTTCTGGACGGTCATGCTCATCCTTCTAACCTCTCAATTGGAAAGACGTTAAGTTTGATTGTCTATACCTCCGCGGAATCTTCAATCCAATCCATGCTCTGATTAGCATTGTTTTTTCTTACTACAAATGTTTTAGCGACTTTGTCATGCTCGGTTAACGGTCCTTGCTTTCAGTGGCCGGACGAAGTCCGGTCCGACTGGAGCGCGTTGTTAGGCGACGTCCATCAGCGACCTTACAGATCATCAGGTGCCCGATCTATCTCCTGTAGCCTGTGTCTCGCACCTGCGTGAGTAAGCACAACCCTTCCGTGAGGCCGAAGTGAGGGCGCTTTCGAAACCGATCGTCCATTGTAGTGTGGTGAGTACTTGTAGATTAAGATCGACTCTGCGATCCCTATATCTGCTTCGTACTTAGCCCAGTTGTCAGCGCTGCTATGTCGTCGTGGAATATAAATCCTACCGACGTAGACACGGACAGGACTGTCCTCGCGACGGAGCCAGCGCACGTGTTTTTTGAAACGCGTTGAGAAGGTTTGTTTCGGCGCTTTGCCGATGTACAGAAGCGCGTCAGAATTACCGAGAATGTGCTCGCCGTAAATCTGGTACAAGCCATAATCTTCACCGTCGTAACCAGGGTAGTCTCCAGAATCGGTGAGATTGTGGATCACTTGATCGAGAGCGTACGGGCCCTTCCAGTCTATCGTAAGATCTAACATTGTCGTACTTTTTTTCAGCCTAAACGAGCCGAGCATCATACTTAAAATGGAGCGCATTCGGGCGGCCCATTTTGTAGCTCTGCATGCTCATGTTGGCTCCTCTCTTCGTGATTCAACAGCCGTTTGGCACGATCCAGAACGTGATCATATGTCAGTATCGAGAGGTTGTGGAACGAGGAGTTCAGAATCCGATAGGATTCTGTTCGTTCTGAATCCCAGTTGTGAGACCGCCCAAAGATTAGAATGCAGCGCGGTTTGATCGTTTTGACTTGATCCACACGCTCAAGGAACTTGACGCTGTTCGCCTCTCTCTCCACTTCGTATATGTACCGGGTTGCCTGCGTAATCGCCTTGGTCAAGTCCAGTGACGGCACGTAGTTCCCGTGATCAAGCTTCTCTGCCCAGAACCTCAGCTTGCCCTGTGGTCGCTTGATTTCGATGATGTCCAGGAATCCGTCGTAGGCCTGTATCAGGAAATCCGAAATGTGCTCGGTGTCGATTGATCGCTCGTCGAGTACGCGCACGAATTCGGTGCCGAGTACCCATGGGTTTTCCTCGAACCACTTCTGCCACGGATGTTCGGTCAGATCGTCGGCGAGCATTTTCTCGAATTCGGATATCGCGTTGAGGCGGCGCTTGTGGTGAAGCGCGAGAAGGAGATGCTCAGGAATGATTTCGTGTTTCAGCAGGAAGTCGAGAACGCCTAATTTCTCTGGAAGGTTGAAGAGGGCCTTGACGGCTTTTGCCGTATCGGAATCGAACGGCCGGTCGAGGGGAATGAACGCTTTCGCTCCTGCTTTGAATGGCTCGTAGTTCTCTTGGACAAACTCAATCAGGTTCCGGAACTCCTCATCGTCCAGCGTCAACTCGCTCTTGGGCGCGAGGTCTTCCGGTTCTTCTTTGTGCGTCCGGTCCTGAGATTTCTTGTAGCGCCCGATCTTGAGACGGACATCCTGCATGTCTGTGTGGTGAGGGATTCGCCAGAACAGCGCACGGGTGACAACCGTCTTTTTCTCTCGCAGCACTTTTGCCAAATACGGTATGCTCATTGTCTTTCTACTCGGAGCCAACGACTGGAATCACGTGACAACGGAGGCAGGCCGCGAAGCGGCGGGCTGGAGTTGTTCACGCGGCATCTCCTTGTTGGCTCCGGTCTCTGACGCCGCTCTCGCTTGCAGCTGGGACGGATGTGCGCTCATCGACGATCGTTGTGGGCCAGTTGCCCTCACGGAATCGGAACGCGTCATCCGCGAAGTTGATGACGACAAGCTCTTGGAGCAGCTTCCGAGTCAGGGGGACCGTCTTCTCACTTTTCCACGGCTCATCGAAGTGACTGGCGCGGAACTTCTTGTAGATGGAGTTGGCATCGTCCACATCACGGATGATGATGGCGACATTCTCATACACGGGACCGGTTAGAGTGCTCGTGTTGAGAAGCACCGCACGCTTCGTGAAGATGGAGAACGCCGTTATGACCCCTGGATAGAGCTTGACGTTATCAAGCCCGAAGATGCTGTCGGTGCGCTCTTCGGTGTCTTGCGCAGTGGAATTCCCGTTGAGCGACTGGATCATTTCCGCTAGTGACGACTGAATATCTCGAGCGACCGCTGCACGGCTTCGGTTCTCGACTCTCTCGCGGAACTCGCCATTGGCGGGATGCATGAGTAAGGCATCTATCCGTACGTTCTCGCGACGTTTCTTCGCCAGCAACTCGGTCAACTTCTGCTTCTCTTCAGTCCTGCTCGACGAATCTAGAGCTCCAAGCAAGGAGGTTCCAACAATCCCGATCCACTTCTCTTCACGCTCTATTTCGGGTGTAACTTTCTCTCTACGTCGTTCAAGACGCCCTTTTCAATTTTCTGTAGTGAGACCAGAAAGAATCCCACCGATCTGATTTATTATAATTTCGCAAGTGTAATATATGTTGTCCCCCCTCC
>Ga0190284_1000279_pt1 | contig 33772 bp, 29 predicted proteins | sample 48691812_MG_FD_161668 | JGI IMG/M metagenome (GOLD analysis project Ga0190284, IMG submission 161668) | Hydrothermal vent microbial mat bacterial communities from Southern Trench, Guaymas Basin, Mexico - 4869-18-1-2_MG | ecosystem: Environmental > Aquatic > Marine > Hydrothermal vents >...
TTAAATCCCGTAAAACATGCACTTGGGGCATATTTTACAATTCAGGCTGTAAATCCATTTGGGAGAATTGGTAGCGTTACTGGTGCGAGAGGGGGGATTTGAACCCCCACAGGTGTTACCCCACTAGATCCTAAGTCTAGCGCGTCTGCCAATTCCGCCACTCTCGCAAAAAAATGGTGAGCCGTACAGGGATCGAACCTGTGACACCCTGATTAAGAGTCAGGTGCTCTACCAGCTGAGCTAACGGCCCACAAGAAAGTATTGGCACGCCTGGAGGGATTCGTTCTTTCGTCTCGCAGAATCTCGCTGCAGAGACGCGGACTCCCTTCGGTCCGTCCTTTCGAATCCAGAAAACATGCACTTGAGGCATGTTTCCACTCACTGGCATTACCGCCTTCAATGTTAAACTATATATAACTGGCACGCCTGGAGGGATTCGAACCCCCGACCTTCGGATTCGAAGTCCGTCGCTCTATCCAGCTGAGCTACAGGCGCACGTATTGATGATTGGGGTGAGAAACGGGGATCGAACCCGCGACATCAGGAACCACAATCCTGCGCTCTACCAACTGAGCTATTCCCACCACAAAACTTATAAAACATCCAGATATTATCAGCTAAATAACTTTATCACGCTGGATGTTAAACGTCCAATCCATACCAGGCAGGACCAGTGTGGTTTCGGCATGTTTTCACTCACTGGTAGCAATGCATCCAACTACTGACTGTATGTATCTGGCACGCCAGGAGGGATTCGAACCCCCGACCTACGGATTAGAAGTCCGTTGCTCTATCCAGCTGAGCTACTGGCGCATAATATAAAATATAAATTATTTCAATCAAACTTACTGGTCAACTGGTATCTCATGTTTGAACCAGAGTAATACTTTAGTGAAATTTTATATAGAAGTCAAGTTTTGATTCCTATTATTAAAGAGAGTTTTTTAAATCCCCTGTGCTATAATATTTATCAAATATTTTTATTTACATGGAGTGATTATGGAAACATTAACAGCAATAATATTTGGTTATTTTGGGTTGGCTGCTACTTCAGTTTATGCAGTTTTTTTCATGATATGGTTCTATTTCATAATAGTATCGATGATAACGGGCTTAACCTTATTCGTATTCTGGATCATAGCTCTTATCGATTGTATAAAAAGGGATAATAAGGATTTTGCCATCGGCGGAGAGAATGCCAAGCTTATCTGGATCCTTATTCTGGTCCTTGTGAGAAGCATTACTCCTATAGTCTACTATCTGCTTATAATGAAAAAGAAACCACAAAAAAAGATATCCCGGGAAAAGAAGAAGTGACCTATATCTTGCGGTGTTTATTGATCCCTGCTTAGTTATGGATAAGATCCTGCTAGAAAAATAGAGCGGAACATTGGATGAAACCCGGACTGCCTCGATGGATCATCATTGATTTTCAAGTTGTGGCTATTTCACATAACGTTTACGGATATGAGAAGTGGCAAAGGCAATTTTATTATTCTTTTTCTAAAACTTTTAATGCCTTTAAATAAACATTTTTCACACCATTATTCTGCTCCGTTTTAATAATGCTTTGGAATTTTGCGATTAATTCCTTTTCTAACAGGTTTTACCAAGCTTACGGCCGCTGCTCGTTTGCGCCAGCGATTTTTGATTTAATCCATTCAAATATTATATTTATTATAGTGAACACCAAATATATCCTGGACAAACATTCCATTGCACCACCCCCCCCCCAGCCCGAAAAGGAACCGCCGATACTATAATTGTATTGAAAGTTTTAAATTAGGCACACGAAGTTTTTCTGGAACGGAGTGGAAGAAAAAATCAGGTGGAGCCTGAGCCGGGGATTGAGCCACATATCTTTTATTCTGCGCCCCAACAACTAAAAGGAGGAGAGTGGAGTGAGTTAAAAAATATTTTTCGTTCTCATTCATCTGGCAGACATCTTTCATTAATTATAAATTTGATTTTTTCCATTTTGAAAAATGAAAGAGGGGTTGGAGATGAATTTCATTTTTTAAAACACATTATTACAATTTTAATAAATTTCCCGATGATTGAATTACGAAATTAAGCGTACCACCTTTTTAATATTCGACAGCATAGAAACGTTATCCATGGTGAAGGCTCTTTCTTATCTGCAAAATCCCAGACCTTATAATCCATAAACATGGAATTAGGTTTAAATCTGCCATTTACATCCTGTGATTTTTCAATCCAGTCAATCAATTCTTTAACAAGCTTTTCTTTCTTTAAGAAATTAAATCTCGTTAATACATCAGCAAGATATAAAGCATTGTACCAAACAAAAGGATATTTTAATGTCCAGAATTTTTTAGAGCGCCCAAAATAATAAATTGATTTTTCATACTCTCTATGAAATTTTAGAGGCTCATAAGCATTTTTTGCATACAGCGATTCCTTAAGTTCTGGAATTAATGAAAATACTTCCAATGCTACAAGTCCAGCCATTGGACATCCGATCTGCAATTTTTTAAACATACTATCAACAAAGAAAAAATGACAGAACCAACCCTGCTTAGTTGTCCATTTATCCTTTAATGTTTCAACAGCTTTTTTAACTTCTGCGTTTTTGTATCCCAATTTCAATAGAGCGTAGGTAATCATAGGAGAATTGCAAGGCGACGCATGCCACTCATTCGTGTCAAGGTCGGGTTTGATAAATTTTTCGCCCTTTTTGGGTCGTTTGGGTAAAATACCTTTGATTGCAAACATGTTATTTTCCGTATGCTTAGTAGCCTTGGTAGCTATTTGTTGCAATCCCGTGTCCTTAATGTTCAAACCAAAATCCGTTAACATCCGTAATTTAAAATAACTTATTTTAGGGTCATTATTTCTAGTTGGAGCTTTAGCAATCCAGTCAGAAGTTTCTTTGATCAAATTTTTAATCTTGGCGTTACTGCACAGTTCCTGTTTTGTCTTCTTTACTTTTAATGAAGAAGACGGTGCATCCATAAGGTCCATCAATGTTTTGTACTTTGTCCAAGGATTACTTTCTAATAGCCATGGAATAGGATTGTTATTTAATTTTTCTTGCCATTTAGTTTTCATAATTTATACAAAAGTTACAAATCCCAAATTAAAAAATATTAAAAGTCCATTCTGAAACTGTGTAAGAAAAACAAAAGGTGAAATTCTCTTTACTTCAGCTAATTTGGAGCGGGAAACGGGACTCGAACCCGCGACCCTCAGCTTGGAAGGCTGACGCTCTAGCCAACTGAGCTATTCCCGCTCAAGTGAGACATGGATCATGGATCCACCATGTTTCCCCAAACAACTTTATCTAATCCAACCAGATATACTTACTTATCTGGTCGGGGTGAGAGGATTTGTTCTTTCGTCTCACTTCGTTCGCTGCAGAGACGCAGACTCCCTCGCATACGCTCAGTCCGTCTTTTCAAATCCTGCAAACATGGATCCACCATGTTTCCCCAAACAACTTTATCTTATCCAACCAGATATACTTACTTATCTGGTCGGGGTGAGAGGATTTGAACCTCCGACCCCCTGCTCCCAAAGCAGGTGCGCTAAACCAAACTGCGCTACACCCCGGATATTCTCTTTAAATAAGCAGAGGATATAATATCATAATTCTATAATTTTACAATAAAATCGTAAAAGTATGCCAGCGCGATGCCCCTGTGGCTGATCCTGTTTTTTTCAGAATTACCAAGCTGAGCCATCGTCCTATCATATCCTGAAGGCATGAAGATGCGGTCATAGCCAAAACCTCCGCTGCCCTTTTCTTTAAAACTTATCCTGCCCTCGCATACGCCATCAGCCTTAAAAACTAGTCCGTCTTCAGGGTCCCAGAGTATCATGCTGCAAACAAATCTCGCACTTCTCTTTGATTCATCCTGGATATCTTTTAAAGCATCAAGGAGTTTAATGCGGTTCTCCCTGTCGGTAGCATCAGGGCCCGCATATCTTGAGGACCTTACCCCGGGCATTCCATCAAGTGCGTCAACTATAAGTCCCGAGTCATCAGCAAGTGCAGGTTTATTTGTATACCCCGCAAGTGATCTTGCCTTTATGATGGCATTATCAAGAAAACTGTCTCCAGTCTCTTCAACATCAGGAAATCCTTTAAAATCTTTATAAGTCAGCCATTTGATCCCATTGGCACTGTCTCTGTAAGTTTTTATTTCTTCTATTTTTCCCTTATTTTTTGAAGCTATTAATATTTCCAATTTTTAATCCCCCTGTAAGAATCAATAATGTTCTTATGGCCTCTGGCTTAAGATCCTTTTCTGAAGTTCGATTATACCCTCTATGGCTGCCGAGGCACCCTCAAGCATACGGTCAAACTGCTCCCTGGAAAATGGAGCTCTTTCAGCCGTAGACTGTACTTCAATAAGATTACCTTTTGAATTAGATACAACATTCATGTCTACTTCTGCATTTGAGTCTTCTATGAAACAAAGATCGGTCAATATTTTTCCATCCACAATGCCTACACTAATAGCTGCCACAAAACTTTCAATGGGCATCTCATTTATCATCTCGTTCTCTATCATTCCCTGTAGACAATCAAAAAGAGCTATAAAGCTTCCCGTGATAGAAGCTGTCCTGGTCCCTCCATCAGCTTCGATCACATCGCAATCGATCCATATTGTCCTCTCCCCTATCATATCGAGGTTCACTGCAGCTCTTAGCGACCTGCCAATAAGTCTCTGTATCTCATGCGTCCTTCCATTTATTCTTCCTGAAGCCTGGGGCCTTATTATCCTCCGGGGAGTTGATCCTGGTATCATATCATATTCAGCAGTTATCCATCCTTTTCCCTTGCCCCTTAAAAAAGGGGGCACCTTTTCTTCCACGGTTGCCGTACAGACAATGCGTGTATTTCCCATTTCAATAAACACCGATCCGTCAGCATGAGAAATATATTTTCTGGTTATCTTTATATCCCTGATCTCATCATTTTTTCTTCCGTCATGTCTCTCAGACATACTTCTGCCTTTCTGTTTATACTATTATATCTCAAGCTTCGTCCTGATGACTTCCCTTATCTCGCTCCCCAGAAACATTTTCCCTGTTTTAAAAAAATTTCCATCCATTGCAGTCTCGTAAAATATTCTATCAGCTTTATTGTCCTGCCCGGCAAGCAGATTTTTTTCTATCAGAAGTTTTTTAACATCTTTTGCTGTCTCCACGGCAGAGCTGATGACTTTAAAATCATTACTGCTTACTTCAAGTATCTGTTTTTCTATTAATGGAAAATGGGTGCACCCAAGCACAAGAACATCAATATTATATTCTAGCAGGGGTCCAAGACAGATTTTTATGACTTCATTAAGGTCCTCGCCTGCAAGTATTCCTTTTTCAATATACTCTATAAGGATAGGTGCAGCAGCTGAGAAAGTCTCTATCTGTGGATCGATCTTTCTGATTTCTCTCTCATATGCTCCGCTATCTACGGTACCCTCTGTAGCGATGACACCGACCCTTTTATTTTTTGTATTGCTTACAGCTGTCCTGGCACCTGGCTCTATTACACCTATTACGGGGATCGTAAGTGTTTGCTTTAATTCTTTTAATGCTGCTACAGATCCTGTGTTGCATGCGATCACAAGCATCTTTATATCTTTTTTCTCAAGAAATCCCGCAGCCTTAAAAACAAAATCCCTTACATCGCGGAGGTTTTTTGGGCCGTATGGAAATCTTTCCGTATCTCCGAAATAAACTGTATTTTCATCAGGGACTTCCTTTATTATCTCCCTGAGCACAGTAAGACCTCCTACCCCTGAATCAAATACGCCTATTGGTCTATTGTCCAAATCTTACGCTTTCTGCTTCTCATTTTTACCTGTCTGGCATAAATAATAGATCCATCCGTCCCGGTTTAAAAGAGAAGTGCTGGCGGTAATAAAACCATTACGGCAGATCGTACTTATATTATTATAACCTGCAGCTTTCAGCTGCCTGATCTGTTCATCTCTTGTAATATAATAGACTTTAGCTTTGCCATTTAAAGAATTATCATAAATATGTCCCCGCTCGGACTTCCTGAGTTTGTTAATATAATCCTTCATGCGGAAGCTCCTGTTTAAAATACTCAGACGGGCTATCTTGTATGCTGACCTGAAACCGCGGTCAACATTTTTTTTAAAGTCTTTTGCCTCTTCACTTACACCTGGCTTATTGACCTGCACTGCTTTTTTTGCTGGTCTTAAGCTAAAAAGATCCGGCAGTCCATTCCAGTTTAGATTATGTGAAGAAAAACAAAAATAGCCGCCCGGCCGCAGGACCCTGTGGATCTCTTTCAATGCTGACATCCTGTCTTCATGGCTAAAACTATCTATTCCGTTGAAGCTAAAAAGGACGAAATCAAAACTATTATCTGATAATTCTTCCATATCCCTCGCATCACAAGTTATGAAGTAATAATCATCTCCATATTTTTCAATGCACGCATTGACCATCGCAGGCGCATAATCTGCACCTGTATAATTAAGTACAAGGGGTGCAAAGTATTTTGTCGTCCTTCCGCCTCCAACACCCATATCCAGCATTTTTATACTGGACAGGTTTGAGCCCAGGACCCTTATTACTGCTCTTTCGGCAGGTTCCAGATAATCCCTTGTTGCATAATCTTTTGATAGCATTTCAGTGTTATATAAAGTTTTATGGTCTATTGTCAAAATTAACCGCTCCTATATAAAAGTCTTAATATTATAACAAAACAGTGCAAAATGATAAAAGATTGTAAAAAAAATAGCAAGGATTATTTATAATAATGCATCCGGGCGGGAGTGTCCTTTTCATGGTGGAGGCGGCGGGAATCGTTCTTTCGTCTCGCTTTGCTCGCTGCAGAGACGCGCACTCCCTCGCTGATGCTCGGTCCGTCCTTTCGATTCCTGAAAAATATGGATCCACCATATTTTTCTTGCATATTATCAGGCTATCTAGCATCCAGCGTTAACTTCATGGTGGAGGCGGCGGGAATCGAACCCGCGTCCGAAGATATTGCCACCAGAACTTCTACAAGCTTAGTCTATAATTTAAATCTCGCCTTGACGCCCCCTATAGACAGGGTCCGTATCGGCCAGCCCGCAAAAGTTTCCCCTGTATAATAGCAGACCCTTTATACAGAGTATCCTGCTAACCGTCGCCCACTGGAAGCTGCAGGAAAACCTCCGTAGACGTAGCAGCCTAAACTAGGCTGCTAGAGCATATTCGCTATTGTCAGCGTTTATGTTTATGTTTCAGTTATTTACGAGTTCTGATACTCGGCTTGCCATCCAGGCTCAACCTATCCCCGTCGAAACCAGGTCGCCCCCAAAAAAGGGTGTAAATTCTTCGAGGCAGGCATATATTATACTAAATCCGGCTATTTTTCAAAGCCTTTTTAATTTCGAGATCATGTTCCCTGTCGATGATGCTCCTGCGCTTATCGCCTTTATTTTTGCCTTTTGCAAGCGCTATCTCGATTTTGACGACATTTTTTGAAAAATACATCTTAAGCGGTACAAGCGTAAGACTTTTGTCTGTAAGTTTTCCCTGGAGCCGGTCGATCTGCTTGCGGTGCATCAGAAGCTTTCTTGGTCTTCTTGGGTCAAGGTCCTCTACCCTGCTATTGGCATAAGGGGAAATATGTATATTGTAGCTGTAAAGTTCATTATTTTTTATCCGGGCAAAGCTATCCTTAAGATTAACTCTATGATCCCTTACAGATTTAACTTCGCTTCCCCAGAGCACAATACCGGCTTCAAAACTATCAAGTATTGAAAAATCCCACCTTGCTTTCTTGTTCTGGGCAACAAGCCTTCTTCCATCCGGATCCTGTTTTTTCTTCTTTTTAGGTTTGCTCAATTTATTCCGTCCAATATCATCTTTATTGTCCGCTTGCCATCTTCTTTATTTCTTCAATGGCTTTGTTTAATTGAAGATCCTCTGTGTCCTCAGCTGTCAATATCACTTCGATATCAGGAAGAACCCCGACACCATCTATCGAGACCCCGGAAGGCAGGAAATACTTTGCAGTAGTAAACTTAAGTCCAGATCCATCTGACAATTCATGGATCACCTGTACTGTACCTTTTCCAAAACTTGTCTCTCCCACCAGGAGTGCCCTGTCATTATCCTTCAGGGCTCCGGCGACAAGCTCCGAGGCGCTGGCTGAAAACCCATTTATAAGGACTATAAGCGGTATCTCAGTATATTTTCCCTTTTTCGCAAAATATTCATCCACCCTTTCCTTACTATCCGTCCTCCCTCTTACTGTAACAATTGCACCGCTGTCCATGAACAAGTCGCAAACCGCTATTGCATCATCAAGTGTGCCTCCCAGATTATTTCTTAGATCAAATATTACTGCTTTTGCTCCCTCACTGGTAAGTTTTTCTATTTCTGATTCCAAAAGCCCTGCTCCCCCGTCCTGGAACCCGATATACTGGATATATGCTATATCGTCTTCTATCATTTCTGAAAAAAGATTCGGTACATAGAAGCGTGCTCTCACAAGTGTTATCTCAAATGTCTTATTTTCGTCCGGACGATAGAATGTAATGTCAACGCTTGTCCCCTCTTTACCTTTTATGAGTGTCACCACATTTTCAAGGACCATCTCTGATACATCCTGCCCGTTTACAGCGATTATATGGTCACCTTCCCTTATTCCAGCACTACCGGCAGGTGTATCGGGAAGTGGTTTTACCACTATTATCCTGCCTTCATCGTCCTGTGTGACTATTATGCCTATCCCACTCATCGTACCGCTGTAGGATTCTGTTATTTTTTCATATTCATCTATAGTGAAATAGTCAGCATGCCTGTCATCTAAAAGAGTAAGCATACCTTCTATTGCAGCCTGCATAAGTTCCTGCTCCTGAAAAGCAGTAAGAGAATCATTGCTAATATAATCAAATGCTTCTTCAAATGGTGTCAGGCTGAAATGGTTTTTAATAGTTTCCGAGATCCCATCAAGCAGGCCCTGTTTTTCCTCCTGTGTACTATTTATATCACTGCTGTCGCTATTTGAACTCAAGAAATACTTTTTTATGGAATTAAAGCTGAAACCTGCCCACAATCCCGCAGTAAAGACAAAAATTATCACTACAATAGATACGAGTACTTGTATTATTATCTTTTTCATTCTATCACCAATAATTCCCTATATATGATTTCTTATTATTCCAGATATTGAAGAGGATTCTGAGCCTCGCCATTTATCCTGATCTCAAAATGAAGATGGGGACCGGTGGTCCAACCGGTAGAACCCACCAGGCCTATGACCTGTCCCCTGGCTACAAACTGTCCTACCGCACAACGGATGCTGGAAAGATGTGCATACCTCGTGGCAAAACCGCCACCGTGGTACAGCAGGATAGTATATCCATATCCCCCGGAATAACCTGCCTGGATCACCTGTCCGCCATCAGCGGCTTTTACCAGGGTTCCGTGGGATGCAGTAAGGTCGATACCTGTGTGGAATCTTCTTGTACCAAATATAGGATGGATCCTCCAGCCAAACCCTGATCTCACACTCCCGGCAACCGGCCACATGAATTTACCTGAAGGAGCTGTCCCGTATTTATAGCTCTCAAGTATCCTTGTTACCTCCGCTTCCCTTATTTCGAGCTCCTTTTCCATGGCTATGAGGGCGTTTTTATTTGCTCTTGTCTGGTAAAGCAGGTCTTTCTTCTCACCATAGAGACCCTCGATCTCTGCAGTTTTTGCTTCTGACTGCACCACAAGCCTTTCGATCTTTTCCCTATGTTCTTTCTGCTGTTCCCGTAGTTCTATTATGGATTTTTTTATCCCGAGCGTTGCATTCCTTTTTTCCTTGATATCAAGGACATTATCTGTGTCCTGCTGGGCAAAAAGGTTCATCAGTTTCATCCTGGAAATAAACTCTATGAAGTTTTCCGCCTTGAGCAGTACTTCAAGGACATTATTATTGCCATTCTTGTAGATCTCGGCAATACGGTCATTAAGGATCAAGATCTTCTCAGAAAGTTCATCCTCTATCTTGTTTAGCTCTTCCTCCTTAAGGACCAGTTCAATAGTGGTCCTGTCTACAATACTTTTAGCATCAGCAAGCCGGGCATTGAATCCATCAAGTTCGGAAAGCGCGCCAATAAGCTGCTCTTCCACTTTTGAGACCTCGCTCATATAGTGCCGCTCGGTCTTTTTTACCTCATCGATCTTTTTCTGGGCTTCTTCCCTTTCTTCTTTTATTCTCTGAAGTTCTTCTTCCAGCGACTGCCCCTGGAGCTGCCCCGGAGCTGAAGACATATTGAGTACTGAAAATAAAACAAGAAGACCTGTAAACAAGATTATGATTTTTATTATTGCTTTTCTCATTATTGTAAATATAAAATGCTCAAGGAACCTGTTCGGAAACTGGATCTCAGCTTGTTCTATTTAAAAATATCAGCCCGCAAGCCTGAACCCAATTTTTGGACAGGCTCCTAAATCTTTATATACTTTCTAAGCGCTATACCACTGCTGATGATCCCGAGCAATCCTCCCAAAACTATAAGTCCGATATATACATATATTATAATATGTCCGCTTCCAAGTATGGCAAGTTCCTTTATCCTCATGGTATCGACTATTACCCGTTCTCCTCTAATAAGGAGAAAATTTCCCAGCAGATAGAGGAGCGCTACTGATATTACACTTCCCATAAAGCCTTCGAAAAAACCCTCAAAAAGGAATGGTATGCGGACGAACCAGTTGGATGCACCAACCAGTTTCATCACCTCGATCTCTTTTCTTCTCGCATATATGGAAAGTCTTATAGTATTAAAGATAAGAACAATGGTTGCAAGCAAAAGAACGATTATAATAATAAATGCTATGGTGCCGATTATTGCAGTGATGGAAAAAAGCCTTCTGACATAAGTCTGTCCATATACAACATCGTCAACACCTTCAATGTAGTTTCCATCCTTATCCAGGAACCGGAGAGCTACAAGTTCTACCTTTTCAGGATCATTCAAGGTTATTTCAAATGAAGCAGGAAGCGGATTACCCTGGATCTCCTTTAATATGTCGCTTCCCTCATTCTGTTCCTTAAATCGCTCAAGAGCCTGTTCTTTTGAGATGTATTTTACTTCATCTGTCTCTTCCCAGCTATTAACCTCGGTTTCGATATAGTCATTTAATTGTGGGGAAATATTATCTTGAAGATATACTGCAAGCTCTACCTGTCCCTTGACAGAATTGATTATGCTCTGTATGTCAAAAACCAGTACTGCAAAAAAACCAACGATAAAAAGTGTTATTGCTACAGTAGTTATAGCAGTAAATCCCATCAAAAAATTTCTTCTAAAACTTATAAAAGTCTCACTAAAAAAATATTTGGGTCTGACCATGATTAATCCCCGTAAACCCCTCTCTTTTGATCCCTTATGATCTCTCCTTCTTCCAGCTCGACCACCCTTCTCCTCATGGAATTCACTATACTCCTATCATGTGTGGCCATGATAACCGTGGTCCCTGTGAGGTTTATCCTGGAAAGTATCTTCATTATCCCCTCCGAAGTCGCAGGATCAAGGTTTCCTGTGGGTTCGTCAGCCAAAAGTATGGGTGGCCGGTTCACAAATGCCCTTGCTATGGATATCCTCTGCTGTTCTCCCCCCGAAAGTTGATGCGGGTAGGCACTATCCCTGGCATGAAGACCTACAAGTTTCAATACCTGCGGCACCTGTACCTTGATCTCATAACCCGGCCTGCCTATGACTTCCAGTGCGAATGCTACATTCTCAAAAGCAGTTTTATTGGGAAGCAGTTTAAAATCCTGGAACACACATCCAATATTGCGCCTTAATTGTGGTATCCTGCTGTTCTTTAGATTACAGATATTCCTGCCTGCAATGAATATATTGCCCTTTGTCTCATCTATCTCCTTTATAAGGAGTTTTATGAAGGTCGATTTCCCGGAACCGCTGGGGCCCACCATAAAAACAAATTCTCCCTTATCGACATTGAGGTCAATATCTTTCAATGCAACGGTATCATTATCATATATCTTGCTGACATTTTTAAATTCGATCATTTTCATAAGGCTAAAGTATACCTTAATACTATGTTTTAATCATGAAGAGTTTTTTAATTATTTAGAGTTTACTCTCTGGCTAATATTTTTTCAAGAAATCCCCTGATGAATGGATCGATATTGCCGTCAAGCACGGAGTTGACATCGCCTATCTCTACCTGGCTCCGGTGATCCTTTACCAGCTGATACGGCATCATCACATAGCTTCTTATCTGATTGCCCCATCCTATCTCTTTTTTCTCTCCCTGGAGTTTCTCGATCTCTTCCCGGTTCTTTTTCTGCTCCAGTTCAAACAGTTTTGAACCGAGTATCTGCATGGCTGTCTGCCGGTTAAGAAGCTGCGATCTCTCATCCTGGCACTGCACGATCGTTCCGGATGGTATATGGGTTATCCTTACCGCAGAATCAGTGACATTTACATGCTGGCCTCCCGCCCCGCTGGACCTGTATGTATCTATCCTCAGATCTTCCTTATTGATCTTTATATCAATATCATTTTCAATAAGCGGTATCACATCAACAGACGCAAAGGAGGTATGCCTTCTTTTTGAAGAATCGAATGGAGATATCCTTACCAGCCTGTGTATTCCTTTCTCACTTTTAAGCAGTCCGAAAGCATTTTTTCCTGAGACAGTGAATGTAATGCTTTTAATTCCTGCTTCATCACCGGCCTGCCGGTCAGTGATCCGGAAGGTATACTTCCTTTTTTCCATCCACCTGCTGTACATTCTAAAAAGCATCTCGGCCCAATCAGCAGATTCTGTCCCCCCTGCTCCCGGGTGGATCGTGACCACTGCAGGATAACTGTCATATTCCTGGCCGAGCATTGCTTTTTCTTCCAGTTCTTCAAGATCTTTTAAGGAATGCTTAAGATTCTCATCCAGCTCTCCTGCCAGCGCCGGGTCGTCTTCACCATCAAGCATTTCCAGTGCCGCTTCCGCGTCTTCGAGCTTTCTTTCAATACTTTTAACAGAATCGATAATATCTTTAAGACCTGTTATTTCCCGTGTCACCTTCTGGGCCTTTTCCTGGTCATCCCAGAACCCCGGAACAGTGGTACTGGTATGCAGTTTTCTGAGTAGGCTTGACTTTTTATCTATTTCAAAGACAATCCCGTAGATAAATCAATTTTTTTAAAAGATCGTCATATTTGCTTCTTTGTTCGTCCAGCATCTATCCTCCGGATCTGCTTATTCATATTTATTAATTATCTATCTCATAGTTTAACATAATATAATCTAGTGCCAATTTCTAATGTCAGGCATTTTTCAATATTGATAGAGATCAAGGCCAATGATGATTCTTTAAGCACTAATTTTAAAATATTTGAAAAATTTTTACCCGGAGCAGAAAAGATACAACTGGTTGATGGAATAAAAAAGAGAAACATATCCTGATAAAAACAGAGATAAGGGAACTCGCTTCATGGCTATCCAATTTGGATTTTAACCCTCAGGTTTGATATTTAGCTGAACTATTTAAGGATTGTGTTTGCAATTCTGCCTATAAGCGCCATGGATATCTAGTGTCAGAATCTACTTTCCACAGCACTTCTTATATTTTTTCCCGCTGCCGCATGGGCATGGCTCGTTCCTGCCTACTTTTTCTGATGAAGCTCTTACAGGCTGTTTAATTTTCTCTTCCGGTGCAGATGGTCCGCTGGTGCTGATATTTGCAAGCTCCTGATTCCTGCGGGCCTCTTGCTCCCCGGCAGTCGCAATACGGGCATTAAATAAAAGTTTTACGGTATCAAATTTTATTTCATCAATAAGCTGCTTGAAGAGATTGAAGGCTTCATGCTTATACTCTACAAGGGGGTCCTTCTGTGCGATCGCCCTGAGTCCTATGCCCTCTTTCAAATAATCCATCTCAAGCAGGTGCCCTCTCCACATATTATCGATCACATTAAGCATGACGATCTTTTCCAGTTTTCTGATGACCCCGGGCGAATATTCTTCCTCTCTGTACCCGTACAGCTGTACCCCCCTGGATATCAGCTCCTGTTTCAATTTTCTAATGTCCCATCCCTCCGCTACTATCCTGTCCCGGTCAAGGATGTCTGAGATACTGTCTTTTTTAAATATTGCCCCAAGGAAACTTCCAAGTCCCTCAAGATCCCATTTTTCCGGATATTCCCGGTCACTTATATGAAAGCTCACACTGGCATCTATTACATCTTCAAGCATCTTAAGCGCTATTTCCTTAAGGTCGTCCTGTTCCAGGATGTTCTTCCTCCGGGCATAGATCACTTCTCTCTGCTTGTTCATCACATCATCATACTCAAGCACATGTTTTCTTATTTCGAAGTTTCTTCCCTCCACCTGCCGCTGGGCATTCTCTATCGACCTGCTAATAAGCGGGTGCTGGATGGGCATATCCTCGGGAAAATTAAAGGTATCCATAACTGAATATATCCTGTCGGACCCAAACAGTCTCAGCAGTTCATCTTCTGTGCTGAGATAGAACTGGCTGGAGCCCGCATCACCCTGTCTTCCGCTCCTGCCCCTGAGCTGATTATCTATTCTCCTGGACTCATGCCTCTCTGTACCCAGGACATGAAGCCCCCCGAGTTCGACTACTCCTTCTCCCAGTACTATATCGGTGCCTCTGCCCGCCATATTAGTTGCTATCGTCACCGTAGCCTTTTGACCCGCTTCGGCTATTATTTCAGCTTCCCTTTCATGATATTTTGCATTAAGGACCTGATGTGGTATGCCCCTTCTCTTAAGCATTCCAGAAAGCTTCTCCGATTTCTCGATCGATATCGTACCAACAAGGACCGGTTGCCCCTTCTTGTGCCTTTCAATTATATCCTCGACTACTCTCTCATATTTTATATTCTCATTTTTATAAATAAGATCCGGCATATCATGCCTTATCATGGGCATATTAGTGGGGATCACAACAGTCTCCAGACCATATATATGCCTGAACTCACCAGCTTCGGTAATGGCTGTTCCTGTCATGCCGGCAAGTTTCTCATACATCCTGAAGTAATTCTGTATGGTTATAGTGGCAAGTGTCTGGTTCTCATCTCTTATTTTCACGCCTTCCTTGGCTTCTATAGCCTGGTGCAGCCCTTCGCTATACCTTCTGCCCGGCATGATCCTTCCCGTGAATTCATCGACTATCAATATCTCGCCGTCTTTTAACATATAGTCCACATCCCTCTTAAAGAGGCCCTGCGCCTTAAGCGACTGATTGAGCGCATGGATATAGCGGAAATTCTGAGGGCTGTAAAGATTATCAAGGCCTGTTATTTTCTCGACTTTTTCAACACCTTCTTCAGTTATGGCCACGGTCCTTGCTTTCTCATCTATCTCATAGTCTTCTTCTTTTACGAGCCTGGGAACTATCCGGGCAAATTTCTGGTACATCTCAGTGGTCCCCTGGGCCACTCCTGATATAATAAGCGGGGTCCTTGCCTCATCTATTAGTATACTGTCCACCTCATCTATTATCGCATAGTGATGTCCGTTCTGGACCATATCCTTACTGCTCAGTACCATATTGTCCCTCAGGTAATCAAAGCCGAATTCATTATTGGTGCCGTGGACCACATCGCACAGATATTGCTCTTTTTTATCAGATTTCAACATATCATGCTGAAGGAGCCCGACTTTTAGCCCCAGAAAATTATATACGGGCCCCATCCATTCACTGTCCCTTTTGGCAAGATAGTCATTTACAGTCACTAAATGAGTGCTCTTTCCAGTAAAGGAATTAAGATATACCGGCAGCGTGGCCACAAGCGTTTTTCCTTCACCTGTCTTCATCTCCGCGATCTTACCCTCGAAAAGGACCGCTCCGCCCATTATCTGGATATCAAAATGTCTCATCCCTATAATTCTTTTTGCTGCTTCCCTGACTACCGCAAATGCCTCAGGCATAAGCGCAGCAAGTCCCTGGCCATTATCATATCTTTGCTTAAGCGCAGCCGTCTTTGCCGCCAGGCTGTCATTGGAGAGTTTGCTGATCTCTTCCTCAAGACCGTTTACAGCAGTTATGAGGGAATCGTATTTCCTGAGGTTTTTACCCTCGCCGGCTTTTAATATCTTTGCTAATTTTGAAAACATTTATTTAAAAACTCCAAACTTCAAAATATTTATTATATTGTGGGCTCGATAAGACCATAGTTCAGGTCCTTCCGCCTGTATATCACTGCTGTCCTTTCGGTCTCTGAATTTATAAAAACGAAGAAATCATGACCCAGAAGCTCCATCTGTATGACCGCTTCTTCCGGAGAAATAGGCTTCAGCATGAAAGTCTTGGTCTTTACTATTGAATTCCTTATTTTTTCTTCTATATTTTTTGAATCTGCTGACCCTATCTTCCCGATATCCGAAGCAGTTATATCCTGGGTATTATGGTTCTTCCTTCCCTTCCTTATCAGCTTTTCCCTGTATTTCTTTATCTGTCTTTCCAATTTGCCGCTGACCTTGTCGATTGCCGCAAAGACATCCGTACCAGTATCAGTCGCCCTGATGACAGCCCCGGACGCAAATGCAGTGACTTCTACCCTGTTATTTTCAGTGATCCGCGGATTCTTCTCCAATACAAACTTGACTTCAGTCTTGGTCGTCCTCTCCAGCAGCTTTTCAATCTTGGTCCTGATCTTCTTTTCCGAATAGTCCCTGATCTTCTCATTGAGCTCAAAGTTTCTTGCTTTTACGATGTACTCCATGGACAATCTCCTTGTTCTTTATTAAATAATATTTTACAGGTCCCCCTGATATTTATAAATACAGTCTTTACCATTGCATATAAGACAAGTGAACTACAATACTTTTACATTTTTTGCAAAATATCCCCGTTCATCGGCATCAAGGTCGAATTCCACTTTTTGTCCGCTGGCAAGCATCTTAAAACCTTCAGATTGAATTGATGAATAATTCACAAAGACCTCTGCTTCTCCATGGGGTGTTCCTGCACATATTATAAATCCAAATCCCTTCTCCGGGCTAAACCATTTTACTGTTCCCTCTACTCTGTCCAATCTATGCTCCCCTTGCTAAAGTCAGTAAAAACACTTTTCTTGCTCCGCCGCAGCGGACTACCCTGCATATCTCTTTAAGCGTACTGCCTGTTGTCCATACATCATCTAATATAAGGATATTCTTGTCCCTGTAGATCAGGCAGTTTCTCAGCTTGAAGGCATCCAGTATATTGATCTTTCTGGCACCCAGATCAAGTCCGCTCTGCCTGCGGGTATCCCTTATCTTTATTATATTACCTTTAAATGGAATTTTAACTATTTTTGAAAATTTTTTTGTAAGTTTTTTTGTATGTTCCCCGGGTACAGTCTCTATATAGTCTATAGATTCGCGGATAAAATATTTTCTATAAGTCTTGTGAAGAAATCCTGCCAGCGCATTATCAAGTCCATAGATCTTACTGTATTTGAATTTCTTTATTATCCTTTTCATATTGCCTGAATAAAATGTATATGAACGGTGGCGGGTAAAATTAAGACCAGGCTCTCTGCATGAACTGCATATACCTTCCCGGGCGCCTGACGAAAGGAGCGGTGTCCCGCAATACCAGCAACACCTATTGATGTCTATCGGAAGTATCCCGCTTGAGCAATCCGGACAAAGAAACTGCCCGCAACCCCTCCCGCATACTGCGCACATGACCGGGTGGATCATACCTTTAAGAAAACTGATCATGCCTGGTTCCGGCATATTTATACTGCTATTCTTCCTCTGTGTTCTTTCTGTCAATATCTATTATTTCATCTGTCATTATTTTAACTGAAGGATGGATCTTGATCCCGTCCTTAATAATACTTCTTGAGCCTATTACCGCTTTCTCAAGGACCGAAGCCTTATCCTTTATCTCTGCAGCATATCCTATGATCGCACCGATAAGCGACGCATCTTTTCCCACATATCCGCTGCCCCACTTGATCCCGCGGTAGAGAATGGCGCGTTCATCAACGGTAGTATTATTTCCGAGGATTATCGGTCCATAAAGTTTGGCTCCCTTTTTTATTGTACAGTTATCTCCTATACATACGGGCGGTATTATGATCACATCTTCCTGTATCTTGCAATTCCTGCCCATCCATACACCATCCTTTATCGTCTTGCCCGGTATATCCACTTGCACTTTTCCTTCAAGGGAATCAAAATTACCCTGCTGGTATTCATCCAGGCTTCCCACATCATTCCAGTATCTATTGTGCTTATAGCCATAATATGGAATATCTTTTTCAAGAAGATCAGGGAAAAGGTTCTTCCCGAAATCGTAAAACTGACCCTTTGGGGGTATATATTTAAAGATATCCGGTTCAAAGAAATAAATACCGCTATTTGCAAGATTGGACCTGGCTTCACCGCTTAAGGGCTTTTCCTGGAATCCCTTGATCCTTTTTTCATCATCAAGGATGACCACGCCGAACTGGGTGGTGTCCTCCACCTCGGTAAGTACCAATGTCGCCTTACCTTTCTTTTCTTTATGGAAGTCATAGGCATCTGACAGATCAATATCGGTCAGCGCATCACCTGAGATCACAAGAAAAGTCTGTCCCCGGAAAAAGTCCTCTACTTTCTTAACTCCACCTGCCGTTCCCAGAAGTTCTTCTTCAAAAGAATAGACTATATTTACTCCCCATTTTGAGCCATCCCTAAAATGGTTTTTAATCTCATCAGGAAAATAATGGAGATTGCAGACAATGTCGGTGAAACCATGTTTCGCCAGGAGCTTTATAATGTGCTCCATGACCGGCCTATTGACTATTGGCGCCATGGGTTTGGATATAAGATCGGTAAGCGGCCTCAGCCTGGTACCCAATCCTGCTGCCAGTACCATTGCTTTTTTACTGCTCATAGATATTCCTCCTCAAGCTGTCTGGGAGCCTGCCTTGAATACTATCAAATATCTTTTTAATGTTTTTGTCAAATGGCGGATATATTACTTGAGCTTCCGTTATTATTCCTGTAATATTGTCTGCAGGGGCCACGTCAAAAGCCGGGTTCCTGACATGCATATATTCAGGTATTACTACCTTTCCGAGTACTTCCCTTACTTCTTTCCCGTTCCGCTCTTCTATAGGTATCAGGCTTCCATCTGCCGTGTTTATATCAATAGTCGACAGAGGAGCTGCAATATAGAAGGGAATGTCATAGTTTTTAGCAAGTACCGAGAGAGAAAGGGTCCCTATCTTATTGGCGCTATCACCATTTGCGGCTATTCTATCTGCCCCGACGACTACTGCATCCACATCCCCTTTTGACATGAAGTATCCCGCCATATTATCCGTGATTATAAAGAAAGGTATTTTCTCCTGGTAAAGTTCCCATGCCGTAAGTCTTGCACCCTGCAGAAAGGGTCTTGTCTCATCCACGATCACATTTTCGATCCTCCCGCCTTTATGAAGGCTCCTTATTACAGCAAGTGCCGTCCCATAGCCCGAAGTTGCAAGGGCACCTGCATTACAGTGGGTAAGTATCCTTAGTCCTGGTCTGGCCCCTTCAAATACCTTTAGCCCATTATCGCCAAGCATATGATTGATCTTAAGGTCATCATCCTCTATCTTCTCCGCTTCCTCTACTATTCTTTCTGTGACCGCACGGATATCAAGTCCGGCCATCCCGCCTATCAATTTTTTCATCCTGTCCAGGGCCCAGAAAAGATTTACTGCTGTTGGCCTTGTCTTTGAAAGATAGTCTATGCTCTTATACAGATGTTCTATAAATACATCCTTTTTGCCTCCATCAAAACTGAGCGCTGCAATAGCAATACCATAAGCCGCGGTTACCCCTATTGCAGGGGCGCCCCTGACAACCATTTTTACAATGGCTTCTCCGATATCTTCGACACTTTTACACTCGAAGTATACTTCTTCGAACGGCAGCTTTCTCTGGTCTATAAGTTTTAGGACCGGTCTTTCCCATAATATGGCACAGACCCTGGAATCGCCAGAGTATCTGCTCAGATCCCTTCCTTCCATATTATGTTCCCATTTCCCAGGATCTCAAGTACTCTTCCTGCTCAGGGGTGAGACTGTCGATCTCAACTCCCATGCTCTCAAGTTTAAGCCTTGCTATTTCTTTGTCTATATCTTCGGGGATCACATATACTTTTTTTTCAAGTTTGGAACTGTTCTCGTAAATATATTTTGCACTCAGTGCCTGATTGGCAAAGCTCATATCCATTACACTGGCCGGATGACCCTCGGCAGCACCCAGGTTAACGAGCCTTCCTTCGGCAAGTACATATATCTTCCTTCCGTCATTCATGAGGTATTCCTCGACAAATGGCCTTACTTCCCTCTTGGACTTGCTGTTTTCCCTTAAATATCCAAGGTCTATCTCTGCGTCAAAGTGACCGGAATTTGCAACAATTGACATATCCTTGCAGTTTGCCAGTATCTCGGGCCCGATGACATTTTTATTTCCTGTTACCGAAAGGAATATATCGCCCATTTTCGCTGCCTGGACATTAGTCATGACTTCAAATCCATCTAGCTTTGCCTCTATTGCCTTTAAGGGATCTACCTCAAGGACTATTACGGAAGCTCCCATGCCGCTGGCCCTCATAGCGACTCCTCTTCCGCACCAGCCATACCCTATTACAACAAATCTCTTGCCGGAAAGAAGAATATTTGTGGCCCTTAAGATACCGTCCATTGTGCTCTGGCCCGTACCATAGCGGTTATCAAAGAAATGCTTTGTTTTTGCATCATTTACGGCCACTATGGGATACTCCAGCACTTTTTTCTGCTCCATGCTCTTGAGCCTTATTACTCCCGTTGTCGTCTCTTCTGTTCCGCCGTAGACTCCTTCTATAAGGTCCTTTCTCTTGCTGTGTATGATAGATATCACATCAGCTCCATCATCCATTGTTATCTGCGGCCCGTTCTTTAAGGCACTGTCTATATGTGAATAATAGGTATCGTTATCCTCGCCTTTTATGGCGAATACGCTTATTCCGTAATCCTTTACAAGGGATGCTGCGACATCATCCTGAGTCGAAAGAGGATTTGATGCACATAGTGCCGCATCGGCCCCGCCTTCTTTGAGCGTTATCATAAGATTTGCTGTCTCGGATGTCACATGCAGGCATGAACATATACTTATACCTTTAAGAGGCTTGTTTGCAGAGAAATCTTTCCTTATGCCCCTGAGTACCGGCATTTCCCTTTCGGCCCACTCGATTTTGTTCTTGCCCTGCTGTGCGAGTCCGGTATCCTTTACATCATAATCCATTTTTTATGCCTTTCCTTACTTAAGATCTATTATTTTTATATTAATTTGGCGCTATTTCCAATTAATTAGACTCCAAACCTTCCTTTTTTGTTTGTATTATTTTAAACCCAAAAAAGATAGCAGCAGTCTTAATTAACTTTAGTCAAGTTTTGCAAGCTCTGCCTTTAGCGACTCGATCTTTATGACAGGCGTAGGATCGACTCCTGCAAGGAGTGCCAGGTATACTGAAGCAATATCACCCAGATACATGGCCGAAAGCGCCTTTGCAAGCTTCGACTTGCCTTCTACCGGGATCTCGACTATCTCCGCAACATTTGATCTTATCTGCTCCAGGGTCACCTCAATACGGGTCTTCATCTTTGGACCCGCATCCGGGTCCCTGAAAGCTATCAGGACAAAACTACCGGTAATACCTGCAAGTCTCTCCCAGCCGACAGTCTCGTTGTGATTAAGCTCGGAGAAGTTATTCCACCAGCATGGAGTCTTGCCATTTTCATTTATCTCGCATTTTAATCTGTATGAAAGCGCAGAATAGATCCCTTCGGTCCCATAGATTATCGGCAGCCTGTCCCCGATCTTGACTGCCAGCTGCTTTGCCGGATTAGCAGCGGTCAAAGTCTTCCTGTTATAAATAGAGGCTTTTCCCTTTATAAGGCCAAGCGCTTCTTCCACATCACCTTCATCTATATCAATGAGGCCCAGAGCACCCATTGCAAGATATACCGGAAAGAAAAGATACCCTATTGCCCCTCTCGGCTGAAGGCCGGAAGGTATGTTCAGTGTTGAATAACCGCAGTCTTCGGCAAGATCTTTTAGCTTTCCGCCTGAACATTCTATGAGAATACAGGCATCGCGCCCGATCGCCTGGCTGAGCGCCGAAATAGTCTCTTCGGTATTTCCGGAATAACTTACAGCCACCACGAGCCACCCCTTGCCTACAAAGGCGGGGAGATCATAGCCCTTCACTACTTCGACCGGGACCTTTATTTCATCTGCCACCAGCGTTTTGATTATATCTGCTGAAAAGCCCGAACCTCCCATACCGAGGATCGCTACTCCCTTAAAATCACTGGAACCAAGTTTTGAAAGGTCCGCATTTTTAGCTATATTTTGTGCCTCAATGAGCTGCTCATAGAAACCTTCTTCGGCCTTTAGCATACCGGCCGGATCCAATTCCTGCATTTTTTTTAGATCATCAAGATCGTTCATCGTCACTCCTTTATTCTGATCACGTTTTTATGGTTTTATAATATTTTCAAATATCCGAAGTCTTTTTTCAGCCCTTTATCCCGTCCATTATCTTCTTTCCAAGTCCCTGGAGATGCTCAGATCTCTCGCTGTTCTGCCCCTCGCTGTATATCCTTACCACAGCTTCTGTCCCTGAGGGCCTTATCATCACCCAATTGCTTTCATCCAGAAGATATTTATACCCGTCAATTGTAATAGCATCTCCTGCCCCAGCATCTTTTAGTATCTCCGGGGTTCCATTATCCAGCATCGATACAAGCTTCTCCTTCTGCCGCATTGTTATCTCATAATCAGTCCTCTGGAAATCAAAATATCCAAACTCCCCGTAGATATCCGCAAGTATCTGGTTTGGTGTCTTTTTCTCGCGGCATATTATCTCAAGCAGCCTCAGTCCCATTATCATCCCGTCGCGTTCAGGAATATTTCCATATGACCAGAGACCGCCGCTTTCCTCTCCGCCCATTATTACTCCGCCCTCAAGTATCTTTTCCCCTATATATTTGAACCCCACAGGAGTTATCTCGAGCTCCAGGCCGAATCTGGCACAGATGCGGTCTATTATCGAAGACGTGGTCACAGTCTTTATTACCCTTCCTTTTAACTCCCTGCGCTGCGCAAGATCACGCAGTACCATTGCAAAGATATGGTGAGAGCTTATATAATTTCCATCTTCTCCCAGTGCCCCTATCCGGTCGGCATCGCCGTCAAGACAGATCCCGAACTGGCATTTATTCTCCTTAAGCGCTTCTACCGCCTCATTAAGATTATCTCCTATAGGTTCGGGGTTCAGCCCGCCAAAACCGGGATTTATCTCAGCATGTATCTCTACTATATTTTTAGCTCCAAAACTTGATAGTATCTCGGCAAAGATCTCCTGGCTTGCACCATACATGGGTTCGAAAAGAAGCTTGAGGTCAAAACCTTTAAGGACATCTGTATCTACCTGCCCCAGGGCATGATCAATATATTCACCGGTGAAGCTTTCTTTTATTATATTGCCGCCATCAGATTCTCTGAATTCTGCCGGGAGCCCGGATCTTACATAGGAAGAATTGACTTTTTCGACCTCAGCTTCGACATCATCTATTATGTCCATTGTGGCCGAACCGCCAAAGGGGGCCTTTATCTTGTATCCATTATAATAATAGGGATTATGGCTCGCAGTTATCATTATGCCGAGATCAGCTTTTCTATTTACTACGGCTGTAGACAAAGTCGGTGTGGGAGTTATATCGGTCGAGAGAAGTACCTTTATATCATTTGCACCAAGGACCTCTGCGGCAGTACGTGCAAAATGACCCGACATAAACCTTGTATCATAGCCGATAACAACCAGCGGCATCCTGCCTGCCACCTTCTTTTTAAGATAATTGCAGACTCCGAGCGTCACTATTCTTACCCTCTCCATTGTAAAGTCATCGGATATTATGCCTCTCCAGCCATCCGTTCCAAATTTTATTTTTTTAATTTTCATAAATATTGTCCCTTTTTATATCATTTTCTTTTGCAGCTATCATGTCTTGTTCTTCAGATAGTCATAATCGGCTTTTACCATTATCTCAACAAGCTTTGCAAAGTTGACCCTTGGTTTCCATCCGAGCACCTTCTCTGCCTTGCTGCTGTCTCCCACAAGCAGGTCCACTTCTGCAGGTCTTAAGAATTGGGGATCTATCTTCACATATTTTTCCCAGTCAAGATCCAGGCATTTAAATGTGGTCTCCACCCATTCCTTAACAGTATGAGTCTCCTGGGTACTGATGACAAAATCATCTGCCTTGTCCTCCTGCAGCATGAGCCACATCGCCTCAACATAGTCCCTGGCATATCCCCAGTCTCTTTTTGAATCCAGGTTTCCAAGATAAAGCGCATCGGCAAGCCCCAATTTTATCATTGCTGCATGATATGTAACTTTCCTGGTAACAAATTCAAGACCCCTCCTGGGTGACTCATGATTGAAAAGTATTCCGCTTGAACAGTGCATATCATAGCTTTCCCTGTAGTTTACGGTCATATAGTGCCCATAGGCCTTAGCTACCCCGTAAGGGCTTCTTGGATAAAATGGCGTAGTCTCTTTCTGGGGTACTTCCCTTACCTTTCCAAACATCTCGGAACTTGAAGCCTGGTAAAATTTTATATTCTTGTCCATATGCCTCATGGCCTCAAGCACCCTGGTCACTCCGATCCCGGTAAATTCACCGGTAAGCACCGGCTGTTTCCAGGAAGTGGGCACAAAAGACATCGCACCAAGATTATATATCTCATCGGGTCTGGATTCCTTGAGTGCATCTATTATGGAAAGCTGGTCAAGAAGGTCTGCCTGGACAAATCTTAATTTGTCCCTTATATGTTCTATCCTGTTAAAATTCTCTACAGAGGACCGCCTTACCATCCCATAGACATCATATCCCTTTTCCAATAAAAGATCTGCCAGATAGGACCCGTCCTGTCCTGTTATTCCTGTTATGAGAGCTCTCAAAATATCCCCCTTGCCTGATATTTTAATCCTTGGCCATATTTATTATAGTTTTATATCTTAAAACTTTATCTCATCTTCTTTTATGCTTGAATTGATATTTATCTTTATTCCGCCGGCAAGGATATTGCCTTTTGCTATTTTTGTATTATCTCCTATAACCGAAACACCGCCTATACTGACATCATCTCCTATTTCAACATTATGGGAGATTATGGAATCTTTGATATGACAATTCTTTCCTATCCGGCAATTATCAAATATTACTGCACCCGATATCACTGAACCGCTGTCTATTCTGCAATTATTTCCTATTACAGAAAGAGGCATTGCCCGTGCGCCCGGCTCAATGACCGTGCCGCTCCCGACTAATACAGGTCCTGACTTGAAGCTTTCTGTCTGGTGTTTAACATTTTTTCCAAGATAGATATCGTCTCTTAGCTCCGGATAGGGATAATCATATTCTATCTTTCCAAGCGCTATGTCGTGATGGGCGGCAAGATACTTCTGGGGGGTTCCAACATCAAGCCAATATGAATCGGAAACATAACCGTATATCTTGTAGTTTTTTTTAAGGGCGGTGGGAAAGAGACCTCTTTCAAATGAATATTTCACGCCAACAGGGGCAAGCTCAAGAAGATGAGGCTCTATTATATAAGTTCCGGCATTTATTAGATTTGTGACTATCTGGTCGCGGCCTGGTTTTTCCAGGAATTCTTTTACCCTCCCATCATCTCCTACCGGTACGAGACCATAAGCGCTAGGGTCCTCTACCGGGGTAAGGGAGATAGTAATATCGGCCCCTTTCTCCTTATGGAATCTTTTCATATCCGTAAGGTCAAGCGATGTAAGGATATCCCCATTGAAGACCATAAAAGACTTCCCGTCCAGGCAGCTTTCCACATTTTTTACCGCGCCGCATGTACCCAGCGGACTGTCTTCCGCAACATAGTCCAGGTTAAGTCCAAAGTCTTTCCCATTCCCGAAATAATCCTCAAATATTTTAGGGAGATAACAGGTCGATAACACAATATCTGTAAGTTTGTGGGACCTGAGCCATGACAGAAAGCTGTACATGAAGGGCCTGTTCATAAGAGGCAGCATCGGTTTTGGGTTTAGCCGGGTCACCGGCCTGAGCCTGGTTCCCTGACCGCCCACGAGAATTACCGCTTTCATATTTTCTTCCTTTCCAACTCTTTCTATACCGGCTTGCCGGTCAGTTTTTTTGGTGATCACATAAATAGCAAGATCATGATATAACTATCAACATGTCTTTTTTTCTAAAAGGTCCGCAACTCTTTCGCGCCACCAGTCAAGCGCATCGCCAAGAGACCTCTCAAGTGAATATATTGCTTTCCATTCTGTATCTGATACAAGTCTCGCATTATCCCCAAAGATCGTCCCTATGTCGATCGGCCTGAACTTATCATCGTCCCTTTTGACCTTTATGCCGCTTATTTTGCTAAGGGAAAGCAGCATCTCCAATAGCTTTGAGATTCTTACAGGTTTTCCCGAACAGACATTATATGCCTGGCCGGGTCTTCCCTTATCCATTATGTGCCAGTATGCCCGGACAACATCCCTGACATCCAGGAAGTCCCTCCTCGAATCCAGATTTCCCACCAATATTTCAGGCTCCTGTTCTCCAGCCTCGATGAGGGCTATTTGCCGTGCAAAATCAGAACACACAAAGCCCTCTGACTGCCCCGGCCCTATGTGGTTAAATGACCTGCTGACCATTATATTTAAATTATATGCCCTGTGGTATACCATGGCGGTAAAATCCATTGCAGATTTACTTATAGCATAGGGGTTATTGGGATAGATCTTGTCTGTTTCCTTTATTGCCATGCCGCCTTCGATCTCCCCGTACTCCTCTGCAGTGCATACAATAAGGGTCCTGGCTCCAGAAACAGATGATCTCACACTGTCAAGTATATTTATCCCTCCCAGCACATTTGTGCTAAAGGTTCCTATGGGATCTTTCCAGGACCGGCTCACAGAACTCTGGGCAGCGAGGTGATATATCTGCTGAGGCTTAAAATCAGATATTATCTTTTCAACTTTACTGAGGTCAAGGAGGTCTGCTTTCTCCTCTTTCAGCCCGGAATCCCCTATTTCCAGATCACCTGCGCTGCAGTTAAGATCCAGGCCCAAAAATTCATGCCTGCCAGTACCAGCAAGAAATTCTATAAGATGTTTCCCTGCAAATCCTGAAAGACCGGTTATTAATATCCTCAAATCAGATTTTTCTCCTAAATCTTCTTTTTAAACTATTTTAATATAAATCCCTATTATAAAAAACAAAATCCAGATTAAAAGTAAAAAGACTAAAAATTTTCACCTTTTTATCATGCTCTTTATTGCAGCTGTCAGAAATCTAAGGCCCAGGATCACGAGAAGCAGCGGCATAAGTACTACTTTGACGCTCTTCCTGTAGTTCTTCCAGAAAAAATAAAAAACACTTTTCTGCATTCTATAGCTTGCCCTTATTTGCGCCCTGCGGCTGGTCCTGTTTTCACCGGCATATATTTTTTCCCCTGCCTGTTTATTGCCGGTACCATTGTCTTTGCCATTACTGTAGTCCTGACCGGTTCTTATTCCATTCCTGTTTGGGCTTTTACCGTTTTTAGATGCCGTTTTCCGGCTGCTTCCTCCCACATGATGAAGTATCTCTGAATGGGGCATATAATGTACCTCCCATCCATTCTGCCACATACGGTAGCATATATCGATATCTTCCACATACATAAAATATCTCTCATCCAGGGGTCCTGCTTCCTCAAGGGCCTGCCTCCTTATTATCATGCATGATCCAGAGACCCAGTCCACGCCAAAGGGTTCGTCCCTATTAATGTCAGCCATCATATATTTTCTGGAGACAGGGTTCCCCGGATAAATATGAGTCAGGATCGTATGGACAGCCGCACTGAAAAATGATGGGAATCTCCTGCAGGAATATTGCACCGACCCATCACTGTTTATTATCTTTGGTCCTGCTAATGCCACCCGCGGGTTTTTATCCATATAACTCATAAGCTTGTCTATCGAATCCTTATAGACTTCGCAGTCGCTGTTTATAAGGAGAACATACTTTGAATCTGTAGTTTTTATGGCCTGATTGTTTGCCGCGGCAAAGCCGGCATTTTCTTTATTGGATATCAGGATTATACCATTGTGATTTTTAGCAATAAACTGGCTGGTGCCGTCTGTAGATGCATTATCCACAACAATAGTATCAAAATCTTTTCCGGGAGGATGGGAATATATGGAATCAAGACATTCCTTGAGATATCCGAGACTATTATATGATACTATGATTATGCTTAATTCTCTTATTTCTTTTCCCCGGTCATATTTTAAATCCGGCTCCCTGCTTTCTACCGGTATCTTTTGCAATACTATTTTACCAGAAAACTAAAGAATATTTCACGATAAAATATGGTTTGAAAGCTAAATTGCTGCTAAATAAGAAATATCTGCTGATCCAATGTTAAATAACATTCTGCTGTAGAATTTTCTATTGGGTATTAATTACAATATTTCTTTTATCGTGCGACAGAACTTCTCTGATCCCTCAAGTCTATTGTCTTACTCAATATCTACCACTACCGGCAGGTGGTCGGAGGCTGTGCTGTATGGTACCTTAAGATCTGATATTTCTATGTCCGGAGTAACCCAGATATAATCAATCCTTTGAAGGGGTTCTTTATGAGCATAAGTCAGCTCATCTCCCTTGCCTGATTTTAATTGCGAATCGATAAGTCCTGCAGAATACATCATCCCGATCTCATCAGACCCTTTTTCTGCATTGAAGTCTCCCATAATAGCTGTCCTCTCCAGTCCATCCCATTGTTTGAGCAGTTCCTGTACCTGCTTTTCCCTGATCCCGCCCTCATCTTCGATCTGATGCAGATGGGTGCAAATTATATTAATAGTTTTGCCATCCGGAATCTCTACTTCAACAGTTAGATAACTTCTTCTAAGTGGCGCATCCATCCTTGGCAGAAAATCGCTTTTCATAAGTCTCATGGGATATTTACTTAAAACTGCATTGCCCCATACAGCGTCAGACGCGGGCATAAAAATGTATTGCATATCCAGTCTGTCTGCCAGCCACTCAAGGGTATCTATTGATCCATTGATCACCCAACCGCGTGATACTTCTTGCAGGGCCAATATATCTGCACCATTTCCCTCAATCACTCTGGCAATCTCTTCAAGATCCAGATAACCTTTTGTATTAAATCCCATATGTATATTATAGGTCATTATTCTAACCGGTAATTCTTCCTTGAACGGGTCGTCAGGATTTTTTTGTGGTGCTGCAAGTATGAGAGGGATAATAAGCAGCATGATCATAAGACACAGGGGAACAAACCTCTTTGATAAATACCTCACCTCAGGTCCTTTATCTTTATCCCCGGGCGATAAACCGGACCCGGTGATGACTGAAAGAAGTGAAAAAATTCCCAGGATCACAGATACTGATAATGGGACCATCCAGTTTTTAAAGGGCAGGGCCATATCGTATCCACCATAATATAAAAAGGTAAAAATAAAGAATAAAAGTCCGCTTATTCCCACAGCAAAAGTATTTTTCCAGGGATTCCTGTTTATTGAGATCCCCGCAGCTTTATCTAAAATAATTAATATGAGCCAGAAGGAACTGATATTGCCGAAAACTGTCTGCAGGGTATAGAGGTATCCACTCATACCGGGCCAGAAAGAAAGAATGAGTAATGCTGCGGTGACTATAGTAACAGGCAGCCTGGCTTTTTTTGATTTAAATAAATAAAGAAAAGCTAAAGCTGCAATATTTGAAACCAGGATAACCGTGGTTGAAATAATTGAATTAAAACCGGAGATAGCATTATGTGAGGCTATATTCTGGAATTTAAATAGATGGAGAAATATAAAAGGTATGATCATTATCAAAGTATAAAAAACTGTTTTTCTGCCATCTGCGGGTTTTGTCTCTTTTAATTCATAGTAGAGATTAAATATTAACCAGAATTGTATTGCAATCATAAATAAAATATCAGCAGTTATGAATAGACTGGGCCTCCATACCATATCCCAGGTTCCAAGAAGGCCGTGAATAGCAGTATCCAGGCCAATACCAAGAACCAGGCCAGGTATGAATATATTCAACAGATTGACTCTCCTCTGCTGCACAAGAGACATAAAGAAAGTGAAGCTTGCAAGCCATAGGATGGTCCCCAGAGCTGAGATCGCCAGACTTAATGGCGGCCAGGGGTTTATCTGGATCATTAATCTTACAATAGATATTCCGCCCGGCAGGATCCACATTAAGTGGCTGGATCTTATTTTAAATAAAAAACCAGTAAAGAAGACGAGGGTAAAAGTTATTAGAGCGTATATCAGTACATCATAAAGGTCAATATTGGGACGCTCCCTGTAAAAGTTTACCAGAAGTGATAGAAAGGTCTTAAGGATCTGCAATCCAAAAAAAGTATTTATCACTATGGCGAAGAAAAAAAAGTAGCCTGAGTTATTCTTATTTATTATCTTTAGCATATTCCTCCCCTTTAGAATATTAGATTTTATTTCTCGAATACCTTTAGATCAAGCAACCTTGAACAGTGAAATACCCTCATAATGAAAACTAGATCTTCTGTGATTTTAAAGATCGTCCTGTAGTTGCCATAAATAATATGGCGGTAATCAAATCCTATTACATCGGCTTCAGGGATTATGCTGCGCCTCATGGGAAACTCATCAAGTGAAGCGATCTGGGATTTTATTTCACCTTTCCATCTATTTGTAGCCTGGGGGTTGTCATCGGATATGTATTCAAATATAGATATAATGTCTTCTTCGGCCGTTTTTGTTATTAATACTCTATATTTTTTTGCCACCCTTAAAACTCCTCCAGGAATTCCTCAGCAGGCCTGATCTTTCCAGCGCTTATATCGCTTTCTGCTTCAGATAGCAGACTTCCTAGATTGAGAGCTTTTAGTTTTTTCTCAAATATTTCAGCGTCGATCAATACTGCGTCAGGTTTGCCGTTTACCGTTATGATGACCGGTCGGCCAGTCTGATGGATCTGCCTGAATATCTCATTGGTCCTTTTCTTTAGATCGGTTACAGATTTGATATCCTGTGTAATACTAACTGACATCTTATTATATATCCTTTCTAATACCTGATTTAGTATCTATTATGATATATTATATAGTACACTTATTCAACAGATTTCTAATTTAATTTATTATTTATTCACAGTTAGCGGTGAAATCCACTACTCAGTGGTCCAATGCTGAGAGCTATTGATACGATTGATCACTTTTAAAATTTATTTGTTCTCTTTGATAGAAAGATCCAGGAATACTTGATTTTGGTTCAAATAATACAGACTGGCTCCCTGGGTAGTGCAGCAGCAAGAACTTTCAAGGTAAAGACTAAAATACCTTATGTAAGATCAGCATGATAGTTTTGAAGCGACTTCACAACCGTATCCATGGCTTGTCTGGCCACGATGCCTTTTGCAGCTGCAATTGCCGCGGTTGCCGTAGTGATATAGGGTACTTTATACCTGATAGCCGCCTTTCTAATATACGAGTCATCATACTGGCTTTGCTTGCCTATTGGTGTATTGATGATTAATTGGATTTCATTGTTCTTTATGGCATCGACTATATTCGGTCTGCCCTCGTAGACTTTAAGAATCTTCTCTGCCTTGATACCATTATTCATTAAATGCGTGCAGGTACCATTTGTTGCGATTATCTTAAAACCAAGCTGGCTAAAGAGTTTAGCAGCCACGGTAATCTGTGTTTTATCCGCTTCGGCCACTGTAATCAGCACAGTGCCTTTTAAAGGTAAAGGCTGCTGCGTGGCTTCCTGCGCCTTGAAGAAGGCCAGGTCAAATGAATCGGCCAACCCAAGAACTTCACCGGTTGAACGCATTTCCGGTCCCAGCAGAGGGTCAACCTCCTGGAACATATTAAAGGGGAATACCGCTTCCTTGACACCAAAATAAGGAATTGGTTTTTGCTGTAAGTTTAAATCGGTCAGTTTTTTGCCAAGCATAATCTGCGTTGCCAACCGGGCCATGGGGATATCACAGACCTTCGAGACCAATGGAACGGTTCGTGATGCCCGCGGGTTGGCTTCAAGAACATAGACCGTATCTTCAGCAATAGCGTACTGCATATTCATCAGGCCGACCACATTCATCTCAATTGCGATCCTGCGGGTATACTCACAAATCGTATCAATATGTTTTTGTGGAATAGATACCGATGGGATCACACAGGCTGAGTCTCCGGAATGTACGCCGGCAAGCTCAATATGCTCCATCACAGCTGGAACAAACGCATCCATACCATCAGCAATGGCGTCGGCTTCAGCCTCGATGGCATTAACGAGAAACTTATCGATTAGAATCGGTCTTTCCGGAGTTATTTCAACGGCTGCCGAAACATACTCTCGCAGCATTTGATCATCGTGGACAATTTCCATCCCGCGGCCGCCAAGGACATAGGACGGACGAACCATCAGCGGATAGCCAATTTTACCGGCAATGTCAAGTGCCTGATCAAGATTGCTGGCCATACCTGATTCTGCCATAGGGATGTGAAGTTTTTCCATCATTTCCCGGAAGCGATCACGGTCTTCAGCCAAATCAATGGTTTCCGGAGAGGTCCCAATTATATTAACCCCGGCCTCCTCAAGTTTTCGGGCGATATTCAAAGGAGTTTGTCCGCCGAACTGTACAATGACCCCCTCTGGTTTTTCCTTTTCATAAATGCTTAGAACATCTTCAACGATCAGCGGCTCAAAATATAGTTTATCGGATGTGTCATAGTCCGTGGACACCGTTTCAGGATTACAGTTGACCATGATCGTCTCCAACCCTTCGTCCCGCACGGTAAAAGCCGCATGGACACAGCAATAGTCAAATTCAATCCCCTGCCCGATCCGGTTCGGTCCGCCGCCCAGGATCATGATTTTACGGTTTGAACTTGTTTTGACCTTGTCAGGCGCATTATATGTTGAAAAATAATAAGCTGCGTCTTTGACGCCGCTGACCGATATCGGTTCCCATCCTTCCGTTATGCCCAGCTTCATCCGCTGCATGCGAATGGTGTCTTCATTCATATTCAGGATCTTTGCAAGATAGCAATCTGCAAAGCCGTCTTTTTTGGCCTGTATTAACAAGCTGTCCGGAATGGATCTACCTTTACAGGCCAGCAGTTTTTCTTCAAGTGCTACCAATTCAGCCATTTGTTCAATAAACCATGCTTTGATGTGTGTTCTTTCGTGCAGGAGCTCAACGGTGGCACCCTTGCGGATCGCTTCATACATCATAAACTGCCGTTCACTGGTCGGCGTACTGACGCGCTTGATCAATTCATCCAGTGAGAGTTCGTTGAAGTTTTTAGCAAATCCAAGTCCATGCCGACCCTTTTCCAGAGAACGGATGGCCTTCTGAAAAGCTTCTTTATAATTTTTACCGATGCTCATGACCTCACCGACGGCCCGCATCTGGGTACCGAGTTTATCTTCGGCACCTTTGAACTTTTCAAAGTCCCATCGGGCAAACTTTACCACAACATAGTCTCCGGATGGTGTATACTTATCCAGTGTTCCGTCCCGCCAGTACGGAATCTCATCCAGGGTAAGACCTCCGGCCAGCATGGAAGAGATCAGTGCAATCGGAAATCCGGTTGCCTTGGAGGCTAGCGCAGATGAACGTGAGGTGCGGGGATTGATTTCAATAACAACCACCCGGCCGGTCTCCGGGTCGTGAGCGAACTGAACATTAGTGCCGCCGATCACCTC
>Ga0190284_1000280_pt1 | contig 33671 bp, 29 predicted proteins | sample 48691812_MG_FD_161668 | JGI IMG/M metagenome (GOLD analysis project Ga0190284, IMG submission 161668) | Hydrothermal vent microbial mat bacterial communities from Southern Trench, Guaymas Basin, Mexico - 4869-18-1-2_MG | ecosystem: Environmental > Aquatic > Marine > Hydrothermal vents >...
GGCGCCCCGCTCCCGGAAGAGGTGCGGGCCTTGGGAGGCCATTTTGATTGTACGGTGGTAAGCTTCATTCTGTATCAACACTACCATGCGCATGTTACCCAGCCATTGATTTGGGAGCAGCTTCAGGAATGGAGCATCGACATCCCGACGGGCCAAGTGAGTCGTATCATCACCGAAAACAATGAGCGGTTACACGTTGAGAAAGATAAGATCCTGCGTACCGGTCTCGAGATTTCAAAATATGTACATGTAGACGATACCGGTGCGCGGCACCGAGGAAAGAACGGCTATTGTACTCACATCGGCAACGAGTTATTCGCCCGGTTTCAAAGCACCGACAGCAAGAGCCGTGCAAACTTTCGCGAGATATTGCGCGCCGGGCACCAGGACTACGTGTTCAATGAAGAGGTCATCCGGTACATGGAATTCCAGGGTCTTCCCAAGATCCCGATGAAAAGGCTTGCCGCCGATCGGTGCCATATTTTCCAAGACTATGAGACATGGTCGGCCGCTCTTGATGCCCGAAAGATAATCGACCAGCGGCATATCCGTATCGCCACGGAAGGCGCGTTGCTCGGGAGCGTGCTGAAGCAAGTTTCAACCCTGAGCTCGTCATCATCAGCGATGATGCGGGGCAGTTCAATTTATTGCTGCTGCTACACGCCTTGTGCTGGATACACGCCGAGCGGACCATCCGCAAGCTGGTCGGTTTCAACGACAAGCAACGCATAGCCCTGGAAAATACACGAACCCAGATTTGGGATTTCTATGAGGTCCTCAAAGAGTACAAAGAAGCACCCGACGAAACGAAGAAGGCCGAGATTGAGGAGTGCTTCGACGATATATTCACGCAAGAGACGTGCTTTGCAACGCTGAATCTGGCACTCAAGCGGCTGCACAAAAATAAGGATGAGCTGCTGTTGGTGCTTGACCATCCTTCGATCCCGCTACACAACAACCTGAGTGAGAGGGACATACGGGAATACGTAAAAAAACGAAAGATCAGCGGTTCAACAAGGAGCGCCAACGGCCGGCGCTGCCGAGACACTTTTGCGAGCTTGAAGAAAACCTGCCGCAAACTTGGTATTTCGTTTTGGAAACTTCTCAATGATCGAATCTCCTGCCGGAACAATATTCCGCCATTACCCCAGCTCATGCGCCAACGCGCGGCCCAAATACACCCGACGTAGCCAAGCGACAGGGTATGCGCTCGAGGAAGTCAAACCATGCGCTACTGTGGACGCGACTTTAGCACTTCGGAAATAGAGGGCATTCGTGCGCTCATTTCAGAGAATCCCAAATTCAACCGTGCCCAATTATCCCGACAGGTTTGCGAAATACTGAATTGGCGACGGTTAGATGGAAGGCTCAAAGACATGAGCTGCAGGGTCGCCATGCTTCGCATGCAAGATGACCGATTATTTCAGCTGCCAGCTCCACAAAACGGAAACAACAACGGCAAAGCATACCTTCGTCGTACTCATCTGGCAGAGCCGCAACCACTCATTCAAGCGTCTTCTCCCAAAGCATTAGGGGGACTACATCTGAGCTCGGTTTCAAGACGAAGCGAATCACACCTTTGGAATGAATACATTGATCGCTATCATTATCTCAATTATCAGCCGCTCCCTGGCGCGCAGCTCCGTTATTTTGCAAAAGCCAACGACCGAATCGTCGCACTGCTCGGCTTCGGAGATGCTGCTTGGAAGACTGCTCCACGCGACCGCTTCATCGGCTGGACAAAAGAGCAACGCGAACTGAAACTTCGTTTCGTCGTCAACAACGCACGATTCCTGATCTTGCCCTGGGTCCAGTGTCACAATCTTGCCTCTTTGCTGCTCGGAAAAGCGACGCGTAGACTCGCCGTGGACTGGCAGCAAAGCTACGGATACCGTCCTGTGTTGGTCGAGACCTTTGTCGAAATACCTCGCTTCAAAGGAACGTGTTACCGCGCGGCGAATTGGATCCATCTCGGCGAGACCAGGGGTAGGGGCAAGCTGGATGTATATCACAAGGCGAAGCTCCCCAAAAAAAACATCTGGGTCTATCCGCTCGTTAAAAATTTTCGGCGCCTACTTTGCCTTTAATCCTGACGCTCGGAACCGTGGCACCTAAATTCATCAACTCATGACGACAATGCTTGACCGCAAATATTGAGCATACAAAGTAGTCCTGCCCGGATTTATTGAAAAATTACGATGAAGTATATCCATCATCGGTACTGACCAGTTCAGCAATCACACCAGTACGCTTGATTGAATCACGAATTGCGGGTGCCAGTTTCACGGAGTCTGCCGCATTACCCTCCGGAACGATCAGACTGGTAACAAAACCGTTTTTGCTGCGCACCAGTTGTGGCTTGTTTCCGATAACCGGACTGCGGCTACCCTTTTTGATATAGGCCGCCGATCCATCCGACAGACTCAGAACTTTCTCAGTGGAGGGTAGTATCTTGTCATGAAACACGCGATCATCAGCGTATTCGATAACTATATTCGCATCGGAGAGATCTGTCTTGATCTGATCCAATACCCGCTGGAGAAGCACTCGGCGGCTGGGCGAAAATGTTTCCATAGACAGACCCTGCTCAAGGCGACTCAGTTCCGTCGTCAATGAGTTGGCGGCCTTCTGCCCTCGCCTGAGCAACCTCCGGTAATGTTTCTTCAGCTTGCCCTTTGACTTTGGCTTGCCGGCAACCAGACAAATATGAAACACCAACTTGTCCATTTCCTTGAGCCAACGGGAAACCCAACCTTGCCGAAAATCTTCCAACCCGAAAACATGTAGCTTCTGCCCAAGGCTATCCGCTCTCGTCAACAGACCGGTAAGTATCTTCGCATCGGTGGGCCAACAGCTATTCGCCTTTATCGCGGTGCTGTCGATTGTCAGATTCCGGAAGTCATCCAGATCCTCTTTGATCACTAACTCAATCTGCTTGTCGAATATCAAATCCAGCGTTTTCTTGCTCACCAGATTCACGTTCTCAACGATCGTTGTCACCCCCAGCATCGTACATCCACGGCTCTCAAAGTAACTGTACAGACTCATCGATTCGTGCAGGAATCGCCGAGATGTTTTTGATGTCAATGAGCCTCCCAGAAATCCGAGGACACCATCACAAACAAATACACCATCGCAGACGGCATGCGGGGGCGGCCGACCCCGATCTCCAATTCATCAGCCAGAAGTTCAACTTCCTCCACATGAAGGTCAGGCAGATCCGCTGTCCAGCTCTCATAGAATCGCCTGTCCGCAAGACGAAGCTGCTTATTCGCGCGGGCATTGGCATCCAGATCCTTTTCTATCTCCCTCAAGATTTGCGGCGCAAATCGAGGTAACTGTTCCACTTCGGCGAGAAAATCGCGAAAGTCAGTGTTCGGAATCGGCAAAAACAGGTTGCCAACCGGATGGCTTTCTACTATCGTTCCCTCTGTCGCACATGCTATCATAGTCACCCCTTTATTCTGTTGTAACGTATTGAGCAATAGCATTTTGCGACATATAATGGCAAGATCATTCTACGGTTTTCAAGCCTTGAACATTGATTTTTAAACCGGGAAACCTGGCTCGAAACCACCATTTCGAACAGCGTCTTGTTAAAAAAACGGGGTTTCGACCAGGGAATCAAACCATGAGATAGGGAATCAAACCATGAGATACTGCAAGATCGCGATTTTCTTTTTCGTGTTGCTGCTAGGCTTGGCATGGATTGCGAACGGGCAAACTTATCAGAAGTCGAATCCGGCCCCGGCCGTCGACGCCATCGAAGTCGCACCGTTTCATCTGGTGTTCGCCGAAACGCCGGTCGGATCGGGATACGGTCAGCCGGTGGAACGGTACCAGATTAAGAGCGTGGGCGTAACAGCCCACCGGCTGAGCGACATTCCCAAGACCATGACCGATGATCCTGCCGGCGTCACCTTCCGCAATCCGCTGGAGCTGTTCGTGGGGAACCGCTCGGCGCATTCAGGGAACAGCTCGGTGATGGTCTTCTACATCGATGAGAGCCTGCAAACCTTCACACAAGGTCCTGTGATCACCGGCAATTCGGTATCCGATGTCCACCAGATCGCATTCAACCCGGTGGACGGCGAGCTCTTCGTGACCAACTGGAGGTCGGGCCTCATGTCGCGCTTCACCTTCGATCCGCAGGGCAAAGCTGTACCCAACGGCACAATCTCCATGCCCGATCCCGACGAGCAGCTCGGGGTTGCCATCCGTAAGGCCGACGAGCAGCTCTTCGTCAGCAGCTACACCTTCGTGCGTCGCTTCACGCGCGATCCCGGCGGCACCTACACCTACGTCTCGAGCTTTTCCATGCCGGGTGCGACGCACATCCATTTCATGAAGTTCCTGAACGATGAGCTCTATGTGTGTGACATCCAGACGAGTAGCATCTATCGCTACAATTTCGACGCCAATGGCGATCCCGTTCCGAATGGAGTCGTCTCCGGAGTCCACCCCGTCGATGTCGCCTTCAGTCCTGACGGAAGGGAGATGTTCGTGCCCAACCACATCGATGGAGGCATCAGCCGTTACGAGTATGACGCGGTGAACGACGATTGGATCTACACATCGACCATGGCCACGCCGCAGCTCGGTGGTGTCGCCATCGCCCCGAAGTTGTCGCAACTGACGCTCAAACGGTGATCCCCCGTTCCGAGCTCCCTTCCGCTCCAATCCGGCTTTAAACCCGGGAAGGCTTGCAGGGCGCTCCTTCGCCTGGAATAATCAGACTCGATGTCTTCGAGCTTTGAGAGTCTAGCGTGAGGAGTGCCCTACAGACATGGATTCCCTTTCGAAATCCCAGCCCCACCTTGAAGAACCGAAGGAAGCCTCCGGCGACTCGATCGCCCATATCACGCAATCGCTCGAAGAGGCCGTGGCCCGCCTGAAGGTCGAGAACAAGGAGAACACGGCCGCTGCCAAGGAACTGGCCAAGCTGGCCAAGCCCACGGTACTCTATAACCTCAAGAACCTCGAAAAAGCCTACACCAAGGCGCGCCAGAAGATCCCTGCGGAAGTGGAGCAGCGCTGCGGTCTCGAGCCGCTGCTGCGCATCGTGGATGGGTACGTGCGCGTCGCTCCGCGGCTGCTGAGGCAGGAGCTCGGCGCCGGCCTCAAGCGGATCTGCCAGGAGAGGGGCTACCAATTCAGGGTGGTCAGCCGAGAGGAGCCGCTCGAGGTGAGGATCGCGCCCCTCTCGATCATCATCGATTTCAAGACGAGCAAGGCCACTCTGCGCTTCGCCAGGGACCCGCTCCAGACCTGCAACCTCGAAGCCGAGGCGATTTTGAAAGCCTACGAGAAGGCAGTGGCAACCCTCGACTCGGCCTTCGACGCGCCGTCCTTTTTCGAGCAGTGCCGCAACGCCTATCTCCGCGTGTTGCGCCTCGAGGGGCTGCCCGACGGCCACCGCCTGGAGCTGCTCAGGTTCCTGCCCGAGCTGGCGTACCTCAAACAGCCGAAACGGTTTCAGGAGAATCCCGTTGCGAAGAACTACCGCTCCTACTCGCGCGCGCAGTTCGCCTACGACGTGCTGCGCCTCAGAAAGGCGGGCGAGCTGTCCCGGGGCGGGTCTCGCATCAACTTCGGCGTGGCCACCGGCACCACGGCGAGCAAGAAGAGCCGGGTCATCTACATGGAAGACGAACAGGGAGTCGGTGAGTACAAGCTCACTCTGTTCTTTACGCGGGGCTGACCCGCAACCTCGCGCCAAGCACTACGCGCCACGCGTCACGATGAATCGACGTTGATATGGAGGGATGAGCCGAATGGTCACCAGAAGCCAAGGCCTGGCGCGGGCGATGTTGCGGCGCATGGGCGAGACCGGGCAGCCGCCGGAACGAGGTGCTCTCACGGTCAACGCGGGCACCCAGGACTACCTGGAGCTGTTGCGCGAGGAGTATCTGAAACCGATCGCCCAGGCGCACGCGAACTCCACCTTCAAGCTGGTGCAGGCGCCCTTCGGCGGCGGCAAGACCCATTTTCTGCACTGCCTGCGCGAGACCGCCTGGCAGGAAGGATTCATCACCTCGGTGGTCGGCCTCTCACCCAAGTCGTGCCCCTTCGACATGCTGGCGACCATTTACCAGGCGGTGGTCAGGGAGCTCGAAGCCGCGCCGACGACCGCGTACGCCGAATGCGATCACGGCATCGGCGATGTTCTGCGAGCCGAGCTGGACAAGCGCGTCGCCGAGTACGGCGTGGACCAGGTGCGCAACTGGCTGACCACCGAGTTGAGCCGCGCGCGCATCGACAACCACTCTTTCCGGCGCGCGGCAGTCCGGTTCCTGGAAGCGCTGCTCGACAAAAACGGTGACCACGAATGGCTCCTCGAATCGTACCTGCGCGGCGAAACGATGGAGCGCTCCGAGCTGCAGCCGTTCGGTGTCCGCGAGATGATCGACGAGAAGAACGCCTTCAGCTTCCTAAAAAGCTTGATCCAGCTCTTCAACGCCATGGGAGTCCCCGGGCTGGTCCTCATGTTCGATGAGATCGACCGCATCATGAGCCTGACGATGCGCAAGCGCCGCACCATCGCCGACAACCTGCGCGAGATGATCGACTGCTGCGGCCAGAGCTTTCTGCCAGGGCTGGTCTTCGTCTACGCCGTGCCCCCCGAGTTCCTGACCAATCTCGTGCCCGAGTACCCGGCCCTGGAGCAGCGCCTTCGAGGAGCCGAGCGCTTCGCCACGATCAGCCCGTTGAGCCCGCTCATCGATCTGGACCACCTCTCCCTGGGGACGCAGGACCTCCTCCGGGAGATCGGCCTCAAGCTGCTCGAGCTTCACAACGAGGCCTACAGCAAAAACCTCGACGCCGGCATCCAGCACGCCAACATCGATCTGCTGGCCCACGAGATGGCTGAGAGGCAGCTCGAGACCGGCATTCGACGTACCTTCGTGAAAACCGTGATTCAGGTGCTTTGGGCGCAAAAAAAGAAGGAAAAAACACTCGCTCTCGAGGATATCCGCACGCTTCTGGACCATCAGAGCGCGCCCCCATCAGAGCTCGAGGATGAGGAAATATTCGGATGAAAGGCGTGTGGTGGCCCGGCGATCGTGTGATGCACCCCGCGTCAGGACCGGGAGTGGTGATCAAGCTTTTGGCGCGCGCCCGCGTGCTGGTGCGCTTCGATGCCGCACGCTTGCTTCCGAAAACCGTGTCGGCGCACGATCTGAAGTACCACAACGAGCGGTCGTGCAGCCCGGCAGAAAAGAGCGGCAGCGCGCAATCTGCGGCTGGCCGCGGGGAGACGACGAGAACCCACTCGGTCACCGATGCCCGCAGCGCAGAATCTCCGCCAGAGCCAGAGCCAGAGCCAGCACCGGAACCCTTACCGCATGGCGCTGCGTCCGGGGAACCGCAGGGAAAGATCGACGGGACAACGGCAGAACTGCGCCAGACCATCGAAGCCTTGCGCATGGGGGTTGTGCCGTCACACTACGTGAGGGACTACACCGTGGGGCGCGCGAGCGAGCTGGCCGATCTGAGCGGCCTCCTCGAATTGGCGCAGGGGATGCGCGTGATCTGGGGGGATTACGGCGCCGGCAAAACCCATATCCTGGATGTGGCCGAGCAGTCCGGGCTCGAAGCCGGCTACCTCACCTCACGCATCGTCCTGAACCCCAGAGCCGTTCCTCCCTCCCATCCCCAGCGGCTTTACCGGGCTTTCATCGAGAAGCTGCGCTACCCCGACGACGTCGCCCAGGGGTGGAAACCACTGCTGATGAAGCTCGAGACGAGCAATGCGCACATCTATTCCGACGGCGCCGCCTTTTCCCGTTTCTTCTCGCCCGTGCTTTACACCTTGCGCTACGGCGACCAGGAGACCATCGACTGGCTCACCGACTACATCGAAGGCTACCGCATGGACGCTGCCGACGTCACCAAGGTTCTCAGAGGGATCGGGTGGCGAGGGCCCAACGTCTTGACCCTGTCCGACTTCAGGACCTACGGCCGGATGTACATACTCATGCTCGGGACCCTCGCCTCCTGGGCCAAGGATGTGGGATATCGCGGTCTGCTCCTGCTCATGGACGAGGTCGAATACGTCGATTCCCTCAGCGCCGCACAGAAAGACCTGGCTTCCGAGGTGCTGAAGCACTTTGCCACGGCCACCCTGCCGCAGGACAACCTCGAGTTCGATCCGCAGACACTTTACAAGGGCGGTCACAAGGTTCATCGGAACCTCGATATCCGATGCCGCCCCGATCAGCCTCTGCTCACGCTCATGGCGTTGACGCCGTTGGACGAAATGGTCGATCTGGCGGCTTCGATCGTCGGGGAGGAATCGGTCTATCTTCATCTACAAAACTTCAAACGCAAAGACTACGCCGAGTTGGCCGGTAAGATCGTCAATCTCTATGAGCGCGCCTACGTTCCCTTCGAGGCGGGATCGAGGTTTTCCAAGCTTCTGAGGGCGGAGATCGAGGATCAGATGAAGTGGGGTGGGCAAACACCCCGCGAAGCGGTGCGCGCGGCGGTCTCCTTTCTCGACGCCGCCCGCTACGGACGCGATCCCTTCGAGGGGCAGCCCGATTCTGTTTCCTCTTTGTCGTAGGACCAGAGCTTGACAACTCCCATACGATCCCAAATCCCGCGCTCTTTCGGAGCTTTCTTCGGCCGGTTCTCCGCCCTTCGGGAGGTCCAGGTGCGGGGGATCGCAGCGGTTTTGTCGGGCCGCGACACCTTGCTGTGCGCACCCACCGCATCGGGTAAGACCGAGGCCTACACGGCGCCTCTGGTGGAGCGGATCCTCGGCGGTTCGCGGGGTGGGCTGCGCCTGTTGATCGTGAGCCCCACGCGCGCCCTGGCCAACGACCTGAAGCGCCGCCTCCACGCACGTCTGCTCGAACTGGGGGTCTCCTTCGGCCGCTACACGGGGGAACACAAGGAGCTCACGCAGGGCCGGCTGCCCGAGGTGGTGGTGACCACGCCGGAGGCCCTCGATTCGCTGCTGGCCAGGCGCCCCTACGTGCTGAAAACCCTGCAAAGCCTGGTCATCGACGAGGTTCACGTCCTGGACGGCACACCCCGCGGTGACCAACTCCGTATTCTGCTGCACCGCCTCGACGGGGTCATCGGAGGACGGCGGGTGCAGCGCATTGCGGCCAGCGCCACCATCTCCGACCCGGCCGGGCTGGCGCAGCGGTATCTCGAAGATTCCGAGGTGGTGATCGTGCCGGGACGGCGTCAGATCGGCGCCAAGGCTTTCCGCGGCACGGCGGTCACCGATGTCGCCCGGCACCTGCAGGAGCTCGCCGGCGCGGGCTTTCGCAAGATCCTGCTCTTTTGCAACAGCCGCAACGACGTGGAGCTGTTCGCCGCGGGGTTGAAGGGCAGAACACCCTTCGGAGCGATGGTCTTTCCCCACCACGGCTCCCTGGCCAGGCAGGTGAGGGAGCGCACCGAAAGGCAGTTTCTCGACGCACCAGCAGCCGTCTGTGTAGCCACCTTGACCCTCGAGCTGGGCATTGACATCGGCGGCGTCGATTACGTCCTGCTCCTGGCAGTGCCGCCCAGCGTTTCCAACCTGCTCCAGCGCATCGGTCGCGGTTCGCGCCGCGGCGATCGTCTGCGGGCCGGGTACGCTGTCGGCGACGAGGGCAGCCGGCTGCTCTACCGGGTGCTGCTGACGTGTGGCGCCAGGGGGGATCTGTGCACCGATCCCTACGCGTTTCGGCCGGGGGTGCTGGTGCAGCAGGCCCTGGTTCTGGCCGGCGCCGAGGCCTACGTCACGCCGGCGCGGCTCACCAAAGCCGTGCCGCCGGCGATCCGCGATCGTTTGCCGCCTGGTTTCGCCGCGCTCGTCCTGGACCGGGCGGCCGATGCGGATCTGTTGGAGGCCAGCGGGCATGGGCGCTACGTGCTCTCCGAGACACAGGACCGCAAGTACCAGCGGGGGGTGCTGCACAGCAACATCGTCACGGCCAGAGATGTTCCGGTCATCGATCGCCTGACCGGAGACCTCGTCGGCGGTGTGGCCCCGAGCACGGGGGATTCGTCGCTCCAACTCGGCGGGGCGGGCCGGCGGCCGGTGGCGCTGAGCGAGGGGAGCTATCTCACCGACACGACTGCTGGTGGAGCGCCGGCGACGTTTCAAAAGCAACCGATGCCGGGGATGGGTTTTCATCTGGCGCAGGCTGTGGCGGGCGAGCTGGGCAAGGAGCGGCACCAGATCCTGCAGCGATCATGCCAGGACGAGGGCTTTGTCATGCTTCACGGACTGGGCACGGCGGGCAGCCTGCTCCTCAAGCACTGCCTGATTCCGGTGGTGGGCAAGGGCCGCATCTTGACGACCACCCCGATCTCGATGCAGCTCGCCTGCCCGCTCGAGGTACTCCCGCGCCCCACCGATGCCGATCTCTCCATCTTCCTTGCGGCCCACGAGAAGAAGCTGGCTGTTCTCTGCGGGATGGGGCCCTACCACAAGAAGGTTGCGCCGGAGCTCAGGCGGCAGGCGGTCCGGGATGGGGCTTTCCTGGATGGTGTGGCCGAAACCTTACGCGAGGCGCTCCTCGTCGATCAGCTCGATCGGCCGGCACCAGGGGTCTGGGAGCTGCTCTGAGCACGCCTTCTGAAAGGGAAAGAGGCCTCCAAATCCCAGGAGTTTCTGCCATAATAGTAAAAAGCCCTACAATCTACAGAAACCAAGGATCCAGGCTCTTTTTCGATCTGCCACATTTCGGGAGAACGTCATGCGAAAGCCGGTTATTGCCATTTTGCTCGGATCGGTCCTGATTTACTCCTCAACACTTCTTTCCGCCGGAGAATCCTTCAGTGGGAGGCAGAATCGCGACGTTTGTCCCGTGAGCGGCGCTCCGCGGCTGGCCTCCAGCGAGAGGTGGACCTCGCCTGGGGGATTTAGCCTGGACCGCTGCCTTCTGCCGTCATACGCCGTGGTCTCGAGCACGGAAAATCAAACCTTGCGCTCGTCGGACAAACCCACGCCCTGGATCGACTTGAAGGGACCGTACAGCGCCTATGTGATGTGGCTGTCGGTCGACGAGAACAACCCGAACAAGCTGCTCTGCTCGACAACCGCCGGCGGGGTCTTCGCCTCTGGCAACGGCGGGGATTCCTGGAGTGCCGTCCAGGACGGTATGTACTACGACTGGGCTCGGCAGATCTCGATCGACCCGATTGATGGCAAAAACGTTTTCTGTGCTTCGAGCGATTACTGGAGGCCGGATGGCGGCGATGTCTACAAATCGATCAACGGCGGCCTGAGCTGGGCTTCGTGCGGCTTGGGCTCCGGATTCTGGGGCGGGGTCCATGTGTGCCGCAACGATCCGCAGATTGTGCTCGCCGGAGGTGACAGCGGCATCTGGCGTTCCTCCGACGGCGGAACGAACTGGGGGTGGGTTGGTGGTTCGGGCACGATCCTCTCCTTCACCGAGGATCCTTCGGCGCCGGACACGATCTACGCCGGTTCGTACGGCAACGGGATCTACCGGAGCACCGATCGTGGAGCCACCTGGTCCAACATTTCCATCGCGGGCTGTGGCAACATCCGCGTCGTCGCCGTCCACAGCCAGGATAGCGGTACGATTTACGCGGCCGGGAATCCGGTGGGTATATTCCGCACCACCGACTACGGCGTGACATGGTCCAACGTGTTTGCCTTCGAAGCCTGGGGCGTAACCTGTGCTCCCACCAACGGCGACGTCATGTACGCCGTTGGAGAAGGGCCGGCTTTCAGCGGTACGCCGGGTGTTTACGTTTCCAGTAACGGCGGCACGAACTGGACCACGTGCAACCTGCCTACCGATCATTTTTATGCGCCCTTCGCGATGCGCGCGGCAGTGGATCCCACCGACTCCGACGTGGCATACGTCGGCCTCTACCGGGCCGGAGTCTTCAAGACCACCGACGGCGGCGCCACCTGGTTCGATGCCAACAAGGGGCTCAAGAACTGCTTCGTGGAATCGATCATCTCCCACCCGACCGATCCCTACACCATCTGGGCCGGCACGGTCCAGGCGGGGATCTACAAGACCACCAACGGCGGCACCAACTGGTTTCACTCCGATGCCGGCTGGATGGGCGCCGAGACCAACCGCGCCGTCAACGCCATCGCTTTGGATCCATCCGATCCTGACCACCTGCTCCTGGGAGGGGGCAACAGCGGCGTGTGGCAGTCCTTTGACGGGGGCGGCACGTGGAGCGCCACGAGCCTTCAGAACTATGCCGAGATCAAGGATGTGACCTTCGCGCCGTCCGATCCGCTTCAGGCGTGGGCCGGTTCGACGAACTCGTCCGCCACCCTGGGGATCTGGAAATCGACCGACGGCGGAACGTCGTGGCTCAACAAGCAATCCGGCGTGGCCTGCTACAGCATTTCCGTTCATCCAAGCGATCCGAATCGTGTCATCGCGACAACCGGAACGTGGTGGATGTTCGATCCTGGACAGGTTCTGCTCACGACGGACGGCGGCACGAGCTGGACCACCGTCTACACGGAAGCCATGGGATGGATCATGGATAGCTGCTACAGCCCGGTGAACGCCGATCTCGCCTGGGCGGTGAGCATGGACCAATACGTGATGCGGTCCACCGACAGCGGATTCACATGGATGAACAACGTGGGATCTTTCACGCCTCCAGGCAGGCCCTTTACGATCGCCGCCGATCCCCATAGCGCCCAATTCGCCTTCGTTCCGCTTGACGACGATGCCGGCTTCTTCTTCACCTTGGATACCGGCGCGACCTTCGGAGCCTACAACCCGGGACTCTGGCTGAAATCGCTGGTTCCCCTGCATATCGGAACTTATCCACCTCAGCTCCCGCGTGTCTTCTACACGGGAACCATGGGCAACGGTGCTTTCGGGATGGTCGTGCGATAGCAGCGCGCTGAAGTTCTGTATTTTTGTTCGCTATCGGATAGCAGTGCGATCCGCTGATCGAGGGCAACACGATCACCTACAATCGGGCGAACTGCGTCGCGGGGATCCAGTGCGAGTTTCATGTAAAGGGCCGGATCACAGGCAACCTGATCGCCGGCAACCTGGCTCTCGGCAGGTCCTCGTGGCAGGGGCGGGGTGCCGGTATCTACTGCGACAAATCCGAGCCCGAGATCGTGAGCAACCTCATCGTCGGCAACGCCGCCAGGGAGTACGGCGGCGGGATCTACTGCGAGTGGGAATCGAATCCGGTTGTGACCAACAACACCTTCCTGGACAGCCATGCCGGGATCGGCGGATCGGCCACGATAAGACGCTGGCTTTGGTATGTATTCCTCTGTTGAGAGCTCTGCACGAGCAGTTCGAGGTCGGATTTCTGCAGAAGCATGGTTTCCAGAAACAACAAAAGGGATTCGATGTCGACTGGATTCTCTCCGGTCGAGGAGGCTATCGAGATTTCTGTAGCGACCGGTACAACGTTCAGGAGCAGGACACCGTTTCGAGAGCCCATTATTGCTTTTCGGAAAGAGAAGCGGTGACTTATCTCGAATCTGAACATGGATGGAGCTTTGATGACATGCAACCCCTGGCCCACGAGATGGTGCACTTCTTTCAAGATGCCTACGCTCCAGCGGGAATCAAAGGTATATCCTCTTATTCAGCGGAGACGAGAACGTGATCACCGGCATCTTCCTCGCGGCGGAAAGGAGCTCCTTTTTGAGAATACGATCTAATAACATGCTGATCGTTATAAAGATACAGTCGTTAACGGAAGAAATACCGCTGACTGTGCCTCATCGCTTCTGGACCTTCTCGATCGCCAGGGTCAGTTTTATCACATGCCGGATCGCGTTTTTTTACTCCTCCACGATCCCGTCCTTGAGAGCATGCGGCGAGGGGACCGGGATCGGCATGGTGGCGCCGTTCTGCGGGTTGTAGAGAAAGCGATACGAGACGCCGTGGGTGCCCTGGCCGGCCAAGCTGTTCCAGCCGCGCATGTAGTAGGGGCAATAATCGTTGAAGCAGATGAACATGAAGTCGGTGTCCCACTCGGTGAACGGGTGCTGCGGCACTTCCCACTTGCTGAGCTGGCCGTCGCAGTAGGGGCAGCAAAGTGTCTCCTTGACCTTGCGCTTCTTGGCTTTGAGCGCGGCCTCGTCGGTGAGCAATGCGAGCTCGACCTCCACAATCGGGCGCTTCTTTCTGTCGGCCGGCCGCCCTGCGCGCTCCGCATAGACCGCGTAGATCGGGTCGCTGGGGATACCGAAGTCGGCGTACTTATCGTCAGAGGGCCGCGGAAATCCCTTGGAGACGAAGACCAAAGTCCGCTCGAAAGCGCACGCGTTGCGGAAAAACTCCTCCACCAGCAGAACGTGTTCCTCCTCACTGCCCTCCCTCCAGGCCTTCACGACTTTCTCAGGAAAGTAGCGGTTGGAGAAGAACACCAGGAGCAGGCCGCCGGGTTTCAAAATGCGGGCGATCTCGGCGAAGACCGCGAAGGGCTGCGTGAGGTAGTCGACCGACACTGTGTTCAACACGACGTCGAACATCTCGTCGTCAAATGGTAGGCGCGGATCCACATTCAGATCATGCACGACGCGGCCGCTCAGTGCTGCGTTTTTTTCCAGTTCGGCAACATTCATGCCGAGCCCGACCACCGTGGCCGGCGTGCGTTTTTGGGGAATGTGGGAGTCGATCCCGGCCATCAGGTCGAGGATCACCGGAGCATCTTCGACGACGAGCTCGCCGATGACGCGTTCGACCGTCTGCAGAGCCCGCACGTCCAGATGCGGGCCTGGGCGCTCGATGGCGTAGAAATATCGATCGTCACTTTCATCGGCCCGTGAAAACGCCTCTTCCGGGAGCCACGAGCTCTTGCTGTTCTCGATCGTACTATCGTTGTGTTGATGATGTCGTGACACTCTTTGTATCCCTTCGCGAACGATTCGAACAGAGCGGTCTATCGAATTGACCATACAACGTTCCAATAGACCGAGTCACCGCTTAGTCAATGGTGTTCATTTATAGAGAGCGGCAACGACATGTTGTCTTTCTTGGCACGGCGTGTCGATTGGATTGACACATTTTCGACAGCCACAATCTGGATCTGCATCCCTGTTCATGGCAGCGTCGTACCAAAGTCGTGTCAAGAGCTGGACATCTTGCGATCTCGTCATGGATTGTTGAACACCTGCCCCGCGATTGCGCTGCTGGAGGTGTGCCGCAAACAGCTTTCCCATGTGGCCGGGACGTACGGGAAGCTCTCCGCGGTGTATCTGAACTCGGGTAACGAAGCAGCGTTAAGGACACCACGACGAATGGAAGGGCCTTTTTCGGCTGACTCACACTAAATGGTGGATTGAAAATGACCTCGTTGATGAAAACAACGAGGTGCAAGCGTCGATGAGGTCCTTCTGGAGAAACTCAATCGATAACGAAGAGACGATGGAGAATCTGCAGGCAATTTCTTCGACATTTTTTTGAGTGGCCGAGTTCGATATCATGTCAACATGCAGAATGAGTTTGAATATGCCCACCTCCACGGCTTTGCATCGAGCAAACGCTCGCGCAAGGGACTCTTCCTGGCCAAAGCCTTTGCCGCCCGAGGACTGCACCTGAACCTTCCTGATCTCAACCGGCCATCCTTTGCGCAGCTCACCTATACCGGCGCTCTCGGTGCCATGGACGAGCTCGATCGGGAGCGATCGGAACGCAGGACGCGCTGGCGCATCAGTGGATCGAGCATGGGGGGATACCTTGCTGCGCGATGGGCGGAGCTGCATCCGGACCGCGTCGACCGCCTGGTACTGCTTTGTCCGGGATTCGGCCTTGAAGGCCGCTGGCAGGTACTGATCGGCCGGGAGGGGATGCAAGCCTGGGAAGAGCTCGGCTCGAGGGAGTTTCTGGACGGGGCGGGCCGACCGGCGCAGGTCAGTTTCGACTTTATTCGCGATGGGAGCAAACACCCGGCCTGGCCTGAGGTGCCCTGCCCCACTTTGATTCTCCACGGAGCACAAGACCAAACCGTACCGATCGAAAGCTCACGTTTCTACGCATCGTCGAGAGGCAACCTCGTGAAGCTGGTGGAACTCGAGGATGACCACTCTCTCATGAACTCCTTGGCCCGCATCGTTGCCGAGATTTTCAGGTTTTATGAGGAGTAACGAATGGGGAAGCAAGCAGGGCGTCAGAAAACGGACCACATCGAAGCGGCTCGGAGAAGTACTATTCTGACTGCTCACTCTCGATGGTGAGCGTGATGCTCTGACCGCGCACCAGGTCCTCGATCCGGCATACGTCATGAAGATATTCGTAGATGCGCTGGAGTCGTTCATGGTGGTGGACTCACTAAAACAGGACGGGACAGGCTCGTGAAGCCCGTCCATTTTGCATGTGATGGGGCACCGTAATGCGGTTTGCATCGTGGTCAGCGCCCATTATCATCGATGACAAGGAAATCCTGATGAATCGATTTGTTGCGGTCCTTTTATACTGCTTGCTCGCGACTCCGGGAATTCTTCCCGCCACCGCTGCCGGAGAGTGTCGTCCGGAAAATCTACGCTGCGAGTCCCGCACGAATCCACTCGGCATCGATTCACACACTCCGCGACTGAGCTGGACCCTCAGCTCCCCGACACGAGGAGAGTGTCAAACAGCCTATCGCGTTCTGGTGGCTTCGAGCGCAGCAGCCCTCGCCCGGAATGACGGCGATCTTTGGGACAGCGGCAAGGTCGTTTCGAAACGATCACACCAGGTTGCCTATTCAGGACAATCCCTGGCGAGCGGTGCTACCTATTTTTGGAAAGTCCGCGTCTGGGACGCGCAGGGGAGTCCCTCGAACTGGAGCGAAGCTGTACGCTGGGAGATGGGGTTGCTCCAACCCGATGACTGGACCGGCTGCTGGATCGACGACGGCAGGCAGAACCCCGATGAGGACGAGGATTTTTACGGAGACGATCCGGCGCCACTCTTTCGCAAGTATTTTACCATTGCCGGGGAAGTAACACGCGCACGCCTTTTCATCAGCGGTCTGGGGTACTATGAGGCATTTTTGAACGGCCGGCGCGTCGGCGATTGTGTTCTCGATCCCGGCTGGACGGCTTATGACAAGAGAGTTTTCTACACAACCCACGACGTGACCGACCTTCTATGCACGGGCGAAAACGCGCTCGGTGTGATGCTCGGCAATGGCTGGTACAATCCCCTGCCCCTGAAAATGTGGGGCCGTCTGAACCTGCGCGAGCACCTCGTCTGTGGCCGTCCGCGGCTCATCGCGCAGCTCGACATCGAGCTCGCCGATGGCACCTGTGTCTCGATCGCCAGCGACGAGAGCTGGAAAGTCGCCGGCGGGCCGATCCGCAAGAACAACATCTATCTCGGTGAGGTTTACGACGCGCGTAAGGAGATCGCCGGCTGGAACCTTCCCGGATTCGACGACTCGAAGTGGCGGGCTGCCTCCCCGGCGGCCGAACCTGTCGGCGAGCTGCAGGCCCAACCACAGCCGCCTGTAAAGGTGACCGCTGAGTACGAACCGGTCGCCTTGAGCGAGCCGAATCCCGGTGTGTTCATCTTCGACATGGGCCGGAACTTCGCGGGCTGGGTGCGGCTGAATTTCAGCGTCCCGGAGGGAACACGCATTACCCTGCGTTATGGCGAGCTCCTCAATGTGGACGGCACGCTCAACCCCCTGACGAGCGTCTGCGGCCAGATCAAGGGGAGAAGCGCGGAGCGGCTGGGTAAGAGCCCCACAGCGTGGCCGCCACCCGTGGCGTGGCAGGGCGACGTCGTGATCGCACGCGGCGGACCGCACGAGACCTGGACCCCGCGCTTTACCTATCACGCCTTCCGCTACCTGGAAGTCACCGGGCTGCCGTCGAGGCCGAACCTCGATATGGTGACGGGATTGCAACTCAATGCCGCAGTCGAGGAGGCCGGATCATTTGCGTGCTCCGATGAGACCCTGAACGCCATCCAGAGCATGTGTCGCCAGACTTTTCTCTCCAACATCTTCAGCGTGCAGTCGGACTGCCCGCACCGCGAGCGGTTCGGTTACGGCGGCGACATCGTCGCTTCCTGCGACGCCTTCATGCTCAATTTCGACATGGCAACCTTCTACGCCAAGGCCGTACGGGACTGGGCCGATGCCGCGCGCGACGATGGCATGCTCACCGACACGGCACCCTTTGTGGGCATCCAGTACTGCGGAGTCGGTTGGGCCATGGTGCACCCGTATCTCATGAACAAGCTCTACCAGTACTATGGCGATCTCCGGCTCGTCGAGGAGCAGTACGCCGTCGCGCGGCGCTGGCTCGATCTGGTCACTGCGCAGAATCCGGAGCACATCGTCGCGACCGGGTTGAGCGACCACGAGGGACTGACTCCCAGCCCCGCCGGGCCGATGGTGACGCCCCTCTATGCAGAGAGCGCGCGTCTGGTCGCGCGGCTGGCTGGGATCCTCGGGCGCAGCAGCGAGGAACAAAAATACACGCAACTCGCCGATGCGATCTGGCAGGCTTGCGTCGCGCAATATTACGATGCGGAATCGGGACGGTTCGGACCGGGAACACAGGCCAGCCAGGCCTTCGTTCTCGCCTTGAGAGGATTGCCCGCCAGGGAGAGAGCGGCGGCGCTTGGTATCCTGCTCGCTGATATCGAGAATCGCGACGGCCATCTTGCAACCGGAATCCTGGGCACGAAGTTCATGCTCGATGTGCTCTCCCGGGAGGGCCACGCCCGGACCGCCTACGACATCGTGACCAGGAGGACCTTTCCTGGCTGGGGCTTCATGCTCGAGAACGGTGCGACTACCCTCTGGGAGCACTGGGCGTTCAGCGACAACACCTTCTCGCACAACCATCCCATGTTCGGCTCGGTGAGCGCGTGGTTTTTCGAGTGGCTCGGTGGCATCCAGCCCGATCCGGAGGCCGTGGGATGCGACAATATCGTCATTCGGCCGCAGATCATCGAGGAGCTCGACTGGGTCGAGGCTTCCTACCGTTCCGTACACGGCCTCATCGCCTGCAATTGGAGGCGCACCGCAAAGACGATCACCATGGACGTGACCATCCCTGCCAACACGCGAGCGTGTGTCTACGTTCCTGCGCAGCAACTGGACGAGGTGCGCGAAATCGGACCGGTCGGCGGCGGCACGATCGGTTCCGAGATCGAAGCGATCCCCGCGGCCGCCGCCGAGGGTGTGCGCTCGGCGCACATGGCTGGCCGTGTCGCGGTCTTCGAGGTGGAGGCTGGCACGTATCGTTTCGTTGTTTGCCGCCGCACGAGCCAGAATGGGGAGGAGTGATGAATCGACCCCGCCGCTCGCCGGACAGCGTCGCTGTCTCGCGCAGAAGGTTTCTTGGCGCAGCAGCCAGCGGGCTGCTTGCTGCACCGCTTCTGGGGACGGGATGTCGCGCCATTCAGGGCGGTGCGCACCATGAGGGGCTGAACCAGCCCAACATCATCCTCATCGTGGCCGACGACCAGCGCTGGGATGCGCTCGGCTGCGTGGGGAACCCCGTGATCCACACGCCGAACATGGACCGGCTGGCAGGCTCGGGGGTGCGCTTCACCAATGCCTTCGCAACCACACCCATCTGTGCTGCCGCTCGAGCGTCCCTCCTCACGGGGCTTTGGGAACGTGCCCACGGTTACACCTTTCAGCAGCCGGCGCTGTCGAGCCACCTCGTTGCAGAGAGTTACCCCTGCCTTCTGCGCCAGGCCGGATATCGCACCGGTTTCGTCGGCAAGCTCGGCATCCGGCTGAACGAGGGTGATGCGGCCACCCTGTTCGATTCGTTCGAGCCTAGCTCCCTGCCCTACTTCAAGGACGGACCCGGCGGGCGCCGGCACCTGACCGATATCAACACCGACCGCGCCGTCGCATTTCTGCGCGGCTGCGCGCCGGATCAGCGATTCTGTCTTTCGCTGAGCTACTGGGCACCGCATGCCGAGGATTCCCGAGAGGAGCAATACTTTTGGCCCGAATCGTGCGATTCACTCTACAGGGACACTGCTATTCCGCTTCCCGGGCGGGCCGCACAGACGCTTTTCGAATCGCAGCCCCTTTTTCTGCAGGAGACGCTGAACCGAGACCGCTGGCACTGGCGCTTTGATACGTCCGAGAAGGCGATCCGCATGATCAAGGGATACTACCGCATGATCAGCGGCGTCGACGCCGGAATCGGGCGGCTGATGGGTGAGCTGCGGGCGCTGGGCCGTGCTCGTGACACCGTCGTGATCGTGACGAGCGACAACGGCTACTTTCTCGGCGAGCGGGGGTATGCCGGCAAGTGGACCATGCACGAGCCTTCGATCCGGGTTCCCCTGATCGTGTACGATCCGCGGCGAGACGCGGATCAAGGAACAATCATCGAGGAAATGGTGCTCAATGTGGATCTGGCCGCTTTTGTTCTCGATCTGGCCGGTATAGCGCCTCCCTCGACCATGCAGGGTCGATCGTTTCTTCCGCTCCTCGAGAGCCGAACCGCGCAGTGGCGCGGGGAGATCTTCACCGAGCACCTTTGGAATCATCCTCGCATCCCCCGGACAGAGGCGGTGCGCACCCGGGGTTGTAAGTACATCCGCTATCCGCAACACCCGGAACATGAGGAGCTGTACAACCTCGTCGAAGACCCCGGCGAAGAGCGCAACCTTGCCGGTCGTCAGGAGTGCAGGGTCCAACTCGAAAATCTACGAGGCCGTTGCGAAAGCTTGGCTGTGTCCCTGGGCCGAGAGTAAGCAAGAGTCAGGATCGATTCCCGCCTGTCACGAGGTGTCTGCAACAGCGGCCGTCAGTGAAGCCCTGTCAGCGAACTTCTCCCATCCTTCGTCGGGGCCTGCCGGGCCCAGGGCATAGATCGGCTTGCTGCCGTCGAGGTTTGAGGTGAAGAATATCTCGAAAACCGGACGTATCACCTCGTCGTTATCACTTTCACTCTGAGCGGTCATACCGACCATGCGGGGCAGGAAATAGGAGACGCATCGTGACATCATAATCCCAGGGGAATTGCCTTGCCGTCCATATCCTCAGGGATCTCGATTCCATACATTCCCAATATTGTGGGCGCAATATCCGCTGGCCCGCCACAGATCTTCGCGTTGCTAAGCAAGACACCGGGTACGAGCTCGGGTGCTACACTGACATGATCGGCGCACCAGTTCGAATCGTTCGCAACGATAGTTTTCGTCTCCAGACCGCCCAATGTGCTTCTCCAGGACACCCTATATCCCTTGTCGAAGCCGATGAAGATGTCTGCGAAGCCATCGGTATATCGCCTTTCACGCTCGACACCGTTGAAGATGAAATCGGCTTCACCTTCCTTCCAGTACGGTCCCTCGAAGATCTCCTCCCGCCTCCACGCCTTGACGACCACTTTGCGATCACTTCGGGAGTCCACGTAGCATTCGAGCTCTCGAATGATGTCACTCCTCACCGATTCGTACTGCGCGGAGGTAACGATCCCGTTGGGCTCACGTCCCTCGAGATTGATGAAAATCTTTCCCAAGCCAAGACTATAGGCCTGGGTCCGCGTCCAGTCGACCAAGTACAGAAAGTCCGACTCGTCGAAGTCCTGGATATCGTCGATTGTGATCGACTGCCCCCGATCGGCGAGATGCATGAATCCCTTTTCGACGAGAAGATTGTTCAAGTTCACTCCGTAGTAAAAAGGAGAGCAGCCGTGGTCGCTCAACACCAGGACAACAACGTTCCTGCCGAGCGCACCACTACGAACTCGGTCCATGACTTCTCCGACAATACGGTCAGCATGCCGGTAAATCTCTGGTATACTGTCTTTGAGTTTTATCTTCTTACCAAACCAGGTGATGGTCGTCTCCGACAGTGCGGGATCGTAAAGTGGATGGGCCGGGTCGAAAAGCCTATACATCATGTGCTGTACGCGATCGGCTGCGGTGAATACGGTCATCAGCACGTCACGTTCGTCCGATTCGATTTGACTCTCGAGAATTCGCTCCCTGGATTGCAACGTAAACTCGATATCCTCGAGCTCATGAACGAGTTTCGTAGCTTGCGTAGTTCCGAATTCAGGTTGGCATTCTGGTTGACTTCATTTTCGGATCGGTCGATTCTCTTTTTCAGTTCATCTATCCGTGATTCAAAGACCTCCCTTTCTACGAAGTTCACCGGGCCGAAGACGACGCTCTCCAGTTTTGTCGCTTTCTGCTCCAATCCTATGATCATTCCACCTGTCCGAGTGCGTTGGCTCTGAATGACCCAGTCGTCATCTGTATACACGTACCACGTTCCTGTCGATCCGCCGACGTCGGGCGTCCCGAGACCGCATAGGAGTCGGCAACTGCCTTGAGCGAAGCTAGGGTAGATCCCTGGAACGAACAATCCTGTGAACCTCACATGTTCTTTGCCAAGCAGATTCCAGAAATAACCTCCCTGATGGAGATTGTATGGAACCGGGAACTCGCGGGGGACGCCCGTCTTGTTCTCAGCGTGACCGGACTGGGATGCAGGCGAAACCACGGTCTCATCAGATGACCTGAAAGGAACGGTGTGAAAGATTCCTTTGTAGGACTTTTCCGTCGTTGCAAGATTGGGAACGATCCACTTGTCACAGGTTCCCCTGATGAAACCTGGGATGTTAGTTTTTCCTGGATTCTTGCCCGAGATTACCGACGCCCATGCTGTCGGTGACTGAGCGGGATTGGTCGTCTGGAGCGGGCGAAAACACCCGTGCTCTGCGAGTGCGCGTAACGCTGGCAGTTGGCCTTTGTCGATCAAGGTCTTTGTCAGGTTGGCGTCGAGTCCATCGAAACAGAGAAGAATCACTCGCGGTCTTCGATCTTCTGCTTCATGAGTGTTCTGAGCGCCAGAACATGGCGCGTTGATGACAACGAACACAATCGCCACGCAGACGACAACGATCTGATCCCGAATGGTCTCAATTTGCTTTTTCACGATCCTCCTCCCATGCGCAGAGTACTGGAATCCAAATCATACGGTAATGGAGGTCTTCCTTGATGATGACATCGAGGGCTTCCAGCAACGGCACTTTTGAGCTAAGCCGGTTCTGCGTTGAGCCGGCGGCCGCCGCGATCTCCGAACCGCGGGCCGGGCCCTCCGACAACGCTACCAGAATTTTTTCCAGCAGTGACGAGCGCCGGGATACCTTTCAGAATAAGAAGAGTGAGCAAACGGCGGTGTTGCGTCATGGATTACCTCCCTGCCTATCATTATACCGAAGGCGAAAGTGCCTCTCAAAGAGGCATTGCAGTCCTGTTATGAGGAACGGTATAGTGAGAGAGTGTGATATTTGTGATAAATACCTTCTAATGCATGAGGGAGTCGAGTTTTATGTGGAGCACCTGTGTTTTTGTCCTTACCTTGTCCCTTCTGCTTCTGACGGGCAGCGATACGGGCGCGTCCATGACCTACCTCGACCAGCTCGAGCTGATGACCGATCTGGACCAGCTCTGGCGCCCACCTGTTGCAGGCGAGCGATGTATCCAGTTCAGCAGCTATGACCGGGGCAGTGAAAACGGGATTGGTGCGCAGGAGGCACAGCCCTGGGATCCGAAGGGGTGGTTCGCCAATATAGACCGGGGCAAGTATCTCAGGGAAGAGCTTCGAGATGGCAAGCAGGAATACGTGCTGGCCGATGTGGCCGGAGCGGGAGTGATCGTACGGATTTGGGCGGCCAATCCCACGGGTACTCTGTTCTTTTACGTCGATGGTGCCTCAGAGCCCACCTGGTCGGCACCGTTCAAGGATCTGACCGCAGGCAAGGTTCCGCCTCTTGTGGAACCCTTTGCCGGTGAGCGCGGACGGGGCTTCAACTGCCATGCGCCCTTTCCTTTTACGACCCATATGAAGGTGACCTGCAGTGACAATGATCACCATTATCATGTGAATGTGCACCTCTTTCCCAAGGGGACCAAGGTTGAGCCTTTTCGGCCCGAGCTCCTCACCAAACACGCCGATGACTTGCTTCGGATCGGCAAGCTGCTTGAAGGAAATCCCGTAACGGGCAAGGTGACTCGGCATCGCCATTCCGGAACGCTCGCCATGACCGGTGATCCGCGAGATCCGGCCGACTGGACATGGGCGGCGGTGGATCTGAAGGGCCCAATGGTGATCCGTGAGTTGGCCTTGAAGATAACGCCCTCTGTCTCTGGTGACTATGAAAAGGCAAACGTCCTGAGACGCATCCTTCTCTCTATCGCCCTGGACGGCCGCCCCACGGTCCAGGTCCCCGTGTCGGATTTTTCTTCGGATCAACGCCTTGGTTCAAGCCCTACAGCGGGTATCCTCTTGGCGTCGGGGAGGACGGGCGCGGTTATTGTCGATTTCCAATACCGGTACCAGGGAGTGCCACCGTTGCGTTGGTCGTGGACGGACCGCTTGCACCGACGGCGTATGAACTGGAGTTGACGACGCAAGAGCGGGCTTTGCCTCCAGACGCCTTGGCGTTTCATGCTTCCTGGCACAGCCAGAAAAAGGTACGGACCCGTCCCTTCTCACATTTTCGAGTGCTGAACGCCCGCGGCCCGGGCAAATTCGTTGGTTGTTGCCTCATGATCGCCAATCCGAGCCGCTACTGGTGGGGTGAGGGAGACGAAAAGTTCTTTGTCGATGGCGAGCGCTTCCCTTCGACCTTCGGTACAGTTACCGAAGACTACTTTGGCTATGCCTGGGCCGATCCCAACGCCTTCTCCAGTCCGTATCATGCACAGCCCCAGTGTGATGGTCCCGAGAACTTCGGCTATACCTGCCTTGATCGATTTCATGTTCATGACATGGTACCCTTTCAGACGTCCTTCCTGTTTGACCTCGAGATCTGGCATTGGCGCGATGTCTACATGGACTACGCAACAACGGCGTTCTGGTATGGGCGCCCGGAAGCGCCGTCAGGATTGCCGCCGGTACCGGACGACGACTTCCGAACAGTGGACAGGATCGAGCCTGAACGAGTCCTGATGGTTAAGAACGCCATCGAGGGCGAACTGATGAAGATCCGCTCCGTGAGCAAGGGGAAGACCGAGGGGCCCTTTGTCGGCCGGTACAGCCAGTGGAAGTGGAGCAACGACAAGCAGCTCTTCTGGCATGGCGCAGGGCCTGGCGATACAGTGACATTAGAAGTACCGGTCAAGGGGTCGGGTCGTTACACGCTCGAGGCCGTATTCACGAAAGCAAGGGACTACGGTATCGTCCAGGTCAGCCTTGATGGTAAGAAGATGGGGACGCCCGTAGATCTCTACTCACCCCACGTTGTGATACCCACGACGCGGATTTGCCTGGGTGATATAGATCTCAAAGCAAGCACGGTCTTGATGAGTCTCGAGATTACAGGGAAGAACCCCAAGGCCGTCAATAAGTACTCTGTGGGATTGGACTACGTACGGCTCATTCGGAAGCTATGACCATGAACACGTCGCCATGCACGGCACCGTTTGCACTGTGCACCTGAAGAAAGTCTGCCAGCCATCTTCACCGTCGTTCGAACACGCCGGATCCCGGCGTACTGTGTGATGCATCAGTTGCAGAGCACCCGCTTGTTTGAACGAACCGTCGGATATCATGAAAACGCCAGAGCGGAATAAGGGTGAAAGTGATATTTATAAACGTTGATGCGATCACTCGACTCTCAGCACCGTCAGGTTGGTCAGCACTGTAAAATCAATCAGTGCTTGAAAGGGATACTGTTCCCCGCTCTGCCAGGTGGGAGGTATCGTGCCGAACACGATCGATGCGATACCGCCGTCCACGTCGAAGCTGCGAATGGTGGTCAGGCTCGATGGTTTGTCTTCTGATCCTATCGCGATTTCAGGCCCTATCGATGCGCTATCGTCCCAGAGAATCGTGTTGTTAACCATCAAGGTAGAGCCCCGATCACACCAGATCCCACCGCCGCCCGACGTGGCGGTGTTTCCTGAGATGATGTTGTTCACGATCATCGGCGCGGTGTTTTGACAGTCGATTCCTCCTCCGTAGCCACCCAAGAAGTTGGACAGGCCGTTTGTAATCGTAAATCCGTCCAGCACCGAGTTCGTGACCTCGTTATTCCAAAAAATCACCACACTTCCATTCTGTCTGCCATCGATGGCGGTGACGAGCGGCCCTTGCTCGCTCTTGACGGTGATTTTCTTTCCGCGGAAATTGATCGGCCCTTCGTGAGTGCCGGGTTTGACGATGACTGTATCATGATGATCGGAAGCATCGATCGCTTCTTGGATTGTTGCATGATCGTCGGGAACAACAATCGTTTCGGAAAAGATAAATGATTGAATCGAGAACAAGAAAATAATAGTGAGCGCCGCACGCATGATCGATTCTCCGTGATGGCTCGCATTGAATGAGAGTAACTTTATCTCGATTTATTTTAAAGCAATACTATGCGAATCTAAATCGTACTTTCGATCGTTGCCTGGTGAAAGGCCTTAATTGTTGGCAAGCCAAACCGTTAGGAAAATCATCCCTTTTTTTGCCATTTCTAATTCCTATTGTTGTTATCTGAATTGTTGATTCAAGAAATTCAGAAGTGCAATGGGTCAATGCACGAGCTCCCCACACTCAGCGCAAGGATATCGATAGCCCGCCGGTGAAAAAGGGTGACGTATCGCGGTGAATCGATCTTGACGATCGGCTGACACAAAATCGCCCTGGACACCCCGATCGATTCCCTGATGACGAAACTTGATCTCTTGGGAAATGTATCCTTGTCTATACTAGCATATTTGATATAATCTGCACAGGGTTCAGGTATTTGATCTGAATTCCCTAGCAAATGTAAGGAGAAAGTCCATGAAAGCGGGACTTGTCGCGGCCACCTTTCTGACCTTCACTGCACTCGCCTTTCCGGCGACCATCTATGTCCCCGACGATTACTCGGCGATCCAGACGGCGATCAACGTCTGCGTTGACGGCGACACGATCATCGTCAGGCCGGGGACCTACTTCGAGAACGTCGATTTCGTCGGCAAGAACGTCCTCCTCCAGAGTGAGCTCGGTCCGGCGGTCACGGTGATCGACGGGCAGCAACTCTCGGTAACCGTGTGGATCGCGAGCGGCGAAGGCCCGGGCGCAATCGTGGACGGCTTCACGGTAACGAACGGCGACCCCTCCAACATTTTGTCCAGCGGCGCCGGCGTCTGCATAACGAACATTTCGACACCGATCATCCGGAACAACGTCATTACCGGGAACGCGAACGCCAATTACGGAGGCGGCCTCTACTGCGGCGGCTTTGGTTCGGATGCAACGATCGTGAACAACTTCGTCACCAGCAACGATGCGACCAACGGGGGAGGCATCTACGTGAAGGGTTGTTCGCCTCTGATCCAAGGCAACGTCGTCGCTGACAACTTGGCCACCAACGGCGCCGGGATCGAATGCTACGACGACGGGTCTGCGACGATCACGGACAACATCGTCCGGAACAACGCCGCCACCAGCTCGGGAGGAGGCATTTACCTGTCCGTGTACAGCCCCGCCCTCGTGTCACGCAACCTCGTCATGGGGAATACCTCGGGTTTCGGAGGCGCCGGAATCATGTGCAACGCCTCCGACGCCACGATCAACGGCAACCAGATCCGGGACAACGTCGCCGCCGGGCGCGGCGGAGGTATCTACATCCGGAAGGGGACGGTGGAAGTCACGAACAACGTTGTTTCCGGCAACACCGCCGCGACCACTGGCGCCGGTTTGGATATCTGGGACCAGTGCGCCGTCGTGATGATCAACAACACCGTCGTGGGCAACACATCGTCGGACACGGGCGGCGGCATGGTGATGTCGTACTTCGCCGATGTTCAGGCGACGAACTGCATCTTCTGGAACAATGACGCACCCAACGGCGACGAAATCTGCCTTAGCGTGTATGCCCCTTCTCTCACGATCAACTACTGCGACCTGGAAGGCGGGCAGGCCTCGGTCTCCGTCGACGCCTCGGCCACGCTCAACTGGGGTGCGAACATGATCGACAGCGACCCGCTCTTCGTGGAGGCGGGTTATGCCGATTATCATCTGGGCCTCTTTTCTCCCTGCAAGGACGCCGGCGATACACCGGCAGGCCTACCCGATGAGGACTTCGAAGGGGACCCGCGCAACCACGACGGCGCTCCCGAAATGGGTGCCGACGAACACCACCCGCATCTCTACGTTGCCGTCCACACCCCGGCCGGTTCGGGCGTCACACCCGGCGGTACGGGCGCGTTCAAAGTGATCGGCCCCCCCGGTGAAACGGTTCGCGTTGCAGGCGCGGACGTCGTTCGCGAGACTCCGCTCTCCACGCGTTTCGGCGATTTTTACCTCTATGGCCATCTCTATCTGGCGGCGACAGGCACTATTGGAACGGACGGTGTCCTCACGGCACCTCAGATCGTGCCGGCCTACTGGACGACGGGAGAGAGGCACCCCTTCCAGGCGCTCATCGGCCCGCTGGTCAACCCAACGTCGACGTTGACGAACTACACGGTGCTCGTCGTGGAGTAGCGCCGCGATCTGGCAGCCCTCTGGAAGGAGATGGAAGTGTTCCTGCGCAATGCTTTTGTTGGGGAGAGGGGGAGGATGTTCCAAAATACCGCGAAGCTACAACGTTAAAAAGTCGGCAATACCCTCGAAGAGAGTGATCTGGAGATGCGGATTGCCCGGTGGATCAACGATCAGATAGATCCGATGGTTCGGATCTCCAATCTTCTCGTTCATGCTTGGCCAATACGAAAGAGTTGTTTGCTTCGACCCATCGATACCAGTGACGTACGTTGGTTCCGAAGCACCTGGAATAGTATGTGCACGTGAACCCATCGGGAGTGACGGCGATGGTCTCCACGGAATGGACTCTCGCTTTAGGACCCAAAAAACCGTCTTCGCCAGTCTCCAATGGTAGCTCTGATACCTTCCCTGTCGGAAAGACGGTGAAGAGCCGGTACCGGTTGGCGACACCGCTGAAGTACTGGCTCAGATTGAAATCGATCCGACCATCGTGGTTGTAGTCGAAGAACTTGATATCCCAGGGCTTTGAACACCAGAAGAACATCGGTTGCTCCGTCTCGTACTGTGGATAGAACAGTCGGTTCAAGTTCGTGGCCACCGGAGTCTGGCCGGTGACTTCGACCAACACGATAAACCTGCCCTCATACTTCTCCCCGGCGCCTTCCCACATGTCCCTGTCGTGGTATCTCCGGCCTTCGGTCAACAGGATCGATAGGGAATCGACAAGGCCATCGTTGTTGAAATCGTGTTCGGCCCGTGTCACACACAACGGCTCTGCCAGCAGGATGCTTGGCAGCGCCAACATCGCCAATAGGATTCTGGCAATCGACTTGATCGTTTTGTTGGTTCGCTCGCGGTCTTTGGGTTTCAATTCTGTTCTTGCTCCTCTGCTTCGCCTATTTTACCCGCCATGGGCGCATCGAGAAGATGCTCACGCACGAACGAGCCGAGTTCTGCAATCGCCCGGCGCGCTTCGGGAACGAGTCCGGCACTGGATTGGAATGCATGCCACATCCCTGGCCAAACGTCCAAGCGCACATCGACCCCGGCCCGGCGCGCGAGATCTGCAAGTCGGGTCGCATCGCTGAGAAGCACCTCACGATCACCCGCTTGGATGAGTATAGGCGGCAATCCGCGCAGGTCCATCGTCGCGAGCGAGAGACATTGTTGAGCCGCCGTGGACTCACCCACATAGAGTGAGGCAAAGAAACGGCACATCTCCTTGGTCACCCAGGGATCGAGTTTCGCTCGTGTCGAGTAAGATTCGCCGTCGAACTCGAGCCAATCCGTTTGAGGTGACATCATGAAGAGCGAGCTCGGAAACGAAAGGGCTCGGTCGCGGAGGGTCATCGCCGATTGCAGTGCCAGGCTGCCCCCTCCTGAATCTCCTCCGATCGTGATTCGTCCGGCAGGAGTGCCCGCCTGAATGAGCCACTGATACGCCTGAACCGTGTCGTCAACGGCAGATGGGAAGGGAAACTCCGGTGCCAAGCTATAGTCGATGGACAGGACTCGACATCTACTTCCCAGCGCGATCCTCGCCGCGAGCTCTCGATGTGTGGCCGGAGACCCCATAACCAGTCCACCGCCGTGCAGGTAGAGAACGGTCGCATCAGCCGACGTGTGGACCGGAGTGATCCACTCGCCTTCTAGACGGTTGCCGATCTCCACGGCCTCCACGATCACACCCTGTGGCAACCGTTGACGTTGAGCAAGATCCGCCGCCACTTTCCGCAGCTCCTCCACCGAGCATCCCGCACTGCGAATCCTGGGAGCTACGACGGCTTTCAGAATCAGACGAAATAACTTACTCCTAATACTTGGCATTTGCTGGATATCCCCTTACTGTCGACTCGCCGTTTTGTCGCTCACCGAAGAACCGGCACAGCGATTGATGCGCGACTTGCGGAGATGGAAGGTCTTTTCCGACACTCTTCTTCATCGTTCAGTCCTCCTTTCTCTGTTGTCTGACTTCGGAGTACAGAGGCTAACCGGAGCCTGATTTTCCGGAACGACTGGATGGTCTTGTTGATCTTTTTTGATCCCTCAGAGTATTCGTCTGAAGAAGGATGTCAGACTCTCGAAGATGCAAATCCTCGATAGAGACAAATTTTTTCCAAGCAGCGGCAGGCGGTACTCGCGAAGGCCCTACTCTGCCAGAGCTGTTACAGCGCAGGTCTGTCAATTCGGCACTGCGCTCACTCTATACTCGCCCCACGTTCGATCAGCAATTCTCGCAGCACGGACCGATGACAGCGCAACTCGTTTTCACAGTAGCATCTCACAGAAAACGCTGCAGTATGCGACAGTGCCGCAAGGAGGTTGAGGACACGGCTGTTCTCCTTTTGTTTCATCTCAGCGCGATATCTGCGCACGAAGACCTTCCACTGTTGGTCTGTCTGGACGGCTAGTCAATACGCCATGAGCTCCTGGCTCGGTGCGATATTGGGAAATCATACATCATACCAGTTTCCCGTTGCGTAATCACTCTTGCGAACCCCGCGTGGAGGACGCCTCACCGTACCGATTCGAAGCCCCTCTTGTGGGTGCCTCGCGCTTCCGAGTCGCACGATTCGAACAACCATCCGATTCCTCCCACACGGTTCGGGACACCTGTGCCTCGGTCACACCTCCCAAGGGCCGCGATTACTCTCTTCTGATCACCACCTGACGAAAGGAATATACGACGTCGAAGATGTCCGTACTCTATCGTTTTTAGAGCGATTGACTTATTTCTAGAGGACAGGAATCTCAAGTTCCTTGGTCGATTTTGCTCCATCGGTAAAGTCCCGCAGAGCGGGGCGGATACAAAGAACCGGCCGGATCCGTGATGTTCGGTTGAAACTCCAGAACATCCCACCTTCGGCCGGTTTCGAATGTGTGATCACCGATCGCAGCGCGCTCTTGGGCTCGCAAAACCGCGCCGGCCGGGAGGCGCTGCAAACGAAAACCTCCTTCCCATCTACCGGATGCCCGGCGGTGTCAATGAGCAGCGCCACCAGAGTTCGTCCCGGTTGCAGCTCGCAGTGAACAGCGATCCTGCCCTCCCGATTCACCCAACGGGGCAGGACCTTCGGAACGTAACCATCGGCTTCGATGCGCAGCGTTTCCACCGGGTGCGACCAGTGTGGCTTCCACGTGAACCTGCCGCCGCTGCAGTTTTGGGTTTCCCTGCGGCACAGTATCCGCAGCGTCGCCTGCCAATCACCGCCCACCGTCATCACCGTGCCCTGACGCCGCACGTAGCCGAGCCCCACCCAGCCGAAGAGGTGCCGAGCCGCCAGCAGGAACATCCCGATCCACCACAATCCAATCATCACCGGAAAGCTCTTCTCGATGGCCAAGAGGGCGCGTACCATCCAGAAGGCACCGCGTGATTTCGACATCGGGTTCGATGAAACGCCGTCGTGAGCGTCACGCGACGGATTTGTGTAGCGCGCTGGAAGCTCCGACTCCACTGACGAGGACTCTGACGCCGTTGATGTCGTCGATCAGCTCCGAGGCCATCACGTTGAAGGTTGCGTTCATCACGCACCTCCTTCCAGCTCATCGAGCAGCTCGCGGATCTTCGCAAGCTCACCGGCGGATATGTTCTTGGCCGAGAGCGCTTGCATCACCAGCTTGTGCGCCGATCCCGAAAACGCCATGTCCAGCATCTCTTTCTGGACCGCGACATGGTCAGACCTCCGATTTATCCTCAAGAACTCTCGGTACGAATCACTGCAGATCTGCTTGGTGTGTCAATGTACGAATTTTTTCGTATATAACAACGAAATAATTCGTACTTCCCCCAAAAAAATAAAATTGACACGCTGCGTGAGGTTGTCGCCACCAATGACAAGAAGCGTTTTGCCCTCAACGAGAGGGGTGATGAGATCAGAGCGCGCCAGGGAAAGTCGATCTCCGTGGATCTCGGGCTCGAAACGCGGCAGCCGCCGCCCTGTCGGTATCACAACACGGCAAGCCGTTTTCTCGACTCGATCTGGCGCGCCGGGCTGGAGGCCCGCGGCTGGTTGTACGAGCACCTGTCCGCCGATGTCGAAACGGCAACCCGGGTTGGGCAGCGGCATGGCCAGCCGGTCGTGCTCACAGTCGATGCCGCGGCGATGCATGCCGCCGAACACAGATTCTTTATCTTCAAAAATGGCGTCTGGCTGACGGAATCGGTGCCTGCAAGATTTCTCAACGATGTGTATACCCAACGAGCCGAGTGATTGCTGCCCCACGTTCCACGGGGTACGACGATGGGATCGGAGAAGATCGTGAAAATCCACGAACGGATCAACGTCGAGCTCGACAGGATCGAGCTCGACGAGGACGTGAGAATCATCGATGCCTGCGTGCAAAAAGGGCCTTTCACGCAATTGATCAGCAAGGAACCTATCGAGGCATTTCATCGGAACCCCCTTTTCGAAAAAATCGAGAATGATTGTCGATCCTCTCAGAAGAACAGATGCGTTGCAATAGGTTGCCATGAATGGCATCGCCATGAAATACGGTTTTTTCTCGATAGTTTCTGCTTAACTTGATTTATTTGACTACTTGCTGCAAATCTTGCTCTTATCTCGACCGAATTGTCAATCCCTACCCTCTTCAGCGTTCTCGAATTTGCTGATTACTTCTCGATCGACCATTCTCGAGGACTTTGTGGTGGCGATGATTTGCTTTCTTTGCCCATGGTGTCGATAGTACCCGCTTTCCGGAGCCACCGCGAAAGAGTCGTCTGCGGCACGCCCGCTTCTTGTGATAGGGCGTTAGCGGTTATCTTATCAGGACCCGTTAATCGCGATATCATCCGATTCTTGAACTTATCAAAATAGTACAACTCTCACTCCTGCCTCGCCCCCGGTTTTCGAGAAAAGTTATCCACAGTTTATTCAACTCCTCCCCTTTGGAAACCCCTCCTCCCGGGGCTTCGCCCTGGAACGCCGCGCTTCGCCTGAGCTACGCGAAACGGCTCCGCTCAGCGCGGCTCCCCGAAGAAAAGAGAGCCTCAAACCAGGCGGCAACTATCCTGACACAGGGGGCCTCTAAGAGACAATTTCTCAATCCATGGCTCGGGAATGGAGTTGAAATCGGTCGGGTATTCTTCCACATCCGATTTGTGCACCCTTCCCGGTAGTTGAAACGGAAGCGCTTGATCGTTTTTTCCCGGTTGAGGGCAGCGCAACACCCAACTCGCTGGGCCACCTCACCGCGGATTCATCTTAGTATGCCGGCTGTGCGATTTGCTAGGTCCGTTAGCCCTGCGCATGTCCCGAAAAAAAAAACTGGACACGATCTTGTCTTTAGTGTAAACGGGT
>Ga0190284_1000281_pt1 | contig 33633 bp, 26 predicted proteins | sample 48691812_MG_FD_161668 | JGI IMG/M metagenome (GOLD analysis project Ga0190284, IMG submission 161668) | Hydrothermal vent microbial mat bacterial communities from Southern Trench, Guaymas Basin, Mexico - 4869-18-1-2_MG | ecosystem: Environmental > Aquatic > Marine > Hydrothermal vents >...
GCGGCGAGTCCCCCTTTGAAGGGGGATTAAGGGGGATGTTAATTGCTCGGCGTATTACAATACGCCTTCGCCTTATCGCCTTGCAATTGCCTCAAAATTGACTTTTTAAGGGTCGACTAATTAATAATATTAAAAATGAAAAAAGTAATATTATATAGCGTATTATTAACGGTTCTAATATTCGTATCAACTGTTTATTGTTCGTCCAAAGGGGAAGACGTTACAACTATTCGAATTTCCCAGATGCCGGATGTTCACACGACCTGGCCGCCGGAATGGCGCGGCTGGCTGTTTTTCACGCTTTTCTGGAAAGATATACGAGCATAAATGTTGAAATTTCTTCAACTTTGAAAATTGAAGGCGATGCGGCTGAAGGAAACGAATACCTTGCTATTGCCGGGGGGCTGGCGCCCGACGTTTTTTACCTTCACGCCCGGAAACTCGGCGCGTTTATGTTTGCTTTTCTTGTCTGCCAGGACAAAAGCATGTGGACATTGATGGTTTTCCTCTACCAGTTCCAGCAGGAATACGGCAACTTTATGATAATGGCTTCGCTTGTGCTCAGCGCGATACCTACATTAGTAGTGTTTATACTTTGCCAGCGGGTGATTTTAAGAGGAATCGTCATCCCGACATTTAAATAGTCGCCCCTAATAAAGTTTTTAACTTAAAATAACTCTAGCCGCAAAAATACGCATAAACCGCAAATAAGTTTATTTTTTTGTGAGTTTTGCGACTCTTTGCGGCTAAAATTATTTTCTGGTTTTTAATTCTCCGTGTTTCTGTGGCTATTTAAATTGAAACGCAAGAAGGCATCAAAAACCATTCTATGTGAGAATTTTCCCCAACCTTTTCGACGCAGACAACTCCGCTGTTTGTAAATTTTACCACACCTGCGTTTTCATCTCCCGTTGTCAAATAGGAAACGAGTTTTCCCATGAAGGGCAGGTGCCCGACATACATTGTGTTGTCTTCGTCAAGCCCCTTGGCAAACTTTTTAATATCGTCATTCGGGGCCATTCCTGAAAGTTCATGAATGTTCCCATTGCCAATTTTGTCTGTAAAAATCTGAGCGGTTTCCATAGCCCTCGTTTTGCCGCTGTGGTAAACTTTTTATTCACGGTATTCGGTGGGCTTGAATTCCGGGCCGGGGCCTTTGTACCTTCTGTATTTTTTGTCATCTACGCTTGTTTTACAGATCAGTACAGCGTTCCTCGGGCACAAGTTGTAACATTTCACGCACAACATACATTTATCGCCGAAAATTTTATCGCCATTTTCGTCTATGGAAATGTTTCCGGCCGGGCACATCCTGTAACACAACCCGCAATTAATGCATCGTTCTTTACAAACAGAAAAATGGGATTTGTATCCGTTTCCTATCCAATAAGTTTCTCTTTGAAGGGCTCCCGCGAGCCTTCCGACAGGATTTTTGCCATCAGTTTTTCTTTCCATCTTCAAAATAGAATCACAAATCCCGGGAAGTTTATCCTCTGCCTTTGAGATGATTTTGTTTCTTTCTTCTTCTAAAGGGACTCTTTTCCAATAGTTTTCAGGTTCGTAAGGAAGGTTGAAATTTGTCGGCATATATAAATGATCGGTATAAAAAACGTTGTACCCTTTTTCATCAAGAATTTTTTTCCAGAAGAAACCTGTGTCGCCGTACATAGCGCAGCAGTTTCCGACAAGAAAAATCTTTTTGCCGTTGCCGGCAGGCATGTTTTCGCGGTATTCTACCATAGGGTCGGGCGGGTTAGACCCCCAAACAGGGTAGAAAAAACCGAGGAGATCGCATTCATCTTTTGCGAGGGCTTCCCCGTCATTAATAATTTCGTAAAGTTTAACTTCATGGCCTTTTTCTTCCATGTATTCTTTAGCTTTTTTCGCAAGCCGCAAAGTATTTCCCGTAGAAGTAAAGAAACAGATATTTATTCGCATGATTGTTTTTAATTGTGTAAATAGTTGTCCCTTAACCTGCCCCTATTTCTACATCGGGGAAAGTCAAATTTGAGTTGACTACAAGGCGATAAGGCGAAGAAGTATAAATATATTTCGAGCCAAAATCAACGCGGTAATCGGCCAAATTTGGGCTCAATGGATTTTTTAGGGGGGCGTATGTCATTATAGCATATAATTTATTCAATAATCTTCTGTAGCCGGTCTCGTTGAGGCCGGTTGTTAGCAGGTCTTAGCAATCCCTGCGCGAAGCGACCGGAGAGTTTCGGTTATCTGCCGACCTCAACGAGGTCAGCTACAACAATAGCTTCCCCCTAAAAAATCCATTGAGCCTGTTTATTCTCTTATCAATTTTAAGTCAGGTGGAATTGAAGGTGGAATTTGAACGGCGTTTTCTGCTGCTGCGATGTTTTTAAGCCCGGAACCCGTTAAAAGCAAAACGGCGGATTCATCGGAATTTATTTTATTGTTTTCTTTTGCTTTTTTCAATCCTGCGAGAGCTGCCGCGGCGGCCGGCTCTACAAATATTCCCGTCTGTGAAGTCGTTTCTGATATGGCTGATATAATTTTTTCTTCAGTTACCGTAATCGAGTAACCTCCTGAATCTTGAATGCAACGGATGGCCATTTTTAAATTGCAAGGTGTATCAACAACAAGCGAATCTGCTATAGAACTTGCCCCAGAACATATTGCATCAACATTTTCGTCGAAAGATTTAGAAATAGCATTAGAGTTTTCGGGCTGCACGGCGACAAGTCTGGGGATTTTTTCTATCCATCCAAGTTTTTTCAGATCAAAAAAACCTTTGTAAATTCCGCTTAAAATTACGCCGTCGCCTGTAGGCACAAAAACCTGGTCGGGAAGTTGAAAATCGCATTGCCAGGCAATTTCCCACGCTCCGGTTTTTTTGCCCTCGATAGTCCAGGGATTGTAAGCGGTGTTCCTGTTATACCAACCGAACTTTTCCGTTGCCTGCAGGCACAATTTAAAACAGTCGTCATATGTTCCATCTATGGGAAAAAGAGTGGCGCCGTAAGCAGCAATTTGAATGAGTTTTGCTTTAGGAGCTGAAGCGGAAACAAAAACATAACTTTTTAAACCGGCAGAAGCGCAAATTCCCGCAAGCGAACTTGCCGCGTTGCCAGTTGACGCGCAAGTGATTTCTTTATAGCCTTTTTCCAAAGCCATTGCGGCAACAAGTTGGGAAGCACGGTCCTTGTAAGAACCGGTAGGTTCAACAGTTTCGTCTTTTAACAAAACCGATTTTATACCAACGGCTTCAGCAATTCTTTTAGAGTCATAAAGGGGAGTGTTGCCGATAAGCAAAGCGTCAAAGGTCAAAGGCCGAAGGTCAAAGGCCGGTAAAAGAATTTCTTTTTTAGCGTTTTCGCGTTTGTGAGTTTTCTTCCACGACTCGTAATCGTAAAGACACTCGAGAACGCCTGAAAGTGGCAAGCCCGGCTTGTTTTTTTTAGAGCAGTAGGGGCAAAGATATTCAGGAGCGTCATCACCGGGAAATTCACGCCCGCAGGTAGAACATTTAAGGTGGTATGTAGTCATATATTATAGAACACGGATGACACAAATAAGACAGGTTTACACGGATGAATTAAGCTTTAAACTTTTATAATTATTATGCTGTTTTAATCTTTGCCAATACATGCTAATAAGAAGTAGGATATTCGGATAGCCTGGTTTACCCAGATGAATATAATTTAGAATTATAAATCTGTATCAATCCGTCCAATCCGTGTTCTATCATCTAAACAGTAAAGATTTCTTCTTCTTTATTTTTAAGCATTTCATCAATTTGTTTGATGAAATCATCAGTTAGTTTTTGTGTTTCTTTTTCGCCGTCGTAAAGGTCATCTTCAGTCAGCTCTTTATTTTTTTCCATTTTTTTCAATTTATCGTTTTCTTCACGCCTGATGTTGCGAATAGAAACACGTGATTCTTCTGCCATGTGTTTTATGTGTTTGTCTAACTCTTTTCTGCGCTCTTCAGTGAGTTCCGGAATAGGGATTCTGACAAGACGGCCATCGTCTATTGGGGTAATTCCGAGGCTTGAAGATTGGATGGACTTAACAATAGCCGGAACGGCAGTTTGGTCCCAGGGCTGGATGACAATAAGCCTTGGTTCAGGAGTGTTTATTCCTGCCAAATCGCGAAGAAGAGTGCTGGTTCCGTAATAATCTATGCGAATATCTTCGACAAGAGCTGATGAAGCTTTGCCTGTGCGAATTCCGTTGAATTCGTGCCTAAGATGTTCTAAAGATTTTGTCATTTTTTCCTTTGCTTCCTGAATAACTTTTTTGTATGGCATAGTTTTTTTAGGGGTGAAGGTTAAAAAATTTAGGTTTCAGGTGTCGGGTTTCAGGGTTCAGTGTTCTTCTGACACCTGACACCTTTTAGGTTACTTCCGTATATTTTGCTTCTCCGGCAAGAACTTTTTTTATGTTTCCGGGTTTTGTCATATCGAAAACTACTATCGGCAGCTTGTTTTCACTGCACATAGTTATTGCTGTTAAGTCCATAACTTTAAGTTCGCGCTGAAGGACTTCTTCATAAGTAATTTTGTCGAAGCGTTCCGCTCCGGGGTCTTTTACAGGGTCGCTTGAATAGACGCCGTCAACTTTTGTAGCTTTGAAAACCACGTCGGCGTTTATTTCAGAAGCGCGCAGAGAAGCTGTAGTATCGGTTGAAAAAAAAGGGTTGCCTGTTCCGCCTGAAAAGATGACAACTTTTCCGTTTTCAAGATGCTCAATTGCTTTCAGAGGTTGGAGCCTGTCACAAATTCGTGGAATTTCAATTGCGGATTGAACAACGGTTTTCACACCGGCTCGGTTTAGAAAATCGGCAATGGCAAGGCTGTTCATGACAGTTCCGAGCATGCCTATATAATCGGCGGTTACCCTGTTCATGGTTTCGCCTTTTGAGGAAAGTCCGCGGAAAAAGTTTCCCGCGCCGTTGACTAAGGCAAGCTGAATGCCGCTGGCGACAATGTCTTTAATTTCTTTTGCGAGCGATTCAAGTGTTCCGGGGTCCAGCCCTGCGCCGTTAGGGCCTGCGAGCGCCTCTCCGCTAAGCTTAAGAAGGATTCGTTTGTATTTCATGATGTCTTATTATAAAAAAAAAAAAAAAAATATACAAGTAATGTTTTTTAATTTCCTAAAATTAAAAAAAGGTTGACAAAAAAACAAATATGTTGTGCAATTATTTAAATACTATTCAATTCGCAATGTTTCTATAGTGAGAATTGTTCTAACCTTAAAGATACTGTCAATTAAAACATGAAAAAATGAAAAGAAGCGATTAATTTTATAAGAATAAAAATATAAAAAGAAAGAGCCTAAAGATTTTTAAAACGAAACAGAAAATTAAGCCTTTAAAAGGCGAAAATATAAAGAAATATTTGGAGTAGACAGAGTGCTCCAGAGAAACAAATTTGATCTTTGAAAATTTAAGTTAAGCAGCAACTTGCGAAGCCATTTGAAGAATTTTACACCATCTGCCCTGCAAAGTTACGATGTTATCAAGTTCTTTGATATGCCTTGGAGTTTTGTAATTCAACGCTGAATGCGGTCTCAGAAAATTATTATGAGTAACGAAAAGAACTGTAAGAGCCGTAGCGCCGTTAAAATCTTTAAATCCGCAGCGTTGTCTGGTATGGAATTTATAAGTTCTGTTAAGCCGCTCAATAAGTTGTTTATATTTTCTAAACGCTTCGCTTTCTTTGTCTTCATTTTTTAGTCCGATGACCGATCGTCTTTCTTTTTAAGATTGTTTTACCGGAGTGGATATTTATTGACAGAGTGGCAACATCATAAGAGGGATTTCCATCGCCGATAAACTCAATAGATTTATCTAACGATGCAGTTCTTATTGTTTCTTTCAGAGTAATGAGAGCATGTTTTGTCTTACGCGAATCAGAGGGATGATAAGCAAAGACAGCCCTCGAAACAGTTCCGATTATGAACCAGACGTAATTCCATTTGTTTTGACAACAAAAAAATTATACAAAAGAGTTTCATTAATTTTTGCTTAAATCTTAATTAATAAAATTAAAACTTTTAGTTTCATATTTATATTTTTAGTATTGAATTAATTGTGAATTATCAATTCACCAATCCGTTATTTATCACTTCAAATCAGTAGTATATCCTTTGTCCCTGATAATTCCTTTTCCTTTTTCAGAAACACAAAAACTGATAAAATCTTGAGCTATCTTTTTATTGGTTGTTGATTTCAAAAGAACAATCGGAACTGTGGAATCCAAATTTTGATGGCACGGAATAGAAATAATTTCCCCGGCTTTAGAAAATTGACTGGCTGTGCATAGAAATAAAAGCAAGTATAATTTTTTAATCATTTCGATTCTCTATTAGAAAATGACTCTTCTTGCAAAATTGGAAATTAATTGTGCCGTTGGCACAAGCCGGAGCGTCCTGTTCGATCTAAAAAACTCTTAAATCTCAACCAACTAATTGGGAGAAGAACCATTATTAGAAATAAAAGTAATGGTTCTTACTCAATTTGAAAACATGTTATTCCGTTAAATGCCGCCACGCAGTTATCGGCGGAAACTCCTACTTTGGATTCCGGCCAGTTACCCGGAATTTCCAGTTGTTGCTTTCCGTTTATCATTATGAGAACTTTGTCAGAGAGTTTTACTGAACGAACATTAATTGAGGACTCACTTTCCACCCACGCATGAGCACGGGCGAGTTGGCAATGCGTTCCTGGTTTTATCATTAGTTTTATGCGAAGCCAATCAGTTTCCATAGGCTCAAACTTAATAACATCCCCATTTTCTTCGATAATTTTTACGGGTGTCCATTCTCCGTTATTGTTGCGACGCTGCACAACAAAATCATTAGGTGCGGAGAAATGTTTTCCGTTTTCAAAGCGCAATTTCACGCCCGTAACAAGACCTTTGCGTTTAAGATGCATATCAGCAAATTTTATTCTGGCGTTTTGGTCAGAGTCGAGAACTGTCCATTCGTAAAGCCCAGAGCTGAATCCTTTTTTAGATTTTATTTTCATTTTCAGGGCTTTAGTTTTAACAGGCTCAAAATATATAACGTTAAGTTTATCTTTGGTAGTAACAAAAGTTGAGCCTTCTTTCAGCTTGACAGGCTGCCATGTACCGTCTTCGCGCTTCCAAAGCAGTTCCCACGATTCAGGAGTTCGGCATTGCCCGCCGGTAACTTCGTCATCATACCAGATAACTTCCATTCCGCTAACTTCTTTAGGTTCGTTAAAATCATATTGAATCCACTCACGTGTGCCGAGGTGGTCCCAGAAAGAAAACAGTGGAAAAGACGCTTTGGAAGCAGTTGGGATCAATCCGTCAGCAGCCGCTTCCACCGAGTTCCATTCGCAGCAATGTGAAGCGCTGATGTGAAGATTAGAAGGAACTTCCGGCAACTGCTTTCGCAAATAAAGCCGTTGCCAGCCCGCAAGGTTTTTTTGGTTTTTTTTAATATTTCTTCCTTCGCGCTTGCCCGTAACAATTAATTTATAAGCTTCCGGTTTCACTTCTGCGGAAAGCCAGTTGTTTTCATCGATATAAACGGGAAGAACCGAAGCCCGAGGTCCCAGGCCATCTCCGTCCATAATGTCCGCCTTGTCCACAGTTACTTGAGCAGAAAATTCGTAACAATCAGATAAATCTCCTTTAACACAAACAACTTTATTTTTTTTCGCGTCAAGAACAAGCCCGTTTTTTTTGTTTACTTTTACATTAGTTTTGCTTCCGATTGCAGGCTTCCAGCCGCGGATTCCGCTGTCGAATTCATCCCAGCCTATAGTGTAAACAACAGCGTCGTAAAGCGCGCGTGCATTGTAGGAAAAAAGGCCTTGCCGCCCCCGCTTGGCCGAAGGGATTTTCAAAGGTTTTTCAAGAGTCAGGCGGGTGTCATCTACCCAGACTTCCGCCGCCCTGCCGTTTTTCTCAAACCTGATTTTGTGATAAACGGAAAAGTTGAAATCTTTAGACAAAGGATAGAATTTTGATCTTTTGGTCCCATTAATGCAAAGTTCAGCGACAAGTTTTTTCATTTGGTTGTCAAAGAAAATTATCAGCCTGTTATTTTCGTCAGCCTGCCAGGCAACGACTCCGTATTTTCCGTGTTTGTTTTCTATTGGTTTTACCCACGCCTGAAAAAGATAATTTTTCGCGGGTTCCGCGCGAATCAAAGCTATCGCGGTTCCCTCCGTCGGCGAGTTGAACTTCCAGCTTTTTGCAACTTCCGCCTGGTTATCAATAATTCTCCAATCACCGCCGAAGTATTCCCAGCCTTCTCCACGATGTTCTCCCAGCCTGTCCATTCTATGTGTTTCGAAATTGTCGGAAAAAGTAGCTTTGTAAGGAGCCGGCTGGTACTGCGGCGGGCGCGAGCCTGTAGGGCCGTCAATATAAAGTTCACGGTCAAAGAAAAAAGTCCGGCTGATTCCCTGACAATGCGGGCCTTCGTTCCACATTCCAAAGTTAATAGTATACCATTCAAAACCGTTTGGGCCTCGCAGAAGATTAGGCTGGCCTGTGTTCCAGACTATATCGTCTTCAAGTTTGTTTACGGGATCTATCAATCCAACATCAATGTATTTTTTTTCGTTAGGTCCATGGCAATGAACTGCGATAACGTTTTTTCCTAAACGAAGAGAGTCGATATCATCTTGTGTCAATTCTATAAGTGAAGGGCCTCCCCAACGCGAATTAGTGTGAACCAGAACACCGTTAAAATAAATTTCCACGCTATCAAGATGCCTGGCAATTATTTGCAAGTTTTTTGAAGGAAGCTCCGAAAGTTCAAACTCAAGCCGCATCCATATATCAGATGAATTCCAAAGAGTGTGAATATCATGATACCTGGAGCTTGGGATAACCGGCCATCCGAATCCGCCTTTTCCTTTTTTCCATGCTTTTGATTTTTTAAAATTTGTTGATGCCCAGTCTTTCGGCGGTTTTTTAGTTGTATAAGCCCACTCATATCCGCCGTTTGGCGCCCATGGAATTATTGTTTTCGCTTCGACGTAAATCCGTTCGTCGCTTTGCTCCATTACCGGCCAAGCGTATTTTGAAGATTCGTTAAATCCGAGAGGGGAGTCTGAAACAGCACATCCTATCACATAATTTCCAAACTGTACACCTGTGTGGTTTGCCGCGTAAAGCATGTAATATTTATTTCGGTGCCGGATAACTTCTTGCCCTTCAAGAATGTTCCCGGTCAACGTTTCCCAGCAGCCGGGCCGGGGGTCAAGAAGTCTGACAGGTTTTCCTTTCAATTTATTCGGATTTTTCATTTCCTGTCCATAGATAATATTTCCCCTGTCAAATTTTACAGTGTAGAAATAGAATTTTCCGTCTTCATCTATGAACAAAAAAGGATCAATTTTTTTGTCGAAAGGCCCGTTCAAACTTTTGTCAGTGTAGGGGCCGAGAGGTTTGTCGGCAGTGGCATATGCTATCCCGTTCCAGTAAAAATAAAATTTTCCGTTATAATATTTAAGCGCGGGGGCATGCATTTCTGTTGTATGCTTTTTATGTGTCCAATTTAATTTTGTTTGAAAAAAATTGAAGGGGCCTTCCCAGTCGGTTAGATTTTCTGAAGTGAGCATAAGGCCGTGCAGACAAGTTCCGGTAATGTAGTAAGTTCCGCGATATTTCATTACCCCGCAATCCGCGCAGCGCGCGACAGGGTTTGTAAGTTGCTCCGCGCTCGCGAAACAAGGCACAAAAATAAAAAAGCCGAAAAAAGCCAATGACAATATTTTATTATATTTTATCATTATCATGTTACTATAAATAGAATTATACCAAAGCGTAAAAAAAATGTAAACGAATTCCAGGATTTTGTAATTGTTAGAAGTCCTATTTTTTAACCATAAAAGGAACGTAAGAACAGATAAGAAATTTGAAACGTTTATCGAATTTAATTTTTAGATTTTGAACTCAAAAGATAAAATTATGGTATAATATAACTAATGAAAAAGACAATATTACTTTTGTTTTTTGGATTATGCTCATTCCAGCTTTGCGCCGATGTCGTTATTAACGAACTGCATTATAATCCCGATGGGGATGATTCTGCTGCCGGGGATTTAATTTTCGGGGGATTTGTTCCATCGATGCCGAACGCGACTTATGTTTGGTATTATTTTAAATTGCTCATGCATAGATGATACAATTATAATATAATGTATCTATGCTTAAATACAGTAGACTTAACGATTATAAAATAAAAAAAATAATGAGGTGCTTTTGTGTTGACATTTCAAAAGCCAATGTCCTATGAATACTACAAAAAAGCAGTTTTTATGGGTCGACTAATTCCTTAATGAGCTTTGCGTCCGGCATTCGCCTGGCGTGGGTTAACGCGAACCTTCCGACCCTCCTTCGTTAAAACTTCGGAGGGCATGCCTTTCTACCTTAATAATACGCTAAAGCATGAACTCCAACAATTCTATTGTTTTTTTTTCATTTATTTAGTAAAATAATATAGTTGTTAGCCTGATAATTTAGAACTTAATAAATTTTGATAAATCACATGCTAAAGGAAATAATATGAATTTAGATATAATTTTAGAACCAAGCGAAGAAGGGGGATTTACTGTAACTGTTCCGGCTTTGCCTGGCTGCATTAGTGAAGGTGAAACTCGGGAAGAGGCACTTAAAAATATCCGGGAAGTAATTGAACTTTATCTTGAGCCGGTTTGTGATGACGCAAGTTTTGCAAAAGAAGTTGAAACTCTGAAAATTGCAGTATGAGCAAAATTCCCAGCTTTAGTTATAAACGCGTAATAAATGCCTTGCAACGTGACGGTTGGATTGTTGTACGTCAAAAAGGGAGTCATATTCGCTTGCAAAAATGAACATTAAATGAGACGCTTAAACTTACAGGTTCCTGCACACCGCCCAATAAAAAAGACAACTTTAGCACAAATCATTAGGCAAGCAAGTTTAAGTGTAGAAGAATTCAATAAACTATGAAAAAATTATTGTTGATTTTATTTTTTAGCTCTTTCACTGTTTTTGCTCAAGAGAGCAAAGAACAAAGTACAAAGCACAAAGCACAAAGCACAAACAACGTTGTTTCTCTTATATTGACATCTGAAACTAACGGCGCGCCGGAAGAAACGGCTGTAAAAAGCAAGCCTGCTCCTTCTGCTGGTATTGCCGTAGGTAAAGTTGTAGACTTTTTTGGCACGCCTGTCACAAAAGCGAAAGTAGTCTTTTTTAGCACTAATTACTATAAAGAAATGGTTACGACTCCGAGAGGCAACTTCGGCTTCAGCGTTACTGAATCAAATGATTATACAGTTACAGTCACTATCGGCAACCAGTTTTATTATACAAATCTGTTTGCTTTTCCCGAAGGTTCTTTTTTCGTTCTCGCGAAGCTCAAAACCCCTCTAACTGTTCACGGCAAAATTTCCGTTGACGGAAAGCCCTGCCAGTTCGGTGTGCTTATCCGGCTGATTAACAAGTTCGGCCAGCAAGCGGGAGGAATTGTCCTTAGCAACGGCCTGTTTAAAATAGTGAATGTTACTCCTTCAGACTACACCGCCGTGCTCGAGCGTCGGAAACGGTTTATTGATGAAAGGATAAATGAATCCAGGTTTTATTATTTTCCTTTGGCGCTTACTTCCGAGATAGTTAATATTTCCATTGAAAGGGAAAAAAAGAGTGTTTTCGGAGAAGTAATTCTTGACGATCTGCCAAGAAGGTATATCAGCGGGCTTGTTGTCCTGAAAGACGCGAAAACCGAGGGAATGCTTATCCACCGTGAAGCGTACCTTTATTATAAGAAAGGCTTTTTTATTTTCGACAATGTACAGCCCGGTTCTTACACTTTGCAGGCTGTAAGCATTAAAGGCGAATGGCAATCCGAAGTTATTCCCGTCGTGGTTAGGGAAGACAAAAAACCGAAGAAAATAAAAATTGATGTCATGACAGACAAAGACGCCCATAAGAAAAGGCTCTGGCAAATTCGTCGCCAGTTTATGAAAGATTAAATAATTTTACTAAAAGTTTAGTAAGGAAAAGAAGGAGGACAGTCCGCTTCGACAAAGAATTTTCTAATTGATCTAATTAGGCTAATAAAAATAGGTCTTCTTTAACTTCTTTCCTTCTAGTGAAAAAAATTAATATCATGGAAGTTTTCAGACACGCGAGAAAAAGAAGCAGGTATCATTCGCTTGAACATGCCGAACGCAAAAGAAAAGCGAAGGAAAGCCTTGGGAAAAAATATAAGCATTCCAAAAAAAACAGAATGTACCATGATATTGATAAAGATTGGGAAAAAGAGAAAAATTCAGGATTTTATCACCCCTAAAGCGGGACAGGAATTTGTGATTTTGGATTTCAATTTGCAATTAATTGACCTTAAGTCTTTAGACTTTTCGACCTTTTAACCTTTTAACCTTACTTGGAGATTTTATGCGAATTATTATTTTATTGTTAGTTTTATTCATTTTTTCGGCATGCAAACCTGCGGAACAACCCGAAGAAAAGTTTGAGAAACCTATAAATAAAGAAACCGTTATCGCTGTGGTTGACGGGGAAGAAATTCTCGCCGGGCCGGTGGAAGAAATCCTTCAAAACAGGCTGGCTCAGTATAATGCTCAAACAGGCCAGATTCTTCCGCTCAATGAAGTAAGCAAAGCAAGAAGAATGCTCATTGAACAGCTTATCAATGAAACGGTTTTGGCTAATGCTGTAAAAAATTCGGGAATAGAAATTTCCGACGCTGAAGTAGAAGCCAAAATTGCTGAGCTTTCAAAAAAATTTGAAGGCGAAGAAGGGTTCCAAAAATTCCTGGACCAGACCGGCTACACTTTGGACCAATTCAAAAAAGACATTAAAACAGATATGATAGCGCAGAAAATGATGGAGAAAGAGGTCGGCGCGACTACTGTAACTGATGCCCAGGCAGAAAAGTTTTATAAAGAAAATCCTGCCGATTTCGAGTCGCCGGAAGCTGTTGACGTAAGCCATATTTTGCTGCGGGTTTTTCCCGACGCTTTGCCGGAAGAAAAAGAAAAAATTAAAAACCAAATCCATAAGATTAAAAAGGAAATCGATGCAGGTTTGAATTTTGGAGAAGCAGCTGAAAAATATTCGGAATGTCCAAGCGCATCCAATAAAGGGTACATTGGGCCTGTCGAGAAAGAACAGGAAGGCGTTTCTGATGCTTTTGCCGACGCAGCCTTTGCCACGCCGGTTAGCAATGTAAGTGATGTTGTGGAATCGGAGTTCGGGTATCATCTAATTTTTGTAAACGACAAGTTCCCGGAACACAAATCTTCTTTTGAAGAAGTTAAAGTTAATATTGTAGACTACCTGGAAAAAACAGGTAAAATAAAAAAGGCTGAAGAATGGATGCAGCAGCTCCGCGCAAAAGCTAAAGTTGAATATAAATAAAGGTTTCATGTGTCGGGCTTCAGGTTTCAGTTTCAGAAGTTGAAATTTGGTCTTTCGAGTCCTTTTAGTCCTTAAAGTCTTTTTCCCGACACCCGACACCTGACACCTGACACCAGAAGATGTACGAACTCGAAAAAGCGAAAATAGATGAAATCAAGTCAAAGCTCCAGCATCTTATCGAAAGCATGGCTTTTGACGAAAAGAACGCGAGGCTTGATGAACTTGATAAATTAACTTCATCGCCGGATTTGTGGAACGATGCCGACCGCGCGAAATCTCTTCTCCAGGAACAGCAATCTTTAAAAAAACTTGTCAACGCGACTGCCGAAATAAGAAGAAAAGTTGACGACTTGCTTGATTTGATTGTTCTCGGAGCAGAAGAAAAAGACGAAAGCATTTCAGAAACAATTAACGCTGAAATCGAAAAAGTTTCCCAAGCTTATAATCAATTTGAGTTTTTGAAAACTTTAAGCGGGGAACTTGACGCCAATAGCGCTTATCTATCTATTCATTCAGGAGCTGGCGGAACAGAAGCTTGCGACTGGGTTGCTATGCTCCTGAGAATGTATTCGCGGTGGTGCGAAGACCATGAAATGAAAGCGTCGGTTGTCAATTTTCTGGACGGAGACGGCGCGGGTTATAAATCCGTAACTTTGCATATTGAAGGCGAGTACGCTTTCGGCTATCTAAAATCAGAAAGGGGAGTCCACAGGCTGGTAAGAATTTCGCCGTTTGATTCCAATAAAAGGAGGCATACTTCTTTCGCGTCAGTTGACTTGGTCGCGGAAGTTTCTAACGATATTGAAATAGAAATTGATGAAAATGATTTAAGGGTGGATACTTACCGCTCGAGCGGTGCGGGAGGCCAGCATGTTAATAAAACCGATTCCGCCGTAAGGATCACTCACTTGCCGACGGGAGTTGTTGTTGCCTGCCAGAACGAGCGGTCACAACATAAAAACCGCTCCACGGCAATGAAGATGCTGAAAGCAAAACTATATCAAATAGAGCTTGAAGAACGCGAAAAAATGGCGAACCAGGATTATGCCAACAAACAAAAAATTGAGTGGGGGAGCCAGATAAGATCTTATGTGCTACATCCGTATAACCTTGTAAAAGACTTAAGAACTAATGTTGAAACAAGCGACACTTCAAGTGTGCTTGATGGCAATATCGACAAATTTATTGAAGCGTATTTAAGAGAGAATGTAATGTAGGGCAGGCATCTTGCCTGCCATTATTTGAAATTCGGTCGAATAAACTCTAATTTCTAATTTTAAATTCCTTGACCGCTTTAGCGGTAATCAAATTTCACATATCAAGTTAAAATGAAAAAAAACAAAAAAGCTTGGTTGCTTGGGCTGGCGTTTAATAACAAGGACGGGCACAAGCGGCTTACAAAAGGCGACAACTTCATTCTTGCAGGCGGGTCGGAGGATACCCATGACAAGATGACTGAAGGCGCAATTAAGATGAACGAAAATCTTAAAAAGCGCGGGAAACAGCTCGAAGACCTTGAATCCGAAGAATTTGTTGACTTGGCTCAGAAATCAGGGCTTATGGATAAGTAAGTGCGAAAGTGAAAAGTGGAAAGACCGAAAGACCATTAATATTTATCAAAACCTTAAAATCTAAATTCAGGAAAATAAATCGTTCCTGAAAAAGGAACGTTTTTTTCGCCAACAGGAGAAACATTATAAAAAAATCAAAACTTCACAACTTCATAACTTCGCAACTTCCCGCGGTTTTAGTTGCGTTTGCTCTTTATTCAACTTTTGTTTTCGCTGCGACTTGGCATAACCTTTCTGTAGATTTGGACGCTGCTGGAGGAATCAGCGCCACTCGTTTCGATTATGACAAAATTGCCGTGGCTTACGCGCGCCCTGTTGCTAACCAAATTGTTGTCGCTACAATTACAGATTACACAAATGTCTCAAAACAAGTCATCGCTTCAGGGGTTTCGGCTTTAAATGTTGAACTCTGCGCGCCAAATATTGACGATGATGATTTGTTTGCTGTCTGGGATGATGGCGCGGGCAACTTGAAATGGGCTAACAAAACAGATGGCTGGACTGCCCGCGATGTCGGCCACGCTCAAAATATTTCTAATTCATTTTCGCTCCAGCTTCATACGATTACTTACCATATTCCATTCCCAATTAATAAAGACGTTACTATTACTGTTCCAATGGTTTATTATAGAGATGAATTTACTAAATATCTCGAACGTGTTTACATTGATGGCTACGACCCGGTAGGTGGAACTTTCTCCTGGGCGCAGGAAACTATTTTGACAAACGACAGCCCGGGCAAAGGACCTGACACAAGCTCTTTCGCAAACGACATTTATCATCATATAGTTACTCATTGCCGCGGCGCGAACAACGATGCAGTTCTTACTGTCCGCATGCAGGAAGGCTGGACAAATTTTGTTTTTGCCGACCTTGGAATAGGCACTCCGCCCACTTCTTTTGAGCAAGGATTGGACGACCTGCCGCGAATGGCTTTCCAACGCGATTTTAAAACCAATATTTTAACTTTCGAATTTGATTTATCCTCCGCTTTTTATTTTGATACTTCCAAAGTTGAATACAATGTTATCGAGGAACCCGCTTTCGGAAAAAATAATGGCGGCGCTGTTGCCCTCAAACTTAATCATATCGGAAGGCCTATCGCAGCGTATTATTGGCCTACGAACAATACTGTTCACTGCTCGACACGCGGCGGCAAAGTCGGCGGCTACCTCTGGTCGGCGGAAACTTGCGCGAGCGGCGCTGCTTGGGACGGAACTTCTCCAAGCATTGACCTTGCAGCTTTTATCAGCAACACTTATGTTTTTTACATTGACGCGGGCTCTGATGACCTGCTTTTAAGCGTCGGAGACTTTATTCCGCCTGATAAAGAAATTTTCGGCGTGGTTACAAACTTAAATAATGGCGAGGCTGTTACAAACGCTACACTTACTGCTTCGGAAACCCAGGACTGGAGCTGGGTTTACGCGACTACAGACGATTCTGGAAATTATGCCTTTGAGTATATCCCAACAGGAATGTATACCGTTACCTGCTCAGCTTCAAATTATTTTGACGAAGCAACAAATGTAACTCTTACGGCTGGTAACTCTCCGTTTCGGCTGGACATAGGAATGCGTCCAATACCGGAACCAACTATATTTTTGATTTTAGATTTTGGATTTTTGATCTTTCTGATTAAATTCATAAATATTAACCGGCTTAAATAAAACTTGCAAACTGCAAATTTGCCTCGAGGCGTTCACGCGTTCGAGGACAAATTTAATCAATTTAACTCAAAACCCGCTATCATGAAAAAATTAATAATTATTTTCTTTGTTTGCCTGCCGCTTTTTGCCGCTAAAGTTCAAACTGTAAGTTCTGCCCAATGGATTGCGAAATATAAAGGAAAAGGAACTCTTAAAGTTTTTGAAGGGAAATTAATTAGGAGGGATGAAAAGTACAATTCTGGAGTCTTTTCACATTACGAATATGATTTTTGGAACTGCACAAGCGATTTCTGGGGGGTTTATCAGCCTTGCGCGGTGTTTCTTGTGGAAAACAGCGACGAAAAAAGTAAGCTAATTATTAAACCTAAAAAAAATATCAATAATTTAACCCAGCCAATTCAAATCGTAGGCTCTAACTCTAACTTCAAGTTAATTAAAGTTCTTGTAAAAAAAGATACTGAACATAATGTTTACGGCATCGAAAGTTCGTCGGTTTTTATTGACGGCGATGTCGGTAAATTTATCTCGAAAACTAAAATGTTTATTACTGCTTTTTACTTTAGAAATATCGGGTTGTTTTCTTGTCAGGCTATGAATGAATCTTATCTGCACGTCGGGCAACCCAACTCAGTTATCTCAAATGCTTATGTTGATATCGAGGGTTATACAAATCATTTGGACTCTTTTACTCAAGGTAATATTGATATTATTAAAATTAAATACGGTATCGAAAATAGTGTTATTGTTGCTGGCGCCGATTATTTAGATAATGTCTTTACCAAAGATTATCCAGCTGTTTATGCGGCTAACCCGCCTTCCGGCAGTATCGGGACGATTAAAGCAAACATTATTTCCGGCATTGGCAGAAAAAAGGGGGACTGGCTTCCTACTTCTCGAATTATTTCTGCCAAAAGGCCAAAACTAAAACTAAAACCTGAACAAATTCTTACTGAAGGAACTTCGGTTTATATTACTCAATAAGGAATAATAAAATGAAAAAAATATTAATTATTTTTGCTATACTTTTTCCGATTACTGTTTTTGGCGCAGGTGTTCAAAAGTTATCTACTCCATTCTGGCAGTTTTTTTATAAAGGAAACGGACAATTCAGAATACAAAATAACTCGCTTCTTGTCATAGATAATATTGTTGACGGGTCCTCAAATATTACCGGGTTGGCTCTCTCAACTATTAATACTAATATTCCAAATTACGGAGTTGAAGATAATTCTCCTTTTGTCGTTTGGATTGAAAATGATAACGGCAAGGGCAGGCTTCTCGTTAAGCCAAATAAAAAAATCAAAACGGTTGCTGCTCAATCCTTTACTATTGTCGGCTCAAACTCAAGCTTGAAAAAAATTACTGTTAAAGTCGACAAAAATGCTCTTCTTGAAAAAAGTAAACCTATAGGCGGAATTGTTGCTAACCCTTTTAAGAGCAAAGGCATCTTTCCTTCCGCTGTTTTTGTTGAGGGGGATATTGGCGCATTGAAATTCAATTGTGATTTATTCGGCGCGCTTATTTATGCTGAAAATATCAACCTGTTAAAATTCAAAAACTCTGAATTTGCTTCCATTATTGTCGGCGCTCCTGATAAATTTCTTTATGATGTTCCTACAGGTTCCACTACTAACTCAGAACTTATGGCTTTCAAATCCGGAACAATAGGCAAACTGATTGCCAATAGAATTTTAAGCACTATTATTATTACGGGCGGAGCTTTGCCTAACTGTTATATGAATGAAGCTTCTTCTGTTTTTGCTTCTCCTATCCTTGCGCCAAAAGGAAATATCGGCTTGCTTAAAGCAAAAGAAATAGGTGCATGGGGAGAATTTGAAGATGGTTTTTGGTTTATGGAGGACCGCTTATTTGTAAATCAATGTTCTGTGATTTTGTCTTCTGAAATTAAAAAGTTCAAAGTGAAAAAAATCTGCACACAAAACACCTCCGTTTATATTCATGGAAACTAATTGTAACCGCCCCGAGCACACAAGCGTTTCGGGCCGGAAAAGTAACCGAAATCTTTGATTTCGAAAATCCTTTAACAAAGCAGCAAAGCCAATTTTGGCCGATTGCGGTGTTGATTTCAGCTCGGCGTATTACAATACGCCTTCGCCTAATCGCCTTGCAATTGCCTCAAAATTGACTTTTTAAGGGACGACTAAATAGGAGAAAAAAAGTTATGGTTTTAAATGTCGCCGAAATCTTTCTTTCCGTTCAGGGCGAGGGCATCTTTTCAGGCGTCCCTTCGATTTTTGTCAGGGTTGCGGGATGCAACCTTGACTGCTCTTTCTGTGACACTCCTTTCGCGAAAAAATTTTCCGAAGCCGAAGAAATACCTGTTAAAAATATCCTGGAGGAAGTTAAAAAGTTCAACGTTGAACATGTAGTCATTACCGGTGGCGAACCTACTTTATATCCCGAACAGCTTGCCTTTTTGTGCAAAGAACTCGCTATTTTAAATAAAAAGGTTACTATTGAAACTAATTCGACAACAAATGTGGATTGCAATCCGCATTTGTTGTCCTTAAGTCCGAAACTCGACAACTGGAACGAAGAAGTTATTAAAAAAAATCTCTCGAAAGATTGCAGGAAACAAATAAAAATTGTAGTTGGAAACATCGAAGAAGCGAATGAAGCAATCAAAAAAGTTGCCGGCTTAAACATCAAAAAAGAAAACATTTTTCTTATGCCGCAGGCCGACACTAAAGAAAAACATTCTAAAGTTTCAAAATGGCTTATTCCTTTCTGCTGTGAAAACGAAGTTCGCTTCGGCGCCCGATTGCAAATCATGCTCTGGGGAAATGCTAAGGGAAAGTAAATCAGTATTCAGTTCGATTTTTCAATCGACATAAATTGATAATAGATAAGCCGCAAAAAGATTGCGAGCAGTTTAAAATTTTGAAAATTCGTTCTAACAAATGGTGCTGAAAACAGGTTATACCTGAGCATTGGTGGCGCTGCCCCCAAACCCCCGAAGTTTATCGAATAAACCCCAAACCCGGAGGTCTGGGGTGTCGATAAGAAAAAGAAAACAGGATTACTCTTGATTTCTTTCCTCCGGTATACGGTGGCTGGGCAGCTCTCGGGTTGCGCTTCCGCAGGGCACTGTCTTCCGACCAGCAAAAAAATTATTACGAACCTTTTTGGCTTTCTATGGATACAGATACCGAGATTGCAAAATTATTAAAACAAAAAATAAAACTTATTGAGAAAGAAATTGAAATTCGTGCCATGAAAGATTTTGAAAAAGAATACAAACTTTTAAGATCAATTCGCGGTATCAGACCGGCAATTGCCGGCACGTTAGTTTATGAAATTCAGGATATAAACCGGTTTCCAACAGTTCAACAATTTTCGTCATATTGCCGTGTAGTAAATCCTGCTTGCGAAAGCGGCGGCAAAAGAGTCGGGCGCGGAAACACAAAAATGGGAAATCCATATCTTTGTTACGTGCTTCACGAGTTTGTAGAAAGCAGCCGGAAATATAATCCTGAAATTCAAAAAAAAATTTCAAAAATTAAAAAAGCGGCGCGGAATCCATCACGCGCATAGAATTCTTGCTCACGAATGGGCGATAACAATTTACCAAATATTAAAAAATAATTATATAAAGAATTGATGTTGCAAAACAAGTTTTTAAAAGCAACACCAACGATTTTTTAAACCCTCTTGACTTTTTGAGGCTTATATGTGTCGATTGAAAATGAAGGCATGGTTACTCAATTAAAACATATAAGAAGTAAAACAGGACGTCCCGGACTGTTTATCTGGTGATATACTTATTCGCAATTATACAGCTTAACCAGCAGTTGTGAAATAAGCAGGTCGGGACGTCCTGCTTTACATCCTATTCGAGTATTCTCTAATTAGAGAACTGATATTTTCCGGAGCCTATTTCAAATATTGCACAGCCGTTTTCTATTCCAATAAATTTTATGTTTTTGGCTCGTGAAGCTTGTTTTCCGCTTTCCTTAACATCGGCAGCTTTTTTTGCGGGGATGAAAATTTTTGCAGAAGAGTTAGCCGGTATTTCTATATCTAATTTAAATGTTTTATTTTTTAAAAATTTCCAGTTGGAGATAATTTTTCCGCGTATAGAATTGATTTCACAATTAGCATAATTTAAGTTGCCGCCGACTTCAGGTTTGACAACAATTTTTTCAAAGCTCGGTGCGCCGGACTTGATCCCGCCGATATTTTCCACCATCCAGGAATAAACTGCCCCGTAGGCATAATGCGCGAAAGAATTCATGCCCGGAGTTTCGAATCCTTTTTCAGGTGTCCAGCCGTTCCATCGTTCCCAGATAGAAGTTGCGCCATGCTTAATGGAAAATCCCCATGAAGGATAAGTGTCATTTAGGATAAGTTTGTAAGCGATGTCGTTTCTTCCTATTGTTTCCAAAGCGAGCATAATATCTTTAGTTCCGACGAAACCGGTAGAAAGGTGAGTTCCTCTTTCTTTGATTTTTTCAACAAGATATTCACCCGCGTATTTTTTGCCTTTTTCATCAAGCAAATTATAAACAATCGCAAGAATGTAACAGGTTTGCGTATCGCCCATTATCCTGTAATCTTTATTAACATATTTTTTGTTAAAAGCCGTTTTAATGTTGTTAAATAATTTAAGATATTTTTTCTCGTCGGCTTTTTTCCCGAGAACATTAGCAATCCTTGACATCAAATCTGCTGCATAAGCAAAATAAGCCATGTAGATAATATCGTTTGGGGTGTTGGCGTTGTGGTTCAACCAATCACTGTAGCAGTGATATTCTTTAGGCGGCAAAAGCTTTTTCCCGGATTGTTTGATAAGGAAATCAATGAACCGGACCATAGAATCATAATGATATTTTAAAATGTCTTTATCACCATAAACTTCATATAAAACCCAGGGGCAAATGATCCCGGCTTCCGCCCAGGCGGGACCGCTTCCGGGATTAAGAATGTCTGGAGCCACAGCCGGGAAATCTCCGTTTTTATATTGGGCATCTTTAAGTTCCACAAGCCATTTTGACATGAAATTTTGAATGTCGGCAATCATAGAAGCCGTCTTTATATAAACCTGCGCGTCGCCTGTCCATCCAAGCCGTTCATCGCGCTGCGGACAATCTGTAGGTATGTCAACAAAGTTCATCCGCTGGGTATAGTAAATGTTGCTGAAAAGTGTGCTGAGCATTTTATTTGAGCAACTGAATTTGCCGGCAACCGGAGTGTCGCTGCTGATGAATAAAGCTGTGATGTCTTCTTTGCGCGGTTTTTTAGAAACGCCTGTGATTTCGAGATACTGAAAACCGTGAAAAGTAAACCGAGGCTGATAAGTTTCTTTTTTATCTCCTCTGCAATAATAAATATCAGTAGGGTCAGCTGCCCGCATATTCTCAGTGTAGATTGTTCCATCAGGGTTAAGGCGTTCAGCGTGGCGCAAAACTATTTTTTTTCCGCGGTTTTCAGAAACGGTAACTGAACAGAACCCGGAAATATTCTGGTTGAAGTTGCAGACGTAAACGCCTGGTTTAGGTTCGGTAATTTTAACAGGTTTAAATTTATGAATGATTTTCACCTGTTCAGCCGGCATGGCTTCAAGTCTTGTTTTCGGCTGCGGGTTAAACCATGGTGAAGCGCAAGTAGAGTCATCGAATTCAGGGCTTGCCCAGTTCGGTATTTCTTTTCTTGCGTCATAAACTTCTCCCATAAGCAAATCGGCTTCAACAAGCGGTCCTGCAAAAGTCTTCCAAGTTCTGTCTGTCGGTATGATTTTTCTTTTGCCGTCTTCAAATTCTATTACAAGCTGGGCGGTAAGCTTCGGAACATTGCCGTAGTTTGCTCTTTGATGGTTCCATCCGAAGCGACCGGCATACCAGCCGTCGGCAAGAATGCAGCCAATAGCGTTATCGCCATTTTTGATTTTCTTTGTTACATCATAACCGTTGTAATAAACGTGTTCGTGGTAATTTGTCCAGCCCGGTGAAAGGTAATCTTCACCAACTCGCGTTCCGTTGAAGTAAGGTTCATAAATGCCAAGAGCTGAAACATAAAGGACAGCACTTTTAACAGGTTTGGAAACGGCAAACTTTTTTCTAAAATAATGCGGCGGCATAGCCCCGTGCCTGTTTAATTTTATTACGGGCTGGGAATATGAACAAATCCATTCTGCTTTCCAGTCTTCAGATTTGAGTTTTCCCAGGCCGAAAGAAGCGGATTTTGACCAGCAGCCTGTTTTTCCCGCTTCATCCCAAAGCATAACTTTCCAGAAATATTTTGTGAATGCCCGGAGTTTTTTTCCGGAATATTCAATTGAAATTGAGTTTCTGCTTTTAATTTTTTTAGAATCCCAGATGTCACCTTTATTTTGCGAAAGAAGGGTTTCCGATGAAGAAACTATCACGCGGTAAGCTGACTGATATTTTGCGCGGGCGGCAGGGGAATCAGCTTCCACAATCCAGGAAAGCCTCGGCTTCTTTTTTTCTATAGCGATGGGGTTAATTAAATACTCGCATCTTAAGTAATCAGCATGAATTTTATAATCGTTTTTTTTCATAAGTTTTATTTTGGCACATTTCAAAATCATAGATTTCGGTTACATTTTTTGCCACAGAGATTAATTTACAATTTGCAATTTACAATTTAATACTATCTTTTCCTTTAGATTTTATATTAATAACTTTTCCGTCAATAATAATTTGGTATTTTAACCTTGGTTTTGCGGAAATAACAATTTTATTTTTATAAAGTTTACAGGGAAAAGGAGAAATTATTAAGTGATTATTATTTCTTTTAACATGTAGGCTATGATAGTTTCCTCCAAGCCTGTTTCTTAAGAATATCATTGCCGGAGGGCCTATGTCGTGCGGGTTCGGCGACTGGGTTTTAAGAGTAAAAGAGTCTGGAAGGCAGCCGATGACTTCATCTTCAGTATATTGCATTTGTTCTCCGGCGATAAGAATACCTTTGGCGATTTTGTTCCAGTCGTAACTGTTGTCATAATTTGCCAGGTCAAGAATAGCGTCGGCGTAAACAAGTCCGCACCACTGAACCGGCAGCCCTATCCAGTTTGGAGCTGTCCAGTGAGTGGCTCCCAGAACGGCAATAGTGCTATATTTCATGACCGGTTGATTTCCCCAGAAATAAATGAAGGGGATTCCGGTAATAGCCCATCTTTTAGCCAAATCAAGATATTCTTTTTTGCCGGTAAGCTCGTATCCTTTGACGTAAGCTCTTACAATTCTGGCTGAAGCGAGAATGTCAGGAGTATGCAAAGGAATTTCCCAGACTTGGGCGCCGCGCGGTGTGCGAAACCTTTTCATGTATTCAAGCGTTTTAACACCAGCGGTTAATGCTTTTTTGTCGCCTGTATAGTAAGCAGAATCTAAAAGGGCCAAAGCCTTTTGCGCGCAATAACCGCTCGCAGTATTTTCGAAATGCCCTTTTCTGAATTTGCCGTCGAAGCGAAATGAACCGTCCGGCTGTTGCGCCTTAAGAGCGTTTACAGCTCTTCCTTTGATCATGGCCAGCCATCTGGCTGCCTGTCCATTCAGGAAAAATGAAATAAAAGACTGGTTATGCGCCCCACCCATTACGATATCTTTATCTGTAAAGAAATTACTATCAAGGAACCAGGAGGCGGAAACGTAGTCGGAGAAGTTGTGCCTTTCCCACCTGTCGCCAAAGCAATGTCCCCATCCGTTAGAATTTTTCAATCCGCCTTCGATGGCTTTTTTGCATAAATCCATTTGTTCATTTTCAGTTCTTGGTTCAGGCGGAAGAGATGGCAGCCCTCTTTTATCGACAAACCATTCGATAACATTTTCGAGACGGTTGCCATTTTCCCAGCCGTCTTCAACGAGGATAGTAGCATCGATATTTTCCCCGCGCAAACTCATGCGGCTGTCTTTTGTTCCGTCAAAAAAGTTAGGCGTCGCAAAAGTCGGCTGCAGATTCATGTCTTCGTAGCTTACGGCAATAGTGGCGTTAGAAGTTACAAAAGCCATAAGCGGCATAGTCATCCACATTTTGTTGGGAAGATACCTGACATGTTCCGGAGTGATCAAGTCGAGTTTTGATGAAGATTTTTCGTTTTTGCCAAGGTATTCGACTCCTGCGAGAAGCCCCTGCTCGATTTCCCCGAAAACTCTGACGACAGGACCTTCGAAAGATGGAGGGGCGCCGTCCCCAGCGGCCTTATTTTCTGAGAGGTTTTTAGGATGCTGAGGACAGCGTCCCTCCAAGTGATAATGAATTTCATTGCCTTTCAGTTCGAGAGTAAGGATTCCGATTTCTTTTCCGGAGAATTTAATTTTATTTAATGTAGCGCGGGCATCTTGCCAGCTGACAGGCGAGACGCCTGTTTTACATTCTGCCAAGGGTGAAATAGTGCCGACAAGGTTGCCGTTCCTGAAAATCAAAGCGCCGGTTCCGTCTTCGGCTACTTTGAGTTTTAAGGGTACATCTTCTAAAGTAATCCATTTTGATTCAGCATCAGGATTGATAGTCCGGACAGGCCTTTTTAATGTAGGGTAAGCTTCCAGCTTGCCGTTTTTTTTACATTTTGAAAGAATAAGTTCAACAGTTTCGAAAGGTTTTTCCGCCTTGAACTTTTCTTTCGACTGTATGGCTTTTCCGCCAGGAATAGTATATTTTTTATTCTCAAAAGAAAAGGAGATTGGCTTTTCGGAATGATTTGTTACAGTGGCAGCAATTTTATTTATGAGCAGTCCTGGAAGTCCTGCTTTACTTCCAGACAAAATTTGGACTTTGATAATCTCAAGCGGATGATAAGTCAGGCTTGTCAGGCGCATCCAATCTATTTCCATCTTTCCGGCGCATGAGCTTGGGTCAAATCGAAGCTTTGTCATTGTTCCTTCCACTGGAAGCTCAATAGAGTAATTATGATATTTGCCGTCACAAATCAGCGGAATATTCGCTAACCTTTCAGGGGCATAAGAATTAAAATCGGAAGTGCCCCAATAAAACTGTCCGCCGCCTTTAGATTTATTTCTCGCTCTGAATTCTACAAGAACAGGGCCTTTCACTTCCACTTCGGGAAAGTAGAAATAAGGGTCTTTGTCACCGAACACAGCAGACAACCTGCCTCTTTTATGCGAAAGGGAGCAGTCACTTGCCGCGCGCCAACCTTTAATGTCTTTGTCGAAAGTCCATTCGGCTTCAACTTTCTTGTCAATGATTTCACGCGGAAAAGGGTTAATAGTTTTGCAGTTAGCCATAACGGAGAATAAACAACAAACAATAATGATAATATTTTTAATATTCATAATAAAATTTATTGGAAATTATATCAAAAGTGGCAAAACAATTCTATAACAATCTGTCAATTTTTATAACAAATTGGAAATTAACAAAAAACAACCCCGAAAAGTAAAAGGTTCGGGGTCGACTATTTAAAAAAACGGGCGGCCTTTCGACCGCCCGTAAAGTCTTCCAAAAACCCTGTTCGATGAACAGGTAAAAAACTAGCAAGGAGACGTTTTTAATTTTTTGTATAACTTATCAAATGTGCCAAGACGAACTAATAAACGGAAAAATCTTTAGCCTTACCCACTCGTTTTTACGAATAGCCGCAAGTAAAATAACGCCGTTTGTAAATTATATCGCCAAGTTGAGTTACAAATAATCTTTTTTCAAAGCCTCATTTAAAATGTCGTTATATAGAGCATAAAGTACTCTGCTAGTATAACATAAAAAAAATCGGGTGTTTTTTATGCACAACGCATTGATAGTTTTTGTGTTTTATGGTATTATTTCTATCTCATCGAACAATGTTTACCAGAAGATTAGAAGGAAAAGAAGTATAAAATAAATTATATTGATCTAATTGACCAAAAAACTACTTAAGCTTCTTTCCTTTTAGTGTCATGTCAACATTGAAATGTCGTTAAAGTTGTAGCCGCCGATTGCCATCGGCGTTAACGCGGCTGGCAAGCCGCGCCTACATTGAATTGCGAATTATGTGTCTTTTTATTGTTGACATGACACTAATAGAAAAAATTATGATTGATTTTATTAAAATAAGCAAGCATTTTGGCGTTCAGGAAGTTCTTAAAGATGTTTCTGTCAGGATTAACAAAAACGAACGTGTCGGTATTGTCGGCCCGAACGGCTCTGGCAAAAGTACCCTTTTCGGGTTGATCAGCGGCGATGTTTTTCCAGATAAAGGGGAAGTTTCTTTGCCTAAAAACTTCCGCATCGGCTATATGCACCAGCAGCTTAACCCTCATTCCGTAAACAGTTCACTGTTAGAATATGTTGAAGATGCTGTTCCGAAAATAAAAGAACTTGAGAAAGAGATTGAAACGGTCCATAAACTGCTGAAAAGTGACAGTTCGGAAGAAAATTTGGAAAAACTCGGAAAATTGCAGGAGGATTTTGAGCGGCTGGGGGGATATGGTGCAGGTTCAAGAGTTAAAGCAACCTTGAGTGGACTCGGTTTCAAAGCTGACGAATTTAATAATCCTTTTAAACTGTTCAGCGGTGGATGGCAAATGCGCGCGGAACTTGCAAGGGTGCTTGTTTCTATGCCTGACATCCTTCTTCTTGACGAACCGTCCAACTATCTTGACGTTCCGGCTGTCGAATGGATTCAGCAGTATCTCCGGGAGTTTCAGGGTACAATGCTTTTAGTTTCACATGACAGGTTTCTGTTGAACAGTTTGACAAACGTAACGATTGAAGTATCGAACAAACAGCTTACAAGGTATTCCGTGAATTATAATTTTTATTTAAAAGAGCGGGAAGTTAGGCATTCAACATTGCTTGCTGCGAAAAAGAATCAGGACAGGAAGATAGATGATATTGAAAGGTTTGTCAGGAAATTCCGCGCGAAAAACACTAAATCGTCACAGGTTCAAAGCAGGCTGAAACAGTTGGAGAAAATGGAAAGGGTTGAGCTGCCTGCCGAAGGCCCTGACTTGTCAAAGATAAAAATAGCATCACCGCCGCATTGCGGCTCGCAAATAATTTCTCTTGAAGAAGTAAGTTTTACTTATGACGCCAAAAACTGGATTTTAAAAAAAATAAATTTGAATATTACGCGCGGAGATAAAATAGCGTTGATAGGATTTAACGGGATGGGAAAAACAACTTTGATGCGGATTTTCGCGGGAGTTCTGAACCCCACCGAAGGCAGGCGAAAGTTAGGGCATAAAGTTATCACCGGCTACCAGTCACAGGATTTTTCGGAAACAATGGCTCCGGAAAAGACGGTTTACAATATTGTCCGGGAAATGGGAAAGAACGAAAAAACCGTCCGGTCGATTCTTGGTAGTTTTGGATTCAGCGATGATGCTATTAACAAAAATTGCGAAGTTTTGAGCGGCGGCGAGAAAATCCGGCTTGCCTTTGCGAGGATTTTTGTTAATCCGCCTAATTTTCTTCTGCTCGACGAACCTACAACTCATCTGGATATTAATGGCAGAAAAGCGCTTGAAGAGTCCTTGAAAAAATACACAGGCACAATTTGCCTTGTAAGCCATGACATAGCTTTTGTAAGGAATGTTGCTGATTCGATTATCGCGCTGACTCCTGAAGGGATAAAAAGGTATCCCGGCGGGTATGATTATTATTGTGAAAAGACCAAGGGTGAAAATCCGCCTGAAGAAAACAAACATACCTCCGGCGAAACAAAATCGGAAAACCAGATTCGCCGGGAACTTCAAAAAGAGTTTAAACGAAAAAAAAGCAGGCTGGAGAAACTAATTCTAAAATTAGAAGAAAATATAGGAAAACTGGAAAATGAGAAGAAACTGCTTGTAAGACAGATCGAAAACGGCGGCACGGAATTTTATTTTGATGAAAAATTTGCGGAAATAACTGAAAAACTGAATGAAATTGAAAGCAAAATAGAGGGAAAAACTAAAGAATGGGAGAGAGCTATGGCAGAACTCGAAAAATTGGGCGGGAAATTTGTTGTTAGTTAGAAATTAGAAATTTGAAATTTGACCGGATTTCGTGTATAATATGTTGCTGCTTGTGAGATTAATTTCAAATACTGAATATTTGACGCGGATAGCAATCCGCGGCTACTGAATATTTGACGCGGATAGCAATCCGCGGCTACTGAATATTTGACGCGGATAGCAATCCGCGGCTACTGAATACTTGACGCGGATAGCAATCCGCGGCTACTGAATACTTGACGCGGATAGCAATCCGCGGCTACTGATTACTGATTTAAGTGCCCGTAGCTCAATTGGATAGAGCGCCGGCCTCCGAAGCCGGAGGTTGTGGGTTCAATTCCCGCCGGGCACGCCAAAAACAGTGCGAAGGCGCACAACCCCGCCCGGTCGGGCGCCCCCACCTAAAACAGGAGGGGAATTTGAAGATGTGAAAGTGAGAAAGTTTACGACCATTTGACCTTCTGGCCTTAGACTTTAGACTATTTTTATTTTTGAAAAAAATAAAAAAATATGAAAACTTATTTAAGATTTTTGAAAAACGCTCTGCGGTATAAGGGTCGGTTAATAATCGGTCTGATAGGGATAATCGGAGTGAATATATTCCAGGTGGCGTCAATAAGCGCTTTAGCTCCTTTTGTTGACACAATCATAACAGGAGATGATATATTACTACCCAAATCTTTTTATGAAACACTAAGCTGGCTGCCTGAAAATGTAATTGAATTTGTAGAAGAAGCAGTAAGTGTAATTAATGAAACTGCTCCGAAAACTCTTTTGATATGGCTTGCGATTTTCGTTCTCGGGTCTTTCCTGTTAAAAAATATCTTCAAATATATAATGCAGGTGGCAATGGAGTCCGTCGCGCAGAACGTAATGCGTGATTTCACTGTTAAGATGTATTCACACCTTCAAATTCTTCCTGTCCAGTATTTTGCGAAGATGAGAACCGGCGAGCTGATCAGCCGGGTAACTAATGACGTAAACACGGTTCAGGCATCTTTGTCTGCCCGCTTTTCGAATAACCTTGCCGAAATAGTTCAGCTTCCGAGTTTGATTGTTATGGCAATCGTTTTGAACTGGAAAATGACTTTATTCGCGGGAATTTTTCTTCCGCTGATAATGGGTCCGATAGCAATCATAGGCAGGAGACTAAGAAAACTCGCGAAGAAAACCCAGGAAAAAATCGCTGATATTACATCCATCCTACAAGAAACTATTTCCGGTGTGAGAATTGTCAGAGCGTTTAATATGGAAGATTATGAAATCGGCAGGTTCAAAGAACAGGCTGATAAGTATTGCAAATTGCGGGTGAAATCGGTTGTCAGAGCTTCGCTTGTAAGCCCGTTGACAGAAATAGTCGGAATAGTCTGTATTCTTGTTGTCGCCGGATTTCTTATTATGCCTATTTTGGATAACCAGGAGTCGGCCGGCACTGTTATGGTTTATGTTGCCGCTTTGTTAATAAGCATAAAGCCTTTCCGAAGCATAGGCAAGGTGAACAACATAATTCAAAAATCCCTTGCTGCTATTATCAGGATTTACAACCTTCTTGACACTCAACCGGAAATAACTGAAATTCCCGGAGCTGTTGAAATGCCTCCGCTGGAAAAAGAAATTCGGTTCGAGCATGTCAGCTTTTCTTATGAAAAAGATGAGTTGCCGGTTGTGTCCGATCTGAATCTTACTATTCGTGCCGGTGAGATGGTTGCTATAGTCGGTCCAAGCGGCTCTGGGAAAACTTCTCTTATTAATCTTATTCCGAGGTTTTATGATGTAACTGAAGGCTCTATACTTTTTGACGGAATAGATATTCGCGACGCTACATTTTCTTCTTTGCGAAGCCAGATAGGAATTGTAACACAGGAAACTTTTCTTTTTAATGATACGGTAAAAAATAATATCGCATATGGACGCTCTGATATTCCAATGGAACAGGTTATTGAAGCAACCAAAGCCGCGAACGCCCACGATTTTATCCTTGAGCTTCCGGATGGATACGACACTGAAATAGGCGAAAGGGGAATCAGGCTTTCCGGAGGACAGCGCCAGCGGCTTGCTATTGCAAGAGCCATCCTTAAAAACCCTGCAATTCTCATTTTTGACGAGGCTACATCTTCTCTTGATACGGAAAGCGAAAGGCTTGTTCAGCAGGCTATTGACAGATTAGTCGAAAACCGCACGGTTTTTGCGATCGCCCACCGTTTGTCTACTATTCAGCACGCTGATAAAATCCTTGTTATTGATGAAGGAAAAGTTGTCCAGGTTGGCGACCATGATTCTTTGATGGCCGACGAGAATGGCTTGTACAAAAAACTTCACAACATGCAGTTTGACAGCGAGCACAGGCCGGAAGACATGAAGATTATCGATTTTGTCAAACAGAAAATCAAAAGCGCGCGAAGGAAAAAAAAGTAAAACAGGACGTCCCAGACTGTTTTTTATAAGTTAGCAGTCCTGGAAACCCTGCGTTACTTTAGTTGATCTTTCACCCAATTATTTTGCAGCAGTCTGTCCCCCAAAGCGTTAAAAGTTTCCCACAATTTCTTTTTGTATTGTTTTATATTTTCCTGTTCTTCAGCTCTGCCGCTAATATTTTCCAACTCAAAAGGATCGTTTTCCAAATCGTAAAATTCATCTATGTCAGTGGCGTTCCAAACATATTTGTATTTATCGTCCCTTACCATCCGTTGCGAGTAAAGTCCGAACTGCTGGCCGTTATAAGTTGAAAAAACAAAATTTCTTGAATCGGTGCTTTCTTTTCCAAACAGTTGTTGGGAAAAAGATTTTCCCTGGTAGTCTTCAGGGATTTCCAAATCGAGGAGTTCTAAAATTGTAGGCCCTAAATCAAGGTAATGACTGATATAGTCGTCGCATAGAGAACCCGGCTTGATCTGTCCGTCCCATCTGCAAACCATTGGAACATGAACTTCTTCCTCGTACATGACATAATGTTTGTCCATCATTCTATGGCTTCCAGCCGCGTCCCCATGGTCGGAACTGTAAATTATAAGAGTATTTTCCATTAAGCCAAGCTCTTCAACTTTTTTTATCACTTTACCGATGGCGTCATCATATTGAGAAATAATTCCAAAGTATCCTGACAGATAAATTGACCAATCTTTCCATGTCCAATCTTCAATGTTCCAGTTTTTAAGCTGCTGCTTTTGAATGTAAGGCTTGTTCTTAAAATTTTCTTTGAAATTTTCCCATTCAGGAATTGTTGCCGGGGGATACATTGAAGCAAAAGGTTCGGCAGGTAAACACGGAAGATGCGGCTCAGGAAAATCAAGCCTGATATGCCAGGGGGAATCTGACTTCGATAACTTTTCCAGGGCTCGGACTGCTTCTGCGGCAAGTTGATGTGTGTGTGTTTCTTCCAAAGGTCTCGTGTCGTAAGCGCCAACTCCCCAAAAACCGTCTTTTCCTTCTTTAAGCTGATACTTTATTTCAATATTTTCTTTTGGAACGCCCGGAAATCGCTTGTAAGTTTCAAATCCGAAACTTGTAGGATCAATATCCCTGTTTACATGCCACTTTCCTATGTAAGCGGTTTTGTATCCCGCGGATTTAAGCTGATTAACCCAGATATTACGTTCAGGGCTAAGCCCCGGAGGATTCGGACTCCCGCAGTCATAATTCCACAAGCCGCCGTGGATGTCGGGCATAACTCCTGAAAGAAGAGTTTGCCGGGCCGGGCAACATAATGGACTGGGAGTGTAAGCTTTTGTAAAAGAAATTCCGGCCTTGGCGAGAGCGTCAATGTTTGGAGTTTTTACAACTTCACTACCCGTGAAGCCAAGACAGTCGTAACGTTGCTGGTCAACGTTTATAAAAAGAATATTAGGGGACATAAATTATAGGAATCCACGCTTTAGCGTGTTTTTTCTTGCGCAAAGACGCAAATCATAACAAAATTAATTATTTGTGCGAATTACCGCAAGTTAGTGGTTAAAAATTAAAACAGCTAATCCTCACTAATTAGACGTTACTCGAAAAAGGGTTGCTGATCACAAACCCAAATGTAGCCGCAGATTGCCATCTGCGCTATTTGCGAAAAAAATAAAATTCGCATTCTTTTGGCGCTTAATACAGGATTTGCAAATAATTGTTATGCAGGATACGCAGATAGCAATCTGCGGCTACAATGAAAATCGCAAATCTATGGGATTTGACCCTTTTTGAGTAACGCCTAATTATTACTAACAAAATACGTAGTTAAAAGTATAATAAAATCCGTGTTTCATCCACCCGCCGCAGCAGAGCTGCTGCGGATGACCGGTCTGTTGCTAAAACAATGTATTCAGATAAATTGCTTCGGCAGGGGGATCGGGATTTTTAAATGCTGCTTTTCCGATTTCAGCGGCGTTAATTTCCGGCATTTCTTTTAAAAGTTCCCAACCTGAATTTTCCAACAAATTCTCTTCAACTTCTCCGCAAGCAACTCCATTAGAAGTTTCAGGCAAAAGTTTTGAAGCTATATCGCCACGGTTTACAGCCCCCCTTAAAGTTTCTCCATTTGCTTTTCGCAATTCGAAATAAAAGTTATTTCCTGCTTTAGCATCTAAAAGGATTATCTGGTCGGTATTTTTGGATTTTGTTTTAGGGAAAAGGTCAAAAACGGAAACTCCGGTTATTTTAGCTTGCCAGCCGTCTGCAAGACCTTTTGCCGCTGCTATTCCTATGCGAATACCTGTAAAAGAACCAGGACCGCAGTCAACGGCTATTGTTTTTATTTCATTGCCAGAAACTGAATTCGCTTCAAGCAAAAATCGAATAGTTGGGATAAGTTTAGCGGCAACTTGTCTCTTTTCTGAAAGTTCAATGCAGTCAATAATTTTGTAACCATCAAGTAAGGCCACAGATGAATTTCCATAAGAAGCTGTTTCAAGTGCAATAATCATTGTTTTAAAAATATAAAAATAATGGATAATTATAACAAAAAAATATATAAATTGCCAATCATAAAACTTTCAATTCTATATTTTTGATATTTTCATTTTATCCTTTAATTAAGTAACCTTCCCCATAATAGTCATCAAAAGATTTCCAGTAGCTTTATTACAGCCAAATAACATCAAATTTCCGATTTACTTGACAAAAGC
>Ga0190284_1000282_pt1 | contig 33526 bp, 28 predicted proteins | sample 48691812_MG_FD_161668 | JGI IMG/M metagenome (GOLD analysis project Ga0190284, IMG submission 161668) | Hydrothermal vent microbial mat bacterial communities from Southern Trench, Guaymas Basin, Mexico - 4869-18-1-2_MG | ecosystem: Environmental > Aquatic > Marine > Hydrothermal vents >...
TTTAGAAGCTCTCCGCGAAAACCTTGCAAAAAAATGTAAAACAGGACGTCTCGGACTGTTAAAAATGTAACCAAAATCTTTGATTTCGGAAATCCTTTAACAAAGCAGCAAAGCCAATTTTGGCCGACTGCGGCGTTGATTTCAGCTCGGCGTATTACAATACGCCTTCGCCTTATCGCCTTGCAATTGCCTCAAAATTGACTTTTTAAGGGTCGACTAATTATTACACCTGCCCTCAATTTCGACAGGAAAAACATGAATATTGTATTATGGATATTTACAGCAGGTTTTTTAATTCTTTCCTTCATTAAAAGCAAAGAAAAAACAATTTCTGCTTTACAAACAGCTTATTACAAATTAATAAATATTTTACCTTTGTTCTTGCATGTAATGGCAGGTTTCGCGTTGATTGTTACTTTTGTTTCACCGGAACTAATACAAAAACATATCGGCGTTGGATCGGGAATAATGGGAATTGCTACAGTTCTCGGGCTTGGAAGCATCGCTGTTATGCCCGGATTCGCTGCATTTCCTTTATGCGCGGCGCTAAAAGGAGAAGGAATACCTTTTTATATTATTGCGGCATTTAGTTTGTCGCTTATGAATGTCGGAATTGTAACTTTCCCAATAGAAAAAAGATTCCTTGGGCTGACAGTTGCTGTTATTAGAAATATCTTGGCTTTGCTTGTTTGTATTATTGCCGTAATAATTGTGAAATTTATTTTCGGAGAATAATTTGAAAAAAAAACGATTGATAAATATTATTCTTTTTGTTTCATTCATCGGTTTTGTCGGTGTCTCTTGTCTGATAGGTTATGAAAACGGGCAACAATCCGGGGTCGCATTTATTAATGTTTTGGTAGAAATGCTGAAAATATTACCCTGTGCTTTTATTTTGATCGGCCTGTTTGAAGTTTGGGTAAAGGAAGAGACAGTAATGAAACATTTAGGTGAAGACAGCGGATTAAAAGGATATTTTTGGGTTCTTCTTTTAGCCGGATTTTCTGTCGGCGGCCTTTTTGTTGCTTTTCCTTTAGCTGATACTTTACATAGAAAAGGCGCTTCTTTGAAAATTATCTTTGCATACCTTGGATTTACCGGAATTTGCCGAGTACCAATGACTATTTTTGAAATCAGTTTTCTTGGGCTGCCTTTTACTTTGGCTCGATTGATGGTTACTATACCGTTATTCCTGCTTATTGGAATTACATTGGGAACAATATTAAACAAGAAAAATTATAAATTGAATATAAAAAGCTCTTGCACACAATAAAAAACTATGTTATAATAATTCAATTACTTAGTCGCCTTACGTAGCGTCCCGAGGCGAGCCAGCACGTTCGGGATCCTCATTCGCGACTTTTCTGGTTTCTAAAAATTACGATAAATGTGCGATTGGGACAATTGCACTACGTTCAATCGAAATAATTTGATAAATATAACTTACAAAAAATGAAAATTAAGGAGAAAATCATGAGAACTATTTTAAACTCATTATTAGTTTTTGCAATTTTAAGTGTATCACTTCTTTATGGCGGAATTTCCAAACCTGTATCGCCAAAAACTAAAAGGGGCAAATCAAAGTTGAAGGTGAAAACCGTTGAAATGACACCTTCAATTGTCAGCGAACTTACTTATACAAACATACTTTGTATATTAAACTCAAACTCTGTTACAACTGTAGCAGTTGGTCCGTGCCACATGACAGGAAAATTTAAGAAGAAGACCGGGCAGGCAAAAGGCTGGAAATACAAAGAAAAAAGGAAAAAACCTAATAAATATAAACTTAAAGTATCTGTTAAAGCTAAGAAAAATTCGCTGAAACTTAAAGTAAGCGACGCTCTTCCGCAGGACGTTCTGATTTACGCTCCCGGGAAAGCGGCGGTGTCTAACGAAATGAAAACTATTCCGGGCGGCAGTTATTATATGGGCGCTTCTAACAGTTATTATACTACTCATCCCAATAGGGAGGAGCCGGTTCACGAAGTTAATATTTCCACATTTAAAATCCAGGAGTTCGAGGTGTCTAACGGCGATATGTGCAGAGTTATGCAATGGGCTTATGACAACGGGCATGTGCAGGCTTCTTCTACAACTTTGATAAATTTAGATGGAGACCAACAGACATTAATAAATTTGGGAAATTATGCTTGCGACATAAAATTTGATGACACTACTAAAAAATTTTACGCAGATAAAGGACGCGACGGATTCCCTTGTTCCGTTGCGACATGGTATGGCGCTGTTGCGTATTGTAATTATAAAAGCATGATGGAAGGACTGCAAACGTGCGTGGATTTTGGCGACTGGAGCCTTGATATTACTAAGCCGGGCTACAGACTTCCGACAGAAGCTGAATGGGAAAAAGCCGCGCGCGGCGGACTTGTCGCTAACTGGTTTCCGTGGGCTAGCGCAAGCGGAACTTATATGAGCAATATTGACGGAAGCAAAGCAAATTATCAATTCAGCGGCGGACTTTTTAACAGCGAAATTGCCCCTTGCGGATATTTTAACGGCGGGCAAATCCCTGCTGGTTCCGATATGAAAAACGGGTATGGGCTTTACGATATGGCAGGCAACGTTGAAGAATGGTGCTGGGACTGGTATAAAGACGATTACTACGAAACTTCACCTGGAACAGACCCGGAGGGACCTCCTAAAGGTGTACTAACAACAAAAGTAGTCCGCGGAGGCGGTTGGAACACTCATTCTCATGTCTTGCGATGCGCGGCGCGCAATGATGTCAACCCTACAAGCACATCTTTTCGCGGAATAGGCTTCCGTTGTGTCAAGCGATAACTCCCCTTCACCCCTTTACGGGACAAGTAGAATGGGAAAATAAAAATAGGATTTTTTAAAAAAGGCCGGATGTTCGGAGAGGAGACCGAACATCCGGTCTTTGCATGCCAGATGCAGCATGTATTTCTCATACAGTAACTGCGTCTCTCTACAAAACCCAGGTTCTATTCAACAATTTATCATGCTGCATCTGACAATAATCTTCTATGCTTTCTCAAAAATGTCGGAGTGTCATAATTAACTCCATCAATAAAAGTAGGCTGTAATTCAGCAAATATCCCTGTTTCGGCAGGAAGAAAATCAAAAGAGTCCTGCGTTAATTCTTCAGGGTTAATTCTCCTCGACCCGTTGCCGTTATTTTCATCTTCCTTTTTTAGTTCCGGAAGCCCTGTGGCTATAATTGTTATGCTTGCCGTGCTTTCTTTTTCTGTTTGAGTAGTAACACCGAACACCAAATGAACATCATTCCTGACTTCTTTATGAACGCATGCCAGCGCCTCTTCAACATCTTTCATTGTTAAGTTATATCCTCCCGAAATAGAAAGCAAAACCTGCTTCGCGCCGATAATATCGTTTCTTTCGAGAAAAGGCGAAGTCATAGCGTACCTCGCTGCTTTAACCGCGTAGTTCTCTCCGCGAGCTTCGGCGTATCCTACCAAAGTTTCTCCCGGCTCGCTAATTACAGTTGCAATATCGCCATAATCTATATTAACAATTCCTACATTAGTAATTAAATCTTTAATTGCTGTAACAGCCTGATTCAAAACTTCATCAGTTTTTCTAAAAGCTTCAGTAACTAAAGTTTCTTTTCCTACAATGCCAGAAATTTTATCGTTAGGAATACAAATAACCGAATCGGTAGCTTCACGAAGTTTTTTTAAACCTTCTTCAGCAATTTCCGACCGCTTTTTCCCTTCATAAGAAAAAGGCCGGGTCACAACAGCAATAGTTAAAGCATGGCATTCACGTGCGGCTTTTGCGATAATCGGCGAAGCGCCTGTTCCTGTTCCCCCACCAAGCCCCGCGGCAAGAAAAACCAAATCGGTTCCGTTAAGCAGCTCTTTAATTTCCTCATAACTTTCTTCGGCGGCACGGCAGCCTATTTCAGGCTTTGCTCCTGAGCCAAACCCCCTTGTAAGTTCCTTGCCAATCTGCAATTTGTTTGGCAAATCTATAGCATTTAAAGCCTGAAGGTCTGTATTAACAGCAACAAAATCCAATTTGTCGTCGCTGGACAATGCTATGTGGTTAACAGCGTTTCCGCCGCCGCCGCCAATTCCAATAATCTTGATATTTATTTTACCGTTTTCCATGGTTTTAAAAGTTTAAGTTAAAAGTAAAAAGTTTAAAGTCAAATTTTTAGTTTCCAATTATATTTAATTTCCGAAAAATCGTTTCAAGAATCCCTGTTTGGATTCAAATTCACTTTTCTCACATTTCCAGGCGTATTTTAATAATCCTAAAACTGTAGAGTAAGTCGTATCTTTCAATGCTTCATGCCTGTCAGTGTAAAAATCACCTGCAGAAAAGTTATTGTCAGGCCTGAATATCTTCGGAATTCCGATTTTAACGGGCATGGCAAAGATTTTCTCGGCTCTTTTAGAAAAATCAAAAAGGTTTGTTGTTCCGCCTGTAAATACCACTCCTGTTTCAAGCCTGTTCCTCATTTGAAGCCTGTCAATGTCATCGCAGACAAACTGAAGCAGCTCATTAATTCGGTAATCTATTATGGTTTCAACGTCATCCCTTATCAATTTCTTTACTTCATTATTCTGCAGTTTTAAGTTTATAACATTTGGGTCTGAATTATCACTGCCCAGTTTGTGAATCCTGGAATAGGTACACTTCAATTCTTCCGCGTCATTGAAATTAAGCTGAAGCCCTAAAGATAAATCATTTGTAATGTGGTCACCGCCAACAGCAAATACGTTTGAATAATAAACAGTATTGTTGTAATAAAAAGCGTAAGAAGTAGAACCGCCGCCTATGTCTATAAGCAGAACTCCATCTTTCTTATCTTCGCTGCTCAGCACGCAATTTCCTGTCGCGATAATAGAAAAGCAAATACCTTTAACTAAAAATCCGCCTTCATTAATAATTCTACCGTGATTTTCCAAAATAGTTTTGTCAGCCGAAATAATATGAAATACGCCCTCAACACGCGACCCGTGCAAGCCAAGCGGATTCTGAGTTCTTTGCTTCCTGTCAAGCTTGTATTCCTGGGGAATACAGTGAATGATAGCTCTGCCTCTTTCTTCAGCATTCTCTTTAGCTTTTTCGCTTAATTCCATTAAATGTTCTTTATTAACTGTCTCGTCACCTTCAACTATATTTACCACGGAACTCGCCCTTGAGCAGTGAATATGTCCGCCGCCTATGGAAATATAAACTTCGTTAGTTTCTACTCCGGCATTTTTTTCAGCTTTTTCTACAGACTTCCTGACTATGGGAATTAATTCTTCCGATGAAAGAATTTCACTCTTTCTTACGCCTGAAGACTCTACTGTTCCGGCGCCTATAATATTAATTCCTATGTCAGGATTGCATTTTGCTATTACAGCGCGAACATCTGTAGTTCCAATGTCAACACCGGTAATTATTTTTTCGTTTCTCGCCATTCTATGTTTAGGTTTCAGGTTTAGGGTTTAGGGTGTCAGCCAAATTTACATCGGTTTTGGTATTACTGCAACGTCTTTAAACCTTAAATCGATTCTTTGGGCGTTTACTCTTTGAAATCTTAAATCTTCTACTACGGCAACCAACCGTGCGACCTGGTTATTGTTCCACTCTGTTCCTATAATTATTTCTTCCACTGAAGCAGTTTTAAAGACTATCTTCCGCGACTTGTCAAGATATATTTTTTCTATGTCAATGAAAGTATTTCTCTCAACGTGTTTCAAAGTATCGGCAAACTTTAAAGCCGTTAAAATTCTCTCGTCAGTTATAACCGTTCCAGTCCTGTAAATTCCGGCCTTTATGCCTATAATCTTCGGCAATTCGAGTGCATATCTCATTTTGTTTTTAGAAAGGATTACCCCTTCATTATCTATAGGCACGTCATTATCTTCATCTTCCAACATGACAACAGCCGCAGGCTCCCTTTCAATCACTTTTATAACAAGCTTGTCGGGATGGCATCTTTTTATGACCGCGGTTTTTATATCCGGATGCTTTTCCAGTCGCTTGACATAAGTACGCAAAGACGCGGCGTATATATTTTCGTTAGACCCAATTTGAGCTATGTCAAGAATTTTCCGCGGGCTGATTGTTATGTTATTTAAAACTTGTACTTTTTTAACTTCAAAATCAGGATGATGAAGAAAATAGTTCAAAAATTGATGCCCTAAAACCACTACGGCAGCAAAAACTAAAATAGTAACTACTGTAGAGACCAAAGTCTTGGAAGCGTTTCGAATTTGTTTTTTTTCTACTTTCGCCCTTGAAGCTATCCGATTGTTAATATTTAGATTTAATTTTTCAGCAATTGACATTTTATTTGACATTTGAGATTAATTATTTATCATTTTGTGCGCAGCTTTTGAAATAGAACCTGCTCCCAGAAAAAGCAGCAAGTCCACTTCATTAACCAACCCGTTTAATTCCGACTTAATATCTTCTAAATTCTTTACAAATAAAACGTTGTTGTTTTTTTCTTTTATTTTTTCAAATAACTTTTCACCGGAAAAATCAGGGTCTGTTTCGCTTGCCGCGTAAATATCTGTTAATATTAAATTGTCAAAAGAGCTTAGTGCTTCGACAAATTCATTTAACAGCTTTTTTGTTCTGGTGTAACGGTGCGGCTGAAAAATGCAGATATAGTTTTTCCCAGTTTTATCGGCAATATTTTTCACAGCCTTAATCTCGCGCGGATGATGCGCATAATCATCAATCACTTCGGCGCCTTTATAATTACCTATCCGCTGAAACCTTCTATTTACTCCCGTGAATTCTCTGCAGCCCTTTTGGACCGCCCCGACCGTCGCTCCCGCTTTTCTTGCGGCGGCAATAGCGGCCAGCGCGTTGGAAATGTTAAAATCTCCCGGAATATTCAGTTCGACTTCGTAATCTGCTTCTTTTTCGCGGACACTAAATGTAGAACATATAGGTTTAGCAATTATATCTTGAGCATAAAAATCGGTTTCTTTTAAAACAGAATATCCCACTGTTTTGATATTTAAATTTGAAGCAAGTTTCGAAACGTTTTCATCATCGCAATTGTAAACTAAGATTCCGTCTTTTTTAATTCCGGAAATATATTTTTCAAACGCCAAAATTATATCGTCCAGGCCTTTGTAAAAATCAAGGTGATCTGAATCAATATTTAAGACAACAGCAATTTCGGACTTTAACTTCAGGAATGAGCCGTCACTTTCATCTGCCTCAGCAACGAACCATCCGCTTTTTCCAAGTCTGTGATAGCCTTTAAAGTCAGGAACATAGCCGCCAATAGCAGCGGACGGATCAAGCCCGCCTACACTAAGCAGGAAAGCTGTAAGGGCGGAAACAGTAGTTTTACCATGCGTTCCCGCGATAGTGATTCCTCTTTGATTGTTAACAAGCCGTGCAAGGACGTCCGCGCGATGAAGACATTCTATTCCGTTGTTCTTCGCAAATTGGAGTTCAACATTATCTTCCGAAATAGCGCTGCTGTAAACAAAGACGTCAACATCTTTAAGGTTTTCAGTTTTGTGCCCAACAAAGCATTTTATTCCTTTGTCCCGTAAACCGACCAAGGTCTTCTGTTCAACGGAATCAGAACCCTCAACGAAATAATTTTCCGCGAACATCATGTGAGCAAGGGGGCTCATTCCCGCCCCGCCAATTCCACAGAAGAAATATTTTTTTGGTTTACTTGACATATTTCAACCGACAATTTTTCTGGTTCCCATACAGTGAACATTCCTGGTATTTCTTTATCCCCCACGCGTTGACGGAGGCTACACTGGTTATCCCTTGCAGGGATTTTTTCTAATTAGTCGACCCTTAAAAAGTCAATTTTGAGGCAATTGCAAGGCGATAAGGCGAAGGCGTATTGTAATACGCCGAGCTGAAATCAACGCCGCAATCGACCAAAATTGGCTTTGCTGCTTTGTTAAAGGATTTCCGAAATCAAAGATTTTGGTTACATTTTTAACAGTCCGAGACGTCCTGTTTTACATTTTTTTGCAAGGTTTTCGCGAAGAGCTTCTAAAACCTTGCAATATTTTTCACACTTTTCATAAGCCGATGTCCCATGAAAACTACAAAAAAGCAGTTTTTAAGGGTCGACTAATTAGGCGTTACTCGAAAAGGTAGTAAAGCAGGACGTCCCGGCCTGCTTATTCCACGAATGCTGATTACGCCGTATAATTGCGAATAAGTATATCACCGGATAAACAGTCCTGGAAGTCCTGTTTTACTTCGATTTCGCAAATTTTTTGGCAAAAAATGTTTGTCAATATAATCAATGCTTTATTTTTTCAAATACGTGCGAAGTTCATCTTTAACTACAGACACCCCTTACAAAGATTTAGCGCGGCTTTCTACAAAATTCAATAGGCTTGCCGCCGCGTTTTGAAAAAAAATTTTTTCATTCGTCGGATTAATATTTGTTTCTAAAAGTTTAACGACACATTCTGCGACATCATTAATATCAAAGTTTTCTTCCTGAATAACAACCGCCATGTTTTTTTGTTTCAAAACTTCCGCATTTTTCAATTGATGGTTATCAGCCGCCGAAGGCAGTGGAACCAAAACAGCAGGTGTATTTGTTATAGAGAGTTCAGTAACAGTAAGCGCTCCCGCCCTCGAAATGACAACATCGGCTATTTTATATAACGGGCCTATATCATTTGAAAACGGAACTGAATAAGCCGGAATATTATTTTCTGAATATTCTTTATTGAAGTCATTCTCGTTTTCTATTCCCGAAATATGAACCACCTGAACATTTTTACCAAATTCTTTAATTTTCTTTACTAGGCCAACAGCTATATTATTAAGAAATCCCGAGCCCTGGCTTCCGCCAACAACCATAACAACGGGAAGCCCGGTTTTAAGCCCTGAGACTTTCCAACCGTCTTCTTTAGTGCTGTTAAAAAACTTTTTTCTTACCGGTGTGCCAGTAAAGCAAATTCTTTTTACACCTTTTAAGTTTTCTTTGCAGGACTCGAACCCGTAAGCAACAGACGCGCCCATTCGTGCAAGAAACCTGACAACTTTTCCCGGCACAGCATTAGATTCATGAACAATAACCTGTTTTTTAAGGAGTAAGCCGGCAAAAAGAGCTGGAAAAGCCGTATAGCCGCCAAACCCTAAAACTACGTCATATTTTCCATTAATAATAAGAGCCATTGATTTAACAATCCCAACAGAATTTGCAACAATAAAATTCCAAATACCTTTATTGTAAGAAGCAGACGGAATATATTTAAAATTAAATCCATTTTCTTTAACAAGTTTTTCTTCAATAGAGTTTTTTCTTCCAATGTAAAGAATGTTTTCTTCTGAACATTTGGAAATAAATTCTTCATAAAAAGCCAGGGCCGGTAAAATATGGCCGCCGGTTCCGCCGCCTGTAACAATGAGTCTCATAAGTCTCGGAGTATTGGAGCGCCGGAGTGTTGGAGTGTTGTAATCCATTTCTCCATTACTCCTTTCTTAAATAACGGTTTCGTCGTAAGTTCTTGTCAACGCTTTATCACTTCTTAAGTTATTCCGGTTATGGTAAATGTTCAGCAAGAGGCCGCAAGAAACTAAAGAAAAAATCATGCTCGAACCGCCATAACTGATAAAAGGCAAAGCGATCCCCTTTGTCGGCAGGCACGCTGTTACTACTCCAATATTAATTATAACCTGGAGCCCTAATATCGTAATTATTCCAGTAGCAACCAGGTGGCCGAACATATCCTGGATATTAGCAGTCATTTTATATGCTACAATTAAGAATAAAATAAACAAAAGCAATAAACAACCGGCGCCTTTAAATCCAAGTTCTTCGCCGACAATAGCGAAAACAAAATCTGTATGAGCTTCAGGCAAATATCTGAGTTTTTGAATAGATTTACCCAGACCCACACCATGAAGCTGTCCAGAACCGATGGCTATAAGCGATTGATTAATTTGATAGCCTGTATTAGCGAGGTCGGCTTCCGGATTAAGAAAAGCAAACAACCTTTTCATCCTGTAAGGGGAAGTAACAATCAGCGGAACGGCAGCGGAAATTCCCCCAATAACAAGGAGAGCAAGATGCCATATTTTTGTTCCGCCCACGAAAAAAAGAACAAAGACAGTTGCTGTAATAACTGCGGGAGTTCCGAAGTCCGGCTCAGCTATTATCAGAACAATAGGAATAATGACAATAAGCAGCGGGACAATTACGCCTCTCACTAACTTCGATACATGTCTTCTGTTTCTCGCCAACCTGTCCGCGATAAAAATAATAATGGCAAGTTTCGCGAACTCAGAAGGCTGAAAAGTAAAACCAGCGACCTTTATCCATCTCCATGCGTTGTTGACTTTGTGTCCTATCCCCGGCACAAAAACAAAAACAAGGAGAATGATGCTTGCCAGCAAAATCCATGAGCTTAACTTTTGAAGGAATTGATAGTGAATTTTATAAGCTACTATAGCTAAAATTGTCCCGACCACAATCCACAAGAACTCCCTGTAAAAGAAATGAAAGCTGTTACTGAAGACGTCTTCAGCGTACCTGACACTTGAAGAGTAGGTCATCAGAACACCAAATGCAACAAGGATTGCTACTATTGCTATAAATATTTCAGGCAACCAGCGTTTCATGTAAGGTTTCAGGTTTCAGGTTTCAGGTTTCAGGTTTCAGGTTTCAATATTTCCTGACACCCGACACCTTATTTAGTTATTTTTCTGGAACAAGAATTTTCTGTCCCGGCCTTATTAGTGTAGAAGTTGTATTATTCAATTTCATCAGTTCTGAAGAGCTGACACCGTATTCCCTTGCAATTTTCCAGTAACAGTCGCCTTTTTTAACAGTATAGTATTCAGTTGCTGTCACTGTCGTTTCTTTAGGGGTTTCAGGAGTTTCGGGTTCTTCCGGTTTCTTTACTTTTTCCGGCTTGTCAACTACCGGAGGCGGCAATTCAAGTTCTGTGTCCCCCGAAATTTTTGACGCTGATTCAGGTTCAGGCTTAACAGGTTTCCCTTTTGAAACCGGAATGACCAGAGCCTGCCCGATCCTAAGCACTTTTCTCCTGCTGATATTATTCGCATGGCAAAGCTCGCTGATTGTACATCCGTACTTTCTCCCTATAGACCAAAGTGTATCTCCCCTAACTACAGTATGTGTCGGAAAAGTTGTTTTAATTCTTTTATCGTCGTAAAGCGGTGATACAAACTCGTCGAGAGATTTTTTTGTTCCGGGCCTTTTGATTAATTCCTCGACGTCCGTAGCAGGAGTTGCAGCTTCTTTCTTAAGTTTTTCAACATCCTCTTCAGTAGGAATACCTTTTTCTTTGACAACAATATCTTCTGGAGTAGGCACTTCTTTTTTCTCTACTTCTTCAGTCTCAAGGGTCTCAGAAGCAAAAATATCGTCAATTTTCAATGGTTCTTTTTCTTTAACTTTTTCCGCAATTTCTGTTGTTTCAGATTCTTCAACAGTTTCCGGTTCTTCAGAAACAACCGGTTCTTCCATTTCCGCCGGTTCTTCTTCATCTATTAAAGGAACTTTTTCGATTTCTTTTTCCAGTTCTTCCTGAACAATTACAGGCTCCTGCTCGGAAATATCTTCTTCCTCAATTTCGGGAGTAGTGATATCTATTTCGTCAACATATTCAACAACAGGGGTATGAGTTTCCTGAGGTTCTTCAATATTGATAATAGTTCCGCCTACGGTTAATAAATCGTGGTCGATGATAGCGTCTACACTGTCCTCATCGGTCATTTCCAGTGTGATATCTGTTCGCGCGTAGTCTTTAGCGCAACTCCAGAGCATTAAGCCGGCAGCTAACATAACACATAAAGAAAAAATTATACGTTTAAATGTTTTCATAACGTCTCCTTATAAAATTAATTAATTATTTACAAAATTTAGGACACAATTTTTGAAGTCATTGCCACGTTCTTCAAAATTGTCATACATATCAAACGAAGCACAACCGGGCGCCAAAAGCACAGTTGCGCCTTCAGGCAAATTTTCCGCGGCTTTGCTAACTGCGGTATTCATTCTTTTCGCGCGAACAATTTCTGTAGAGCCTTCAAATATGCCGCCAATTTTTGCGGCGGCCTTTCCAATAACAACAAGTCTGCATACTTTTTCTTTTACAAGCGGAATAAGAGGTACAAAATCACTTCCTTTGTCATAACCTCCCGCAATTAGCGAAACCGGTTTTTCTACGCTCTCCAAAGCTTTAAGAACAGCGTCAACATTGGTTGCCTTCGAATCGTTTATAAAAGAAATTCCGTCTTTCCTTCCAACTAATTCAAACCTGTGTTCCAAGGGCTTAAATGATCGCAGCGCTTTTTTAATTAAGTAATCAGGAATTTGCAAAATCCTTCCGACTGAACATGCCGCAAGTACATTAACCATATTATGTCCGCCTTTAAGCTGAAGTTCCGATTTCTCTCCGTAGCTTTGCTGGATGCCGTTAAAGTCGGTTTTAATTTCCCCATCAAGGCAAAACGCGCCGTATTGTTCTTCTTTAGAAGATTTCCATGCTGCGGTTTCATCTATCCAAACCCGTTTTGCCCCACAATCTTTCAGGTGCGGCAGAACAATGTCTCTGTCATGGTTCCAAATAACAGCCCAGTTTTCTTGGGTCATGTTTTTAAATATTCTCGCTTTTGCCGCGGCATATTCGTTAATGTTCATATGCCTGTCCAAATGTTCAGGCGTTAAATTAAGCCAGACGGAGATTATTGGTTTTAAGCTTTCCAGAGTTTGCAATTGGAACGAACTCAGCTCCAATACTAGTAAATGTTTATCAGTAACTTTTTCTACCACACCCGACAATGCCTGTCCAATATTTCCCGCGACAACAGCGGGAATTTCCGCGGTTTCAAGAATGTGGCCTACCAAGGCTGTTGTAGTGGTTTTTCCGTTAGTTCCAGTAATTCCGATTACTTTGGCGTTTGTATGCCTCACCGCAAATTCTACTTCGCTTATGATTTTCAGGCTTTGCTGTTTTGCCCAAACAATAGGATCCGAATCTTCCGGCACACCCGGGCTTACAACAACAACATCAGCTTCACTCAAGCATTCAGGAGTATGCTTATCCAACTCAACCCAGGCGCCATTTTTTTCAAGGTCGCGCGCGTTTTCAAGAAGGGCCGATTTTGCGGATTCAGAAACATGCTCGCCGGCGCAGGCATCGCTCGCCTTAACTTTATATCCAAGTTTCAAGGCAAGTTTTGCGGCGGCATACCCGCTTCTGGCTAAACCAATAACTGAAACATTCATTAATAATATTATTGTAATTTTAAAGTAATAATAACACCAATCATCGCGCAAATAAGCGCGACGATCCACAATCTGACGGTAACATGTGTTTCCGGCCAGCCTTTTATCTCAAAGTGATGATGAATCGGCGCCATTTTAAACAATCGTTTTCCTTTATATAATTTAAATGAACCGATCTGGAGGATAACCGAAAAAGCCTCAAGAACAAAAAGCCCGCCAACAACAAGAAGAATAATTTCTTTTCTTACAAGAAGCGCGGTAATACCGATCGCTCCACCGAGCGCCAGGCTTCCGGTATCCCCCATAAAAACCATCGCTGGGTTGGCGTTATACCAGAGAAATCCCAGCCCTGCCCCGACTATAGCTGAGCAAAAAACAGAAAGCTCACCCATTTGCGGAGTGTGAAAAATATTCAAGTATCCGGCTATTTTCGCGTGTCCGGCTACATAAGCAAAAATCGTATATGAAAAAACACAAATTATAACGGAACCAATAGCAAGACCATCCAATCCGTCCGTTAAATTAACCGCGTTTGACGTTCCGACCAAAACAATTACAGCAAAAAGGAGAAAAAACAGTCCCATATTCTGTACTATAGGATATTTATAAAACGGAACATAAAGCGGAAGAGATTTTTCTAAATTCAGCAGAACAAGCCCCGCGCAAAGTGCAACAATTATTTGCAGGAGAATTTTTGACCTTGCCCTGAGTCCAAGTGATTGTTTATGCTTAACTTTTAAATAATCATCAACAAATCCGATTGCGCCCAAAGCTATGAATACACATAAAGCCACCCATACATAATAATTAGTCAAAGCCGACCAGAGGAGAGTTGCAATCGTTACGGAAACAATGATTAAAATCCCTCCCATTGTTGGGGTTCCCTGTTTGTTTTTATGAATAAGGTGCAAAGGCGGGCACTCGTCTTTCCTGATTTCCTGACCTATCTTCAGTCTGTACAGCCAGCGAATAAGGTAAGGCCCTAAAATAACGCTCATAAAAAACGCGGTAACGGCAGCTCCGCCCGAACGCACCGTAATATATTTAAACAGCCTTAAAACTGAAAATACATCAAATAGTTTGTCATATAAAAAATAAAACATAGTTTAAATTGTTGATTTTTAATTTCAAATTTTTAATTTAAGGGACGGAAAAGACACAAAGGACATAAAGGACAAACGCCCAACGTCCAATGTCTAACGTCAAATTTCTAATTTCAAATTTCAAATTACAATTTAATAAAGAACAGGGGTTGTGGCTCACGGAGAGTTTCCGGAAGCCACAACTGACACGGCAAAAACAAGTTGCGGTTTGTGTTTGGTTTCGGTGTGACGATTGTTTGAATTGCACTTGTTTTTTGCTCATATCACGGACCTGTTTCTTAAGTTTATTAAATTATCAAATTATTAAATTGTTTTAAGCGGCAATTAATTTTTCTTTTTCAAAAGCCGATTCGACTATTTTTTCAAGAGACAAAAGTCTTGAAGCTTTTACCAGGACAATGTCTCCCGCTTTTATCATTTTTCTTAGAAAGTTTGCTGCCTCCAACTTATCCGAAAAATCAAAAACCTGGTCTGTAGTCATGCCTTCCAAAGCCCCGGCTTTAATTCTATACCTGTGTTTTCCGGTAGCCACAACCAAGTCTATTTTATTTTCAGCAGCTCTTCTTCCCAGCTCATAATGGTTCCCGTCGGCCTTTGTTCCCTGCTCCAGCATATCTCCAAGGAATGCTATTTTTTTCCCTGTTGTTTTAATTCTCGCCAATGTTAACAAAGCTGCTGTTCCCGATTCCAGATTTGCGTTATAACAATCAAGTATAAAGTTTATTCCGTTTATGCATTTTATTTCGCAGCGCATTTCAACGCCCGGCATTTCATCGAGAGACATTTTAATCTCCTCAGGTTTTATATCAGGTTTCACGGCCAAAGCAGCCGCAACAGCCGCTGCGGCGTTTAAACCGTTATGGGAACCGATTAGTTTTAAGTCAATATTAATTTCAGAATCTTGAAAAAAGATTTTGCCTTTTACACCTTTAATAGATTCTTCTTCGCAAACAAATCTAACATCAGGCTTGCCCTCTTGCCCGAACGTAACAATTTTAAAGTTCCCGGCAGACTCGGTTTTTTCTTTTAAATAATTAAATAAAGAGTCGTCGCCTGGCAGAACAACCGTTCCGCCTTTTTTTAATCCGTTCAATATTTCCAATTTCGCGTTGGCAATATCCTGAATCGAGTCGAAAAACTCTATATGAGCGGTGCCTATTCCAGTAATAACCGCGACATCAGGTTTCGCGCAGCGGGAAAGAGTATTTATTTCGCCGGGATGGTTCATTCCCATTTCGATCACTGCGTGCGTGTGAGTGTCATTAAGGTTAAACAAAGTAATCGGGACACCAATTTCGTTATTAAGGTTTTTCAAGTTATAAACCGGATTTCCGACTTTACTTAGAACAGCAGCTATCATTTCCTTAACGGTAGTTTTGCCAAAACTTCCGGTAACACCAATTACAGGCACATTAAACCTGTTTCTATAACAACTGCCTAAATCCTGCAAAGCTAATGTTGTGTCCGGAACAATAAACTGTGCGATCTTGTTTGAATTTTCAAGCTGGGTCATGACAGCGGCTGCACCTTTTAACTCCGCTTCGCCAATGAAGTTATTCCCGTCAAAATTTTCACCTTTCAAAGATATAAAAAGGTCTCCTGGCCGAATCGACCTTGTATCTGTGGAAACACCCGTGATTTTTTTGGGTATCCCTTTGAGCTTTGCGCCCGTAGACTTAATTATTTCTTCAGGTTCAAACATATAACTTGTTGGAGTACCGGAGTATTGGAGTGTTGAGCTTTTATTTCTCCATTACTCCATTCAGAACGCTGATGGCATCGTCCCTCCACTCCGTTTTTCTAATTCGGCGACAACTTTACGCGCTTCTGCCCTGTCATCATAATCATAGAAAACCCGGTTAATTTCCTGATAAGCCTCATGTCCTTTTCCGGCGAGTAAAACAACGTCTCCAGGTTTAGCGTTAGAAATCGCGGAAGCTACAGCTTCACTTCTTTTAATTAAAACGTCCTCTTTATTTTTATTCATGCCTTTCTGAATATCGGCAATAATTTGTTCCGGCTTTTCAGTCCTTGGATTATCACTTGTAAGAATAACCTTGTCGGCAAACTTTTCCGCGACCGCGCCCATTCTGTGCCTTTTCAACTTATCACGTTCTCCTCCGCATCCGAACACAACCCAAAGATTATTTTCCGTTATTTCTCTCAGGCAGAGAAGTGTTTTTTTCAGTGCATCGTCAGTATGAGCGTAATCAACAACAATAACAATGCCAAGATTGTTCGGAATAAACTCCAGTCTTCCGGGAGCATTAGGCACATTAAGCGCTTCATCCACCTGCTCGCTGTCACTCACTTTGAGACTGTCTGATATTGCCGCCGCTCCAAGATAGTTAGCAACATTATGCCTTCCCAATAAATTTAAATTAACCTTTCCGCAGTTAACTCCCATTTTGTGAAGCTCAAAAGTCGAGCCACCTGTATTAACATGAATGTCCTCTGCGCGATATTCAGCTTCTGAATTTATTCCAAAAGTTGTAACAGGAATCTTTCTGTCATCCAGTTCTCTTTTTAGTTTCCTGCCCCATTCATCGTCGATAGAAACTACAGCCTGATATTTTATGTCATCTTTCGAAACTTCAACAAGGCTGTCAAAAATACTTTTCTTCACTTCGAAATACTCCTCCATACTGTGATGATAATCAAGATGGTCTTGAGTAAGGTTCGTAAAAGCGGCGATGTCGAAAGTAAGAAAACCAACTCTGTTTTGATGAAGAGCGTGGCTCGACACTTCCATAACAATTGCCTGGGCGCCCGACTGTTTCATTTGCCAAATCAGCCTGTATAGTTTAAAAACATCCGGTGTAGTTCTTTCAGCGGGAATAGCCACAGATTCAAATTCATAAGCAACGGTGCCGATAAGGCCTGTCCGTATACCTTTTCTTTCAAGAAAATATCTAACGAGATAACTTGTCGTGGTTTTCCCATTTGTGCCTGTAATCCCTATCAGCCTGCAATCCGGGCGGCCGTAAAAGTTATGCGCAAGTCTTGCCAAAGTATCTGCTGAACCGTCTACGCTGACCAAGTTGCATTTCTCCGCGACAATTGTTTCGGGATTTGTGATAGCGACCGCTGCCGCTCCCCTTCTCAATGCGTCAGAGATGAACAAATGCCCGTTTGTTTGCGCGCCTTTAAGAGCAACAAAAAGGTAACCGGAACGGACTTCGTTGCTGTTCAAAGCAATCCCGGTAATCGTAGCTTTGGACGAGCCGTTAATAAGTTGCCAGTCAACACTCTCTAATATACTCTCAAGTTTCATTTTGAGGCGTCTTTTTTTATCTTTAAATATGCCAGTGTTTCTTCACAAATATTTTTAAAGACAGGAGCCGCAACCGTCCCGCCATATATGCTTCCCCTTGGACTGTCAATAACAACGATTGCGCTAATAGCCGGCGCTGAAGCCGGAACAAACCCCGCGAAAGAAGCAACAAAGTCTTTTGTTGAATATTTCCCGTTAATAAATTTTTGGGCGGTGCCGGTTTTTCCCGCTACGTTGTAACCTTCTATCGCGGCTTTAGCGCCCGTTCCGTCTTCCTCTGTCACACACACCATAGCTTCGGTAATCATTTCAGCTGTCTTAGGACTGATTACATTATCCTTCATTACTTTTTTTTCGAAATAATCATATTTATGTGATTCAGGATGAGCCACTCCTTTGGAATCAACAATTTTTTTTACTAAACGAGGTCTGATTCTCGTTCCTTTATTAGCAATAGTAGAAATCGCGTTAAGCATTTGCAGCGCGGTAACGCCTATCTCCTGCCCCATAGGCAGGGATATCATCGATCTTTTGGACCATTCTGTTTGCGGCCTGAAAATACCCTTTGATTCGGACGGAACAAAATAAATTCCTGTTTTTTCTCCAAAACCGAACTTCTTTAAATATTCGTAAAACTTCTTTGCCCCTACTTTTTCGGAAACTTTCGCTATGCCAATATTGCTCGAATATTTTATGACTTCCTTAAACGAGACTTCCCCAAGCGGGTGGTCATCGTTCAAAGGTTTTCCCGGCAGGTCAGTCCATTTTCCATTTTCACAAAATATTCTTGTTTTCAAATCTACTACATTTTCATTTAAAGCTATAGCTCCTGAAATAACTTTCATCACTGAGCCCGGCTCGAAAACATCGGTGGCAATATAATTTCTTATAATTCCCGGCTTATAAGATTTTGTGTTGTTCGGGTCAAACGAAGGCCACAAAGCTATAGCGAGTATTTCTCCTTTTTTGTCTCTCCGCAAATCCATAACCATAGCCATAGCGCGTGCGGGTTTATATTTTCTTACTATTTTTCCTAGCTCTTCTTCGGCAACATGCTGAATATACTGGTCAATTGTAATATACAGATCGTATCCGTCTTCGGGCTCTAATTGTTTGCTTATCCATTCCGGGGCGAAGAACCGCCTTCGTTTATTATCTCTTCCTGTAAAAAAGTAACCTGCAGTGCCGGAAAGAAAAAGATCGGCTTTTTGCTCCAGGCCTTCCGCGCCTTTCCCGCCGGCTTTGCACAACCCCAAAATATTTCCAAGCATTTTCCCCTTCGGATAAAGTCTCTTCTGCAAGTCTTTAATAAATATCCCGGGAAGTTCCTTTTGTTTAATGAGCACTCTTAACCTGATTGCCTGCTCATCTGTCAAATCTTTTTTTATCCAGACATACCTGTTCCCCGGCCTTTCCGGGTCAAACAGCTTCTTTTTAATATCTTTAACCGGCATTTTAAGGATTTTAGCAAGCTTCAGCTCTGTTTTTTCCCGGTTTTTGACTAGCATTGGGTCTGCCCAAACAGCCGGTTTTACGCTTGAAATGGCAAGTATGTTTCCTTTACAGTCGAAAATCCTCCCGCGGCGTCCATGAACCGCCTGCCTGCTTTGCTGCTGTGCCCACGCCTTTCTAATGTATTTTTCATAACGGCAGCATTGCAGGTCAAATAATCGAATTAACAGGCCCGCCATACATAAAAACAAAAGTATGAAGATAATCCTGGCCCTAAATTGTTCTTTTATTGACAGCACTCTTTAAATTTTGGATTTTTGATTTTAGATTTCCTGACGCCTGACACCTGACACCCGACACCTGAATTACCGTTTAGCCATTCTTTTATTCCCGCGCGCAAACTTAATTGTTTTGGTCCTTTCCAGGTTCGGCATGCTTAATTTTATTCCTTCCTTTCTAAGCATAGACATAATCTGATCGGGCTTTTTTATTTTCTCCAGTTCGGAACGGAGTTTTGCCTTTCTGTATTGCAATTGTTTGATCTCGTTCCTGTAAACATTAATTTTATAACCAATATTACGAATTTCATCCTGCCGCTTTGCTTCAATAAGGAACCTTGTCAGCAAGACCGAAACTATTCCGGTTATAATCAGAATTAAATTTACGCTTAAATTCTTGTTTACGGATTTTTGTCTCTTTTTTTTCTTCTTTTTCATTTTATAATTTTGTTAAAGCTCTAAGTTTAGCGCTTCGCGCCCGTGGATTTTCTTTTCTTTCCTCGAAAGACGCGACAACAGGTTTTTTAGTTAAAAGTTGTGCTTCTTTTTTCTCCCTGCTTAACATTCTGAAAAATAATTTCACTATCCTGTCTTCGCCTGAATGAAAGCTTATTACAACCATTCTTCCGCCTGGTTTCAGGAGTTCGAAACCGTCTTCAAGCCCTTTTTCAAGCTCGTAAAATTCATTGTTGACGACAATTCTTAATGCTTGGAAGGTTTTAGTCGCCGGATGGACTCTTGACCTTTTCCAGCCTTTTCTAAAATAAACTCCGGAAACCAATTTGGCAAGTTCCGAAGTTGTATTAATTTTGCTGACTTTCCTTTTTTCGCAAATTTCTTTTGAAATCTGTCGCGACAGCCTTTCATCACCATACTTGTAAATTATGTAGGCTAACTCCCTTTCATTAAAACTATTTATAATGTCAGCCGCGGTGATTTCAGCGGCAGAGTCCATTCTCATGTCAAGCGGACCATCCTCGCTGAAGCTAAATCCCCTGTCTTGGTTATCAAGCTGCCAGGAAGAAACTCCAAGGTCAAATAAGACAGCGTCTACCTGATTAAAATTATTCTTTTCGGCAGCTTCCAATGAGTTTGAAAAGGAAGTCTTTTCAAAGCAAATGCGGTCACCGTATTCCTCAAGATTATTTGAGGCTATTTTGATAGATTTGCAATCTCTGTCTAATCCAAGCAAACGTCCTGAAGGGGAAGTAGCGTCCAGAATTGCCCGAGCGTGTCCTCCAAGACCCAATGTCATATCAATACAGTTGTGTCCCGGTTTTAGCGCTAAAAATTCCAACGTTTCATTTAATAAAACGGGGATGTGGACTTTCGATTTTTGTTTTTCGATTTTCAATTTATCTTCCCACTGATTACACGGAATTACACGGAATTACACGGAATCACACGGAATTTAATTAAAAACTTGCAATTACTCTGTCTTCCAACACTCTTTTGCTACATCACACCATTACTTCTACACTCCATCAATCCAATTTTCCTGTCATAGCGCTGCTGTTTTGAAAATAATTTGCGATAGCCTGTTGATGTTTTTGCTCAAAACGGGCTTTGTCCCATATCTCAAAATGATTCGACATACCGTTTACAACTACTTCCTTTTCAATACCTGCAAAATCAATAATTGAAGGCGGAAGTTTTATGCGGCCATGCGAGTCGCAATCCTGAGGAGCAACTCCACCATAGAAAATTCTTTTTAAATCACGTACCTGGGGGTCAAAGTCGTTTAACTTTTTCAAGCGGTCTTCAAATTCGGCAAATCCCTTATCGTCATACACAACCAGAGATTTATCGGGACTGTAAGTAACGTAAAACTTCCCTTCCGCGTTTGCGCGAAACTGGGCGGGAACGGAAATACGCCCTTTTGTATCAATCTTAAAATAATAAACTCCGGTAAACATATTTTTTAATTCCCTAATTCTAAAGGGGATGTTGGAATTTAAATTAATATTAACCGATTAAATCACCTTTTAAAACCACCGTCTAAACAACTTTGCAAAAAACCAAACTCAACCTTTGGCGAATATTATATCCCACTTCTTCCCCTTTGTCAAGCTTTTTTTTAAAAAAGTAATGCTTTTTCTTGAAATAATAAGATGGTATGTTAAGTTTATTTGATATAACATATTTATAATACGTTATTTATATTTATTTTTACATTTGTGGGATAAAATGGGATAAATTATAAACAGTTTTTAGTGTGAAATAGCGGTTCTGGTGTGATTCATGACTTGTTATTGACCATATATATCCTGTTATCAACTACTTATATCCCCTTCTTGCTTCTTGGGAATTAGATTTATTAAATTTACCTTTATTTCACAAAATTATTTTTTTTTGTGGGAAATTGTGGAAAGATTTTCTAAGCCAATTATATTCTTATTCCATTCAATCAAGTATTGACAGGATAAACAGGTTTGATTGGATTTATCTTTTCGTGTTGATTCGTGTTGATTCGTGGTTGAAGAATTATTATGTGGTTCGAACTTGTCCCGGGGATGTAAAGATAAGGTTTTTAGATATGTTTTTAGCGGGAAGGTTGTATGCTTGGCTTAAAGCCTGAGCGTAAAGCTCTAACTGGCCTTTGTACTCATCAATGGCTGCAGAAATTTCCTTTTCAGATTTTACGGCGTCTGTTTTAAAATCATACAAGTTTATTTTTTCAGGATTTTCTTTGTTTGGAAAAAAAACCACGCGGTCAAAAACTCCGCGAACCAATTTGTTATTGATTATTGCCGCGAAAGGTTTTTCTAAAAGAATATCGCATGGAGATACCGGGGCCGAAAGAACTTTTCTTATTTCAGGTTTATCAAGAATATTTAAAAATTCTTCAACGCACTCATCGCATTCTTTTTCAGAAAAGGTAGCCGCCGCTCTCCGAGCTATAAATTTCAATTCATCTTTTCGTTTTTCAAGATTTTCTCTCAGCCAGCCGACAGATGCAAACAACGCGTGAATAATAGCGCCGAATTCTTTTCCCCGATTTTCTTTCAAAAAGCATTCCGAATAATCAAATTCAGCTGCGTATTTTGAAGTTAATGAGGAAGGTGTTACATAGAGTCTCCCTCTCCGCGTTTTTTTCAAAAGTTTGACTTTAGGAGTTTTTTGGAATTCGATTTTAAGTTCTTTTGTTTCAAATTCTTCTTCAAACCATAACGACTCACCCATTTTAAATAGTATTTCTCCGGGAATGTCATTGTAATCGTTTTCCAGGCTTTCCACGTTGGCCGGAGGCGTTGCAAGGGCATCTGTTATCCATGCTGAGAAATCATTGCTTTTGCTTTTAGAACAAATAAGGTACAAGCCTTTTGACGCCCTTGTAAGAGCAACATACATCATATTAAGAAACTCATGTTTCAATTTGTTTACCCCCGCGCTCATCATAGAGTTCAACAGTTCGTCGGCTTTAGCAACATTGCTGCCCGGGTTAAGAACAAGGCATTCTGTTTCCGGAGCTTTCAACTCATCTTCAAATTCTTTTATCTTTTCAAGGAACTTAAGTTTGCCGCTGTTAGGAAGCTGCTTTTCTAATTCAGAAAGAATAACGATGTCGTAAGTCATTCCTTTTGATGAGTGCATAGTAACAAATGCCACACCTTCCGTAGCAGCAGGTTCCCTTTGTGAAATTTTTTCAACGTAGCTTATAAAGCCGGCGGGACGCGAAGTAGCATTCGGCTGATATTGTTCTGCGATTTCCAGCAACTGGTTCAGCCGCGCGCGTGTACTTTCTTCAGTTTTATTTTTAAATTCTTCCGCAATTTTTTCTATAAATTCCGAATAAGAATTATAAAACAAAAATTGTTTTAAACTGTAAAGTTCTTCTTTAGTTTTTACTTTTTCTCTTAAAAAAGAGTTTGTCACGTGAAACTCCGCGAGCTTGTCTTCCGGCATGTCCATCCACCGGAAAAGAGCGAGTACCGCCTGAACAGCGGAATCATCAAGCAGCCGGCTTTTTCCCTCGCTATAGCATGGAATTCCCGCATTTTTCACTATTGGAAGCCAGTCGTTTATGCTTTTGTTATCTCTAAACAGCAACGCGACCCTCAAACCCCTATTCCATGGTTTAATTTTTTTCAACAAGCTGATTACAGCTTTTTGTTTCGCGAAAGTTTTATCTTCATCTTCTTCAGGTTTTACATGCCTGAGTTCAGTATAGCCCGGACGTTTTTTGTTTACTGCGCTTGTGTGGTCTTTAAATCTACTTTTAGCCTTCCATTTAACAATTTCCTTATTATCGGAATTGAAAATCAAGTTTACGGGATTAAGAATATTGTCGCCTGACCGCCAGCTTTTCTCAAGTGATTTTTCGGTGATATTTCCTTTGTAATGTTCTACGATTTTTCCAAACAGCTCTTCGTCACCGCCGCGCCAGCCAAAGATTGCCTGTTTTATGTCACCCACTATAAAGAATGACCGTTCGCCGGAAGTGTCACAAATAATTTCATCAGCCAAGGTAGAAATAGAATTCCATTGATCCCAGCTTGTATCCTGGAACTCGTCAATTAAAAGATGTTTGATAACAGTATCAAGCCTGAAAAACATTTCTGTTTTTCCCGAGTCTTGGAAAAGAGAGTTCTCAACGTTCAGCAATCTGCAAATATCAAAAAAAGTCCGCACGGCGCTGTTTGCTTTTATTTCGCTGTACCTTTTATGGAAGTCCAAAAGAAAAGTATAATAAGCTTCTGTAGCCGGAATGATTTCTTTTAATTTTCTCGAAACGATAAACTGCTTTATTTTTAAAAGAACGTCTGTGCTGACTTCGTTAAGCTGCCATTTGTAATAAGTTTCTTTATTGTTTAACAAGTTTGCGACCGGCCCTGATTTAAATATTTCTTTAAAATCATTATTTTTCAACTTACTCAAAAAGTTAGCCGCGTTTATGTTTGACTTTACAATATTAAAACCTTCGCATTTTTCAAACTCTTCAACTAATTTCTTCCAGTTTTCATCTGAAGTATCAATTTCCGGGTTCGGAAAATTTGTCCACGCTTCTTTTTTTGTTCGCAAAAACAACATATACCCGTCGCTTATCCCATTAAGAAATTGTCTTTCTATATTGCTTTCCTCCTTTTGCTGCGTCAGCTTATCAAAAGTAGTTTTAAGTTCATCAAAATATTTTTTGTTTTTTCGCGCGGATAAATAAATTTGTTCTAAAGCTTTTGTCTGCAAAACTGATTCGGAAAAATCGTCAGTAAGCTGCAATTTAAAGTCAACGCCAAGTTCAGGAGCGAAGCATTTAACTATCTCGACGAAGAAGCTGTCCAATGTGGAAATTCTCAAGCAATTCAGTTTTTCTATTAGCAGTTTTAAGAGGACTTGAAAATCTGTATTGCCAAATTCTTTGGCACCTAATTGATGAAGCAATTCTGTTCTTTTGTTTTCATAAAGAACCGCGCCGGAAATCCGTTCAAGAATTCTTCCCAACATCTCTCCTGCCGCGTGCCTGGTGAAAGTAAGAGCGAGAATAGATTCCGGTTTTGCCCCCGCGGCAAGCAACCGGATATATCTAACAGCAAGCTCTTCGGTTTTCCCGCAGCCTGCCGCGGCAGAAATCGCTTCGTTTTGGACAAGGTTGTTCATAACAAGAGAAAATTCATTTTATTTATTCATATAAAATGAATTTAAAATTTCAAATTCAAATCTTTGATTTGAATTTTCTCAATAATTGACATCAAAATCTCTATTACACAATTTCTTATAATCGCAATATTTGCAATTATTAATATCTTCGGTTCTTTTGAATGTTCCTTTTTCAGGAGAATTAATTTCCCCGAAAATTCTTTCCGCCTTTTCTACGGCCTTCATAATTTCTTCCTTGGACCATTCATGTCTCAACAGCTTTATTTTACTTGTGTCTTTTTGAAGGATAAAATAAGCTGTTTCAGGGATTTTATCTTCATTTTGTTTTTTCCACCAGAATGCGTATAGAGGAAGCTGTAAATCTATCCACTTATTTTTCTTTTTATTGTAATGCGCCGAATAAACATCTTTAATAGATGCGCTTGTTTTATAATCTATAATACATTTTTGAGTAAGTTTTTCATCTATTCGGTCTATTTTCCCTTTAATCATAAATTTCCCCAGTTCAATTTCCAACTTTTTTTCGGTCTCAATAATTTTCCAATTATTATTTTTTCTTTCTGCCTGCACTTCAGCAAATACATTTAATCTTTTGATAATAGAATCCTTTTGAATCAAAACGGCGGCATGTGGGTTTTTCCCGAACTTTTCGTAAATAACTTTATCAAGCAGCTTCTTCAAAACACTTCTTATGACATCAGGATTATCGCTATCAGCAGCTGTTTTTTCCCCGAACTTTTCCAGAACTTCATGAACAACATTGCCAAACTGCCACGGGGGCATTTCATTTGTAAGCTCATTGCAAGGATTAATTTTATTTTGTTTCAAATAAAACCTGTAAGGACACTCCAAAAAGTCTTTGAATCGGGTGACGCTGAGTTCCCTGACTTCATCTTCAAAGAAAATATTTTCGTCGTCGGGCAATTTATTTTCTAATCGCGCAACGGGCATTTCGCGTAACGTTGGGCGATTGTCTTCAATCGCTTTTTCTATTCGCGAATCGGGAGTTTCGCGTAACGTAGCCGAATAAAACCTTTCAATTAACTTCGCTTGCCTTTTTTCCGAAAGGTCTAAAAGCAAACGGCTTGGCAAAAGCGGGTCTTGTTTTGAAGAATATTTTCCTGCGGTAACAAGAATTTCTTCCGCGGACGAAATTATAGTTCTTAAATAATATCTGTCCCTGTTAAACCTTCCGGAATTGTTCTGGAGACCCAATCTTTTCCGCAAACCGTCTGGCAAAAAAACATGGCTTGATTTGGATTCCGGAACAATTCCCTCGTTCATGCCGGTTAAAATCACTATCGGTGCGTCATCGAGCGGAAGCTCAAGCCAACCTATAATGTCAACTGTTTCAGACTCGCTTTCCGGGGCAAGTTTTTCGCTTTCAAGCAGCTGGCACATGAATTTAATTGTATTGGCGGAGCAAGTTTTCTCGTCAGTTTTTATATCTGAGTTAATAATTTTTTCAGACAACCTGCTCCATTTTAAAACCGCTTCGTGGTGAAATGCAGGAACAATCCCCCTTGATAAATTTAGGTTGTTATTATAAACCTCAGCTAACATTTCATTAATTATATTGACGGATTCTTTTATGCCGCGAACTTCATAAAGCGGAGCCATCAACTTGTTAATTTTCTCAATTATTTCATTTAATTCGGGGGTTTCATCAAATTTATCAGAATCGGTCAGTTCCAGAACGTGACGTGAAGCAAATTCCTGGAACCTTTTCGTAAAAGCTGAAAACTCATTATTGTTTGAAAAAATATAATTTTGTAATATAGGGTGGCAAACCAGATTTAAAAAAGTTTTCACACTTTTCTCGTTAAAATAGTCGGTAAATGATTTCAGGAGAATCCCGATTTCAGATTGAGCAAAAAGATTTCCTATTGCGTCATGGTGCGGCGCCTTTGCCTCATCAAGAAATTGTTTCAAAGGCCTGCGAATATCATCGTCGGGCGCGGAAATAATAATCTCTCTGCAGGAAAATTTACCGTTAAGGCCATAGAGGAAATTTACGGTTTCCGCCGCCTGCTCAGAATAATTCCCGCAGAATTTTATTTTCTCGGCCAACTCATCTAAAGGATCAAAACTAATATTTTGTTTTAGTCCGCCGTTGGGTTCAAACCAATCTTTTTCTCCGTGGGAAATAATTGTAACTTTGTCTGACAAGTAATTTAATGCCGCGCGAAATCTTCCAAACATATCCACGACGCCAACAACATAAATATAGCCGGGGAATATACTTTTATCAACAGATTTTGTCGATTGAACAGCCTGATTAACAGCAACTCCTTTATCAGAAATATTATTGGATTTAAGAATATCAATATAAGAACAAAATATCCGGTTAAGAGCCGACCATCTTTCATACTCGCGTGGATTTTCGGAAGTAGTTGCGGCGACATCTTCAAAAGACACCAAGTCACCTGAAAGTTCAATATAAATCTGCCGGAGAGTCTGCGCTAAGGTCAAAAAATTATAGTTTTCGGGAACAGGCCGGTTCAGCAAAGTTTCAAGAGCGTCCTTCTCTTTGTGCAGTGCGGAAATCCACGCAAAGATTTCGTCTATGTCAGAAGCGATATTAATTTTTGCTTCGAGTTCAATAAACAGTTCGCAGAATTTTCCTGGCGTAGAAAAAGAAGGGGGAGAAAAAATAGATTTTTTGTGTGGTAATTTTTCGCAAATGATTTCGAGAAGCCGTCTACCCGCGCGGCCGCCGGGAAGAACTACCATAACATTTGAAAGGTCATAGTTTCCTGATCTGCAATGATTTTTAATCAGCAAATCGGCAACGCCTGACAAGCAAGGCTCAGTTATGGGAATATAAATATTATTCATTTAGAAACATATTTGTAACACCAATCCCCAAAATAATATCATTATATTCTTTAGTTCCCGGGGTAGGAGGAGTAAGACAATTTCCGCCAAAAGCTACATGAGGACCATTTTGACATAAGCCATTACAATCACCCAGGCATCCATGATTTTTCCAAACAATTCCATGTCTTTTGTAAGCATCTATCAGAGCCTGATCATCATCGCGCGGCATAGACAGGTCACAGCCGCCAAAGATGAACGGTTTAGCGCCCGGAATGATCGGCGAACCATCAAAACAATATTTTGGTTCCAATTTAGGAATTAATGGGTCAGCAACAAACTCTCCGTACTCAACTATTGTTGTACAAGCGAATAGAAAAATTGATAAAAATATCAGAAGAAATAATTTAAAATAATTCATTTTTAAAAAATAGTAAAATTATGAACTTCATTTTCTTTCCAAAAAGCCGGCGCTAAAGGGATCACTCTAATATCCGATTCTTTGCTTTCAGGTTCAATTTCAAGATAATGACGCATCTTAATTTCAGGTTTTATAACGCTGTTATTTACTTTTTCTGTAGTAAATTTGAAATTGCCAAAATGGCAAAAAGCAGCGCGCGAATATATTAAATTATCATCTTTCTTTATCGGATAATAATAATAAACTTGCCGCCATTCTTCAATTTCATTATCATTAAAATCATAAAAACAAACTGCTATATGATGAAAACCGGGCGTAAGTGATAAACTGCTTATTCCAATAACGTCCGGTAAAGTATTCCACACTCGAACATCCGCTTCGGTTCTAATTACCATTCCTGCAACAAGCGCGGCGGCAACTCCCGCGGCGGGAGCTGCAGCAACAGCTTTACCTTCTGTAGCAATTATAACCGCAGTTGTTGCCGCGACAAACGCGCAAATTCTAATAGTCCATTTTGTTCCAAGTTTAATTGATTGAATAGTGTTTGCTGTTTTTTCGGTATTACATGAGAATTGATGAAAAGCCGAAGAACATTTATTGATTTGTGCGGCTTCGTTCTTATCAACAAAAATTTTCGCATAACTTATCTCAGAACTACGTGGAATATAATCTGCGTAAGCTGAACATTTTAATACATCTTTATCCCGAAGTTTTAAAGGTGCGTCCCCCCATTCAATTACAAAAACTACGTTATCATTAAATAATTTTTTATTAACGTCACTACTTCTGGAAATATAAGTTTCCGCAGTGTCCGGTTCGCCAAGCAAATTATAACACCGCGCAGCGAGCGCATATCCCGCGCCAAAATCTATGTCCGCATTTTTATTTGTACTCATCGTGTCTTTGTCCGCGTCAAGCGCGCGCCTGAATGCCGCAAGCGCTTTTTCATAATCGCCACGCTTATAATGAATAATTCCACGATACCAATGACACATTGAACGGTCAAACGGTTCGCCTTTAAACTCTTTAAAATCTTCTCTTGAAACCGCTGACCAAAAAGCATTACCGGAACTTGTAACCGTTCTTTCCATAACCTTGCCGGCATTGAGCAGTGGCGAGAATGCCAAATCGTATGCGCCGTCTGTAAAATAAATAGTGGCTAATTTTGCGTTGTTCAGAGCAAAATTTCTGTTAAGTTTATTTTGAAAAGGGCGAGCTAATTTTGCAGCATGTCCAAATTCATTCATATAAAAAGCGTCATCAGCTTCTTTTGGCACTTGCCCTGCGCAGCCAACCAATAAAACAACAATTAGAATTATAAAAATATTTTTAATCATATTTATCGGTTTATCGGTTCATATTTCCCAAAATATTTACACTCATAATCATCACACCAGACGATACCGCTGGTTTCAGCATCGGTAAGCCGGAACGACAACCTGTAATAAACTTCTCTTGCGCCTTCTTTACGAATTGAATGAGCAAAAGCGCGTCCGGTAAGAAAATAATCAACATTCATTAATTTTGCAATTTTTTTCTGTTTTTCTATTTCCGTTCCGGTCATATTTTTTAATATTTCAGGAAATTGTTTTCTGTCAATAAATTCAAAATTATTATTTGCCATCAGCTCTTTTCTTATTGTCGAAAGCAAATTATACGAATCAAATGTGTCGTCAAAAGTTCTGTTTTCTATTTTCAAAAAAACAATCCTGTTTTTTTTCTCTTTAGAACTTATTTTACTGCTCGCAATTGACCGCGACATCTTTTGGGCAGCGGATTTTAAATCGCTAACAGTCAAATCGGTATCAATAACCAAGTCATCATCAAGACCCATTCGCCGGTTAGCAGAAGTGCAGGCATTTAAGCATGGTAAAATTATTAATAATAAGAGAATAAGTTTCATAACTTAGAATTTTGTGCTTTGTGCTAATTTACCGGCAGATATTTTTTTACATGATAATCGTCTTCCCAAATAACCTGGCCGTTTTGAGTGTTGACGAGACGAAAAGAAAGTCTGTAATATTTTGATTCTCCATCGGAATCAGACTGAGAATCGCAAAAAGCGGCGCCTGTGAGAAAATAATCTATCCCAAGAATTTTTTTCAATTCTCTGTAGTTGTCAGTGTTAATTTCTTTCCAGCGGCGTTCAGCCACAATTCGGTTAATTGAAGCTCGATCAACGAATTGTAATTTCCGGTTACTATTTTCCAGAATCAACTGTCGGATTTTGTCAAGTAAATTATAAGAATCAAAATCTAAATCCCCGGTGCGATTTTCTATAACAGCAAATCCAATAATAGCGGTTTTATCAGGAGAAATATTAGCTGATGTAACTATTGACCGTGCCATTTGCTGCGATGTGGAACGCAAATCAGTTGAACTCAAGTGGGTATCAAGAATAGCATCTTCATCGAGCCTTTTTTTTTCAGCAGTACCGCAGGCGAAGAAGAGCAATGATATAAATAGGAGAATGAGATTTTTTGTTTGCACAATTTTACTTACTCCACTTTGTTAGGTAACGTAAAAGATAGTCGACTAATTTTCTTCTTTTCCGAGCCAATCGGCGTCCCAAACATAATCGGGGAAATTTTCCTGATTATAGAGAGAATTTCCAAGCGAGCCAAAAGTAACAAAATCAATCAAGCCAGTTCCCATTCTTCCGACCGTATAAAAAGGCCCTTTTATAGCTCCGGTTATAACACCAAGCCCTGGTAAAACAATAAAGTTGTCATTTATAATACAGCGTGGAATTTCCAGCCAGCAAGTTAAAATGTTTACGATGCCCCGGCTGAAAGCTTCAGGCCGCTGAACATAAATTCTTTCAACAGCTTTTTTAGTTTCGACTTGCGACTCGACAACGTCAAGACTTTGCCCGGCATTTGCAAAACTTACGCAAAATAAAACAATCGATAAAACTAATAATTTTTTCATTTTTTTTTTGGGTTTTTAAATTTTGTGGACATGGTGGACAGAATAGACATCACTCTATCACTCCATCATTCCATTACTCTATACGTTTAAGTTCATAATCATCTTCCCAGACAACGGCGCCTGAAGAAGTATCAGTCAATCTAAAAGACAAGCGATAATAACTGGTTCTATTCCGCGCGCCTATTTGTCTGTTTTCAAACAAATATCCTGCGAGCAGAAAATCAGCGCCTGCAAGTTGGCCTGCCCTGCCTGTAACAGCTCCGTCTTGCTTCAGCCTGTTTTCGGCGAGGATTCGTTTAGTTACACCGGCGGAGCGGTCTAAGAAAACAATATTTAAGGAGCTGCTTTTTAACAAAGTTTTTCTAATAGCGCTTTGCAAATTATAAGTGTCAACACCTCTAATCGTTTTATCTTCAACTCCCGCGAAAGTAATTTTCGGCTGATAGTCGTCAGCAGGATTTAAAGCTTTGCAGGCGGCAAGCGACTTTGCCATTTTATTAATTGTGGCGCGTAGATCATTAGCTTTTAAATTTGAATTAAGAATTTGTTCTTCATCTATAGCCACGCGAGTGGTGCGAGGCCCTGAAGCGCAGCCTTCCAAAATAACCATTCCCAAAATTATACTTATTAAAAAAATTATTTTCATAATTATGCTCCATTTAAAATTAAAGCTCAGTTTCTGTGCAACTGCAACAAGCTGTAAGCTTATCCAACATTATTCTAGAATATCATTTGGAACAAAAGTTCCTGTAAACGGTATTATTCTATCGCCACGCTGTATTCTTTTTGTTTCTGATTCTATCATAGCGATACTGTATCCGGGATAAACTTCCGTAACGCGCAACAGTCCTATTTTTAATTCCGCTTGTCCCAGGGCTCTTCCTGTTTCCGGGTCAATCAAATCCCTTGCTCCAGCGTTTGCGCCCATATCGCGCACAACATAAAACCTGTCATTTTTAATAACTCCTTCTCTCTGGCCAGCGGAAAGGTAAACTTTTGTAACAGTTTTTGTCCGTTTTTTTCCTGTAAGCAATTCGAGTTCGTATTCTTCTTTGTTTTGGGCGGAGTCAGAAATAAGCCCGCCTTGCGCGACATCGCTTCGCAAAACATCAGCGCCCGGCCTATAAGCTTCTATTCTGATAACCCTTGCGTACCAGGCGTTATCACCGAGTTTGTTTAAAGCTTTTGAAACAGCGGATTCTATAGCTTCGTATCTGTCGGATTTCCGCGCGCGACCGGTTATAACTTCTCCAGTTCGAATATCAAAAAGCCTTGATCTGACAACATAATTAGAGCCACTTTTATTCCAGCTTGCCGTAAGATAATAATGAATCCCCAGAACTGGTTTATCTCTGTTTTTTATATCAGTAGCGACTACACCTACATTTTGAAGTGTTCGCTCGTTCAGTATTGAAAGTAATTTAGCCCGCTCAATAACATTAACTTTTCCGGTATCATCAACAGCGCAAACCAAATCATCGAAAAAATCTTCTTCAGCGGTATCATTATTAAAAACAAGTTTTGATTTTATCGGATTCGCGCCTTTAACCGACAAAACTTCAAACCAATTTTTCGGCAGAACTGCTATATTGAATTTTACCCGGCGAGTAACTGCCGGAACAGTATTTTGAATATTTTCCAGTTCCTGTTTTTTGGTTGAAGGAGAATCAATAGTTTTTTCTGCGATTAAAATATTCGCGAAGAAAACAAAAACTGTACAAAAATAAATAAGATAGTTTTTCATTGGATTATTGGATTGATGGATTAATGAATTTACTCCTCATAGTTAGAGCTTATCATTTGGCGTACCGAATACTTAAAGTATAGTCAACAGGTTTATCGGATAAAGAATTGGACTCAAAAGAATAAATTTCATAATGGCCTAAGACAACCGGCATCCAGTTAGTTTCTTCTATAAAAAATTTATCTTTATCCTGAAATCGAAGTTTGATTTGAATAGCTAAAGCAGAATCGGTTTGATTTTTTATTTGTGCTTCTACTTTCAGCAAACCGTTTTGCATTCTTCCGCGCCGCAAGCCTGTAATAGTGATATCGTCTTGCAAATCATTATCCATCAAAACAACTTTTTCATCTCGTTCAAGAGCGTTGTCTTCACGGGTAACTTTGTAAGGTCCGGCGCAAGAAATAAAAAAAAAGACAATAAGCAAACTAAATAAGAAAAATAACTTGTTCATCATAACTCCTTTTATTTAACTGTGATTTTTTGAGGGTATAATTAAAAAATCTCTATTAATTATTATACTCTTTTATCTATATTTTTGCAAATAAAAAAAGCGGGGCAATTTTTGTTGCCTCGCTTTTAAATATTACACATTGAAAATGTGCGCTACATTGCACATTGAAAATGTGCGTTACATTGCACATTGAAAATGTGCGCTACATTGCACATTGAAAATGTGCGCTACATTGCACATTGAAAAT
>Ga0190284_1000283_pt1 | contig 33445 bp, 17 predicted proteins | sample 48691812_MG_FD_161668 | JGI IMG/M metagenome (GOLD analysis project Ga0190284, IMG submission 161668) | Hydrothermal vent microbial mat bacterial communities from Southern Trench, Guaymas Basin, Mexico - 4869-18-1-2_MG | ecosystem: Environmental > Aquatic > Marine > Hydrothermal vents >...
TCCTAATAGTGACACGGTCAAAGAAAGTGAAGATGACATAAAGTACTTGTCATCGGGTAAAGATAAAATTGACAAAAAACGTCTTGACCAATTACGAAAAACAAAAGACAATAAAAAAGATAAATCAGATTCACCCTAGACAGACAAATCATTGTTTTTCAAACAACTAAATTTTCTAAAAATATTCGAGCATAATAAGGAATTCTTTTATGGCAAACAAGAAGACCATAATAATCTTTTCTACTTCTACGATCGTGTTGTCTTTAGGGATCCTGTACTTTGTAGTAATCCCCCTTTTTACAGACAGTCACGACACAATTTCGCTTGAAGATCTTTTTACCAATCCTACTGATTGTGAAAAATTCTATGGATTGAGTCGAGACGATGTCATAGAAAATTTAGGAAAGCCTGACTATAAATTGAATCAGGAAAATGGGCTCTCCTGACGTTCGTGTGGGCTAGAATCACAGCGTTTTCAATACCGGTGACAGTTGAATTCCAGTACAGCACAACATGACCATACCTATAACAGCCTCAGCAGAATGGAATCCATAGGCACGACGTGTCAATAGCCGTACTGTGTTATTCAATCCCTCGGCAGTCGAGTTGGTAAACCGGAACCGAACGTACGCTACGATGTCGTCAAGGTGTTTGCGGATTGTACGGGCCGTTTTCACGAAAGCCAGCAGGCGTGAACGACAGGCCCAGGAGATCCAGTTTTTCAGCTTTTTCTTGGCCACGTTGGGTTGACGACGATCAAGGATACTTGCGAATCTTTCCTTAAGTAGATAAGCTCGGTAAAGCCTTGCGTTATCTTTCTGAAGGTCCGACAGACGATCGCTTTGTTCGGCTGAGAGGTTCCACGGGTTTTTCAAAAGAGGATAGCGCAATCCCTTGATCTCTGCGGCCGCTTCACTGGAGATTTTCTTGAGACGACGCCATTCTTCCCGGCGGGTTTCATCGACCGCATCGCTGACCAGTTTCCGCACATGGAATCTATCAAATACGATCTGAGCATGCGGAATGTATCGTCGTGCCGTTTGTATATATGCTTCGCTTATGTCCATGCTCACTAGCTTGATCGCTTTGCAACGTTCTTCGCCAAGATCCTTAAAGAACGCGGCAAATCTATCGGAACCCTTGCCCTTTTTGGCCCAGATAATGCGTCGTGTATCATGATTAGATACCAGAGTCAGGTAACGATGTCCCTTCCGGTAGGAAACCTCGTCAACCCTATGTTTACCAAATCCTCTAGAGGGACTTCACCTTTATGACGCTTGTAGACGCGGTCAATGATCGTACCCACCGTACGCCAAGCTATATGGAATACCTTCGTGACACTCGTCTTGTCGCAGCACTGTACCAGGTGGCCCATTGATTCCTCGAAGTCCGTTGTAAAGCGCGATCGAGGATCATCGCTCCGAACCATCTCGACTACGATCCCACAGGACCGGCAGCAAACCCTTCGAGGGGAATACTCCAGGTAAATACCGACACCACCAAAGTCCAGGTGCCGCCACAGCCGGGGTCCTAACCTATCAAAACCCGGTCGGATCTTTCCGCAATGCGCACAACGGCGTTTCCTCCAGCTTGGCCGAACTTTGATAACCATAGCTCCATCAACGATTTCAAATCCTTCAACGATTTCAGAAACACGATCCTTGAGGAGGTCCGATGCGCGGGTGAATAGTGCAACCAGCCCTTTACAGCTCACGGACCCCAAAAAAACAGCAAAACCACCGGCTGCTGACCGGTGGTTTTGAGTGGTGGTGTATGTGGCTCCCGATGTGATACCGTTTTGCGAAGTGGCGCTCTGGTTCGCAGAGAGTATCACTCGGTGCCACTCGTGTGCGGTGCGAACTCGCTCTCGTTTGCAGCGGTACCACGCCGGGTGCCCGTGTGGAGCTCGAACTGGCCAATTGGTCGCCGGACTGCCTCATATCGCCTAAGGCATGGCTACACCGCGCCAACGACTCCCTGGGCGAGGAACACGGTCAAGATCGCTCTATTGGTTCATATCACTATATTTGTGATAGCCTCTTTCAAGCCATTGATAGACACTGGGACTCGGTGTTTGGAAACCCTTGGTGAGGTATTTCCACCAGAACGTGATGCTCTGGGCTTCCTCCAGTGTGCTCCCTTTCCAGGCCTCGTACATACCAATTGCGATGTAGTTGACCTCACCGCCGGTGTGAACCTCACCCCGATACCGGACAGTCTGGGTATTCACGACATAGAATCCTGTGTCAAAAGTAGCCTCATCACAGAGATCGAATGGATTGAAGATGTTGAAGCCATCCCGGTCCTGGAGCCGCCTGTATAGGTCGTGGTAGAGATACTCAAGTTCCGCGTCCGTCAGATTCTCATCAAATATGGGGTTGGTTCCGCCGGATCCCTCGTGTAACCCTAGCAAATCAATGTGATTGACAGGGTTGTTTCCGACAAAACTATAGAGATGCACACCGTCCCAGAATCCCAACGGGTCACGCTGCAAAAACCTACCGATGCGCGGATCGTAATGCCTCGCGCGGTAGTAGTAGAGGCTGGTCTCGTGATCGAGGCGGCGTCCCGTGAACAGGTAGGGATTCTCGATCGCGCTCTGGCTCAAGGGCAGTTCATCGCCGTCGAAGATCGAGACGTTACCGAAGGGATCGTACTCGTAGCTCTCGACAACGGCGCCTCCCTCATCGGTCACGGCTAACACGCTTCCCAGGCCGTCGGCGAGATAATAATAGGTTGCAACACCGCGGGTCATGCTGAGCATCTCGTCCAGACCTGGTCCGTAGACGTATTCCGCAGTGACATCCCAGTTTGCGTCTCGCTCCTCGATGATGCGGTCGAAACTGATGACGAAATTCGTGGTGACACCGTCCACGGCCCTCGCAATCCGCTTCCCCTCGCCGTCGAAGGTGTAGGCGACCGTGGTCCCGGCCGCTGTGGCGATGATCAGGCGGTTATCGAGGTCGTAGCTATAAGTGAAAAATCCATCGGATGTTAAGTTGCCGTTCTTGTCGTAGTCGTAGGGCTGGGTTCCCACGAAATCGTACTGGTTGATGCTATTCGGGGTATAGCTGACCCCGTTGGCGTTGCGTCGATTTCCGGCAGCATCATAGCCGTAGGAATAGGTCTGGCTGCCCGAGACGCCGGTAAGCTGGTAAGTATCGTCATAGCTATAGTTCATCGTGCCGGTAAATGTGGTTACCGACGTTCTGTTCCCTGCAAGGTCATAAGTATACCGAAGCCTCAGTAACGGCTTGAGGGCTGTCACCTCTGGATAGGGCCCGGAAACGGCAGGGACAAAACTGGATGCGAGGGTGTTGTCAGCAATGTAGCCCTGACAGTCCGCTACGCCGAGGTCGTAGACTTCCACCCTGTCGTGCAGGGGAATCTCCTCTACAGACAAGACCGACACTCCGACGAGCTGAACCGTCATGATCGTGTCACCGATCCTAAGATCCCGAGCGGGAACCCACGAACCATTGCAGTAGAACCGGTGATGCTCCGTCACGCGGATCCGCCCGTTGATCACGAGATACCTGTCCGATGCCTTCGAATAGCGGGCCACCGTGATCACTGTGGACGGCTTCATCGACTGCGATTCTTCGACGAAGCCGAGGACCTCGTCACCGGCAGAAATATCCTCGATCGGCTTGAGGGATCCGTCAGCCATGGTAATCTCTGTGCCCTGCAGGAACGACGCCGCACGAGAGACGGTCATCCTCTTCAACTGTCCCACATCGTCGTAGACGTACTTGGTGACCAGCACTCTCGATGTGTAGATAATCATGGTCGTTCTTCTGCCGAGATGGTCGTATTCGTATCGCACAATGACGCGACCGTCCTCTTTCACCTCAATCATCTCGTTGTTTTCGTTGTAGTCATACTCGACGATCTTGCCCGAGGGATAGTCGATGCACGTGAGGTTTCCGACCGCGTCGTAGGAATAATGCATGTCGACAACGTTTGGAGTCTGGACGGTGACGAGGCGGTTTAGTTCGTCATAGACTAGTACTGTTCGGCCCCGAATATCGTCGATTGCTTCGATATTCTGTTCTTCGTCCCGAGTAAACTGCACGTCGTTGCCGCGCTCGTAGTCAATGACGGTCAGTTTATTCAACTCGTTATAATCGTACACCGTCTGTTCGCCGTTTCCGTCTAATCGTTCGCGCAGCAGGCCGACAAGGTTGTAGTCGTAGTCGTACACGTCTCCGAGCGCATCGGTCTGCGTGTCGAGTCGATCGAGCTTATCGTAAATCATCACCGTCGGAGGATTCCAGCTCTGGTCCGTCACAGTGACCAGATTCGCATCGTCCAGATGAAGCATGTTATCCGTGTCGTAGGTGTTGGTTTGAACACCGCCTTCTGCGTCCGTGACGCTAAGAAGATTACCGAAGGGATCATATTCGTAGGTCGTCGTGTTGTTTTTCGGATCCGTGAGGTTCTCAAGATGTCCGTTCGGTGTATAGGTGTAGCTGGTCATGCGGTCGAGCGGGTCGGTGATCGTTTCCAGCCTACCATTCTTGTCGTAGGTGTAGACAGTTTCGTTCGTCAGAGCATCGATGGTCTTTGTTAGCCGTCCGTTTGCGTCATACTCAAAGGTTGTCACGCGCTCGTTGGGCTCCGTCCTCTGCGTGAGATCGCCATCGGCATTGTAGGCAAAGGAAGTGGAGTTACCGCGCGCGTCGGTCATTGTCTCGAGGAGACCGTTCCCATAGTAGGTCATCTTTGTCTCGTAGTTGAGAGGAGAAGGTGCTGTGACCTTGGTGAGGTTTCCTTTTGTGTCGTAGCCGTAGGAAGTCGTGTTCTGGCGTCTGTCCCCTCGTGTGAGAGGCAGATTGTAGGTCGGCTCGTAGGTATAGGTGGTGTGCCGGTTCTTTGCGTCCTCGATATCGATGACGTTCCCATTCGGATCGTAAGTGTAATGCGTATTTCTGTTGTTCTTGTCGAAATGATCGACGACGTTTCCGTTCTCATCGTTTTCGTTCCGATCGACGTGACCATTGGGATCCTCCACGGATTGAAGGAAAATGGCTGTGTCGAAGTTGTACTTGTACATTTCGCCCTTATCATTGACGACGTGCGTCGTGTCCCAGTTGTAATCGATATGGGTGAAATTTCCGAGAGGATCTTCCTGGCTCAAGACGCGATCGTTGTAAGAATAGGTGTAGTAGTAGGAGTTGTCTTCCCTGTCGATGAGTTGGATGAGATTGTAGTTCACTGGGTCGTAGACATACTCCGTTTCGTACTGCTCGCGGTCTTCGACCCGGACGAGGCGGTCGTCGTCGTAATGGTACCGGACCTGGTAGCCGAGCAGGTCGGTGACCGACTCTACCATATTGTTCGGACCGTAACGGAGGGTGATTGCCCTACCGCCGTTCGATGTCACCGCGGTGAGGCGCTGTTTCCCACCTACCTGTGAATAGGACATGGTGTGCCGATTGGCGTTGGGGTCTTCGATGTAGGCCAGCCGACCATCGAGAGCGAAACGGAAGATCCGGCCGTGATTGGTCCGCAATGTGAACCCAGAAGCGTCCTTGGATAATTCATCATAAGTGGTAAAGGGTACCGGTGTGTAGGCTCCGCCGCCGAGCGGTTCGAAAACCTGGCGCGAGTTATTTTCTCTGATCAAAGTGACATGGTCGGAGTACTCCTTGATGGCGAGGCCGTACTGATGGGTCCAACCTCGTCCAAAGACAAAATCGTTATCGTCGCCGGAAAAGACGTAAGATTGTGCGCCGCAGTCGCCGTCTATGCTGAAGTTGTCAAAATGTGAGTGTGAGTAGTACGATTCGAGGGCGACGTAGCTGTCGCCGATCAGAGGATCGTTGTCGTAGAGATCGATGCGAGTTTGACCGTTGACGGCAATGACGATGTGGTTGTAGGCGACGTCGATGTGGATTCGGTTGGAGTAGGTCGGGCTGATCCCGACATACACGGAGGCCAGAATGGCAGGCGGATCGTAGGAGTTGAGGTTTTTGCGACGAGCGAGTTCGAGCCATCCGTCGGTCTTGATCAGCATGTAATAGCGATTGTCAGCATCGAAAAAGCGGAAATTGATCCACGCCACCTCCCAAGGATAGGACAAGCCGGGTTTCACCGTTCTCATGTCTACGTCGAGGGTGAAATCATTGCAGAGGGTCTTGAGGAAACTCCGATCGCCTTCTCCGGAGTATTCGCCGTTTTCAACGGTCCAACTGCCGGAGCCGGCGTCGGGGATCCACCCGTCGAGTTCGCTAATGATTTGCGAGTTGTAGTACCGCGTCAGATTGATCGGCATCCCGAGTGCGGGGATCTTCATGTCTTCCGTTCGTAGGAACAGGTTGCCGTTCTGTAGATTGACAGGATCGCTCGAGCTAGCTGCGGCGTGGTTTCCCGAGTAGGAATCACCCCACGAGTTGGAGGTGGCGCCGTTTCCTTGACTCCAGGTGAAGCCCGGCCCGCCGGTCCCGTTGATGTTGGAACAGGGATTGGCACCTTGTGAGGCCCGCAGCATGTCTTCCGTCGCAAGCCGGACGCCGTGGGACAATGCCGTCTCCGTGATCGTGGCGAGAAGACCTGGAGGTTGGTTTGAGATGATCAGGCCACACGAATCCCAGTGGGATTCGAAAATGACCGGTCCCATGAAGTAGTGCTCGAAGCTAAATCCCGGATCATAGATATGGACGACGCCGTCCTCAATCTTCTCGATGAAGGAGAAGTGCCCTCGATTATTGAAAATGATACAACCTTGGCGTAAAGCATCTTCGAGAAACGCAATCGTCCCTTTTTCGAAACCGAAAGAGACGAGTCCCTTTCTCGAGGCATCCTCGGCCAGATCGAAAAAGCTCGTCATCCCGTGATGGAACGCGGCGTGTTTCTCGATCTCCGTTATGGATGAGTCGACGTTGTACCTCTCGTAGATCCTGTACAAGATTTGGGGGCCACAGAATGACGAAGCTCGCGAATCAGTATTGGAACCAGCGGCCAGAAGGACGAAAATCGAATAAACAGTCGTGAAAAAGAATCCTACTTTCATGGGAGCGTCCCTTTCCAGGAAGAAACAGAGAGCGTCTGCGGCACACCCGCTTCTTGTGATAGGGCGTTAGTGGTTATTTTGTCTTAACCCGTTAATCGCGATATCATCCGTTTCTTGAACACATCACAATAGTACAATTTTCACTTCTATCTCGCCCCTGCTTTTCGAGAAAAATCCATTACAATCGACTCAACTCCTCCCCTATGCAAACCCCTCCTCCCGGGGCTTCACCCCGGAACGTCGCGCTTCGCCTGAGCTACACCAGGGGCCCCGCTCAGCGCGGCTCTCCGAAGAAAAGAAGACTCAAACCAGGCGGCAACTATCCTTACACAGGGGAAACTCCTCATAGTTCTCGCCAATATCACGCCGCACGACGCTGCGCATCGTGGTGTTCGCCTCAAGCGTCTTGGCGTCGATGCCAATCGTCTTGCCATCGACGAGCTTCTCCTTCGCCAGGACTCCAAGGACCCAGGTGAAAATCTCACGGTGCGTCTCCAGGTCGATCCGGTGGCGGATGCGCGACAAGCTCGAATGGTCGGGTGTGCTCTCGTCGAGGCCGTACTCCAATAACCTGCGCAGAGCCAGGCGACACCTCGCTCCGAGTCGATGCCCTCGAAGTAGCCGACCATCAGCATCCGGAAGTACACTCCAGGCGGAATGCTGCGGCGACCGCGACCTGCGGCATAGAACTTGGCGCACCGGGACTCGGCGAAACGATCGAAGCCGCCCTAAATCAAAATCTCGTTGAGTCGACGACAAAATGGATGGCCCGCGCTCTGCACCAGCTTGTGCGTCGGGCTCCAGAAGGAGGACTGCGACTTACCTTTTCGGTTTCCCATCGACATCAGCTTGTTGCCTCCACTTCGTGTCTGGAGGAGTTTATTGCAAACACACACCTCAGGCAACCGAAGTGCGGGATTTTTTCAACGGGCTGTTAGTCCCTTACCAATGAGATTTAGCTCAAAAAGGTCATGAATTTTAACTTATTCTATAACAAGACCTCGGAGCAAAGGTATGAGACACATTTCTCTCATTTTCAAAGCGGTAGTGGTTACTTTTCGTCCAAGCGCCGTGAGGTAGTACTTGTACCGTTTGGCGACTTTTTTTATGAGACCGTGTTTTCGAAGACGTTTGATCATACGCGAGACTTGGCCTGGTGTTTTTTCGTGCATGGCATTTCGAAGGTTCCGATTTTGAAATCCGGAGGTGTTGAATTCTCCCCGCGTGATGGCCAGGAAGAGATCAAGGTCGTCTCCTTGAAAGAGGTTGAAACCACGCCAGCTACGGTTTCCGTCTTTAACGGGCTTGGATATCGAGATCTCGGAAACCAGAATTGGGATCATCAATGCAGGAGATGAATTCCAAGTAACGTCGGTTAGCAGCTCCCATCAGCTCACACAGCACCGGCATGCTGTAAATGGACTTCTTGACCGGAGCGTCCTTCATGGACCATGTTCCATCGCGATGTTCTACCCTGCGGTAGTGCTTGAAGAAGGAGACATTATTCACAACGGTCTCGATACGGAGAATCTTGCCGCGCTTGTCGTACATTTTAATAGAGACCTGTTGCATATAATGTTTGATACGCGTCCCTTCGATTCGAGTGTGGTAATCCGAGCCGATCTCACCCTCAAATTGAGTCGAGAGCTTTCTGCCCAAAAAGGTCGCTACGTTTTCTGGCTTTACCGAATGGATCGCTGTGCGTACGAGATCCTCGTAAATCGGCTTCAGAGCCTCCCGACTTTTGAAGATGATATCCGTGGCGTATTCAACTTGCATCTGGCTCCAGTGATACTCGAATTGAAAATGGCGAATAACCGGGCAGAATTCCCAGGCAAATCGGTCGATGCGGTGATGGAGGCGTCTCGGGCTTACTGTGTTGGCCAAGCGCTGAGCTTTTTCAAAGTCGTCGACGCTCTCGAAGGCGTTGTCGAGCATCTTGAAGCCAATGCCCTGCTTCTTGAGTCTGGATGCCTGTTCATTATGTCCGTTGTAGTAGAACTGCAGACGAAAAGGAGCCCACGTCGGAACACGCAGATAGCAAAGACCAAGATCCTCGAGGATGAAGAAAAAATAGTAGTGAAGGCATTTCGCATCGATTGGCTTCAAGAACGTCTTGTGGGTCCTCTTATCGTGCCAGGGTTTGTACGAAGGGCAAGGTTCCATAGCAGAGAAGATATGAATCAGCCCTGGATGCGCGCCCCGAGCCTCTATAATTTTTCGGATGCGCTTATCTTTTCGAAAGTCTCGTCGGCGGATAAAGTCGATCTCAAGACCGTTTTCTTGGGCAATATGTTCTGCGTTGTTGCGGACTTCCTCACGAAGTGGCTCGGCCCATCTCGGATAATCGAAAATCCGTATTTTATGCGAAGTAAGGTATCCGGCCATACCACTTACGTGACAAAGCACTGGTATCGTTCCAGTTATGACAACGCGATCAAAACAAGAAAGGACACCGACTATCTTGTCCCGATGGCGATCTGTAAAAGAGACCATGGCTCGCTTCTCCTCCATTGCTATGTGGAGAAATCTTCCCATATCAAGTGGGCCGCATGAAACTCTTTCCTGTTTGGTTCCGGCTGCGCCGGGTTAGGGTTCTTCCAGGGGGGCCCTTTTAAATGGGTCGCAAAGGTCCCTTTTTATCTTGCCGTTTACATCCACCGAGGCGCGACGCTCTTCGGGTGTGATACTGCGGCGCTTGACCTTGCTTTTCTTCCCTGATCGCTTCCTGCCTGCCTTCCTCTTGCCACTGCTCTCAACGGCCTGCGCTCGGACGCCTCCTGGCGTCCTCACTCCGGCCGATGAGATCGATGATCCGCGCTTTCTCTGATTGCTCATGATCGCCTCCTCTCCCGGGAACTTGTCCCCGGGCTGGTGGAGGCGGACGAACCTGCGTGCTCAGTACTCAACATTCGAAAGTATTTCTTTACATTCTACAGCAGTTGTTGACCGGGCGCAGCTCCTCGGATCTGGCTATCAAGCGGCTGGATGCCCTTCCGATGGTGCGCGATCCTTCGTCGCGATGTGCCTGAGTATTTTGTCGATCACAGCCTGCTCCTCACCTCGAGCCTGATTTTTCCTTTCACCAAGCGATCAGTGCGAGCGCGATTCTCGATTAAGCGGCCTTCATCAGCAAGCACCGCAGCAACCTAAACCGGCGAAATCACGCGGAAATTCACCGGCGGAAATACTCTTGGGCGGCATCAACAGCTGGTCCGGTTCAGGGTGCCCTTTGCAGCCTTCAATCGATCCTGACCAAGGCCCTCTGAATCACCACTAATGGCGGCCCCCTGAAGCCGAAAGCCGGGCGGAGAACCGCTGTCACCTTGGCATTCGGCGGGATCATTCCAGCATGATCCTTGACTTGAATCATACGCCTGTTCCGGGCCAAATCGTCCTTCTTTACCGGCAACTCAACACAACCTCGTGGCTTGAGGAAGCCCATTCGCAACTCGTTCGTATAGTCCAGGTACTGCCGCCAAGTGATGGTGTCATCGCGGTAAGCTTCGTACAGCGCGTTTATGGGTTGCAAGGCAATGGAGTTGTTGATCTGGCCGTCGGGTGCTCCAGGAACTCTCGCGGCCAAGCTGAGGATCTGTAGACAAAGGTTGCCACTCGTCGCATGCTTTTGTAGAACGCCCAGCAGCCTGTAAAGGCAGTCCGCTAGCTCCTGGGGCGCTTCTGACGGCACGAGGATCTGACCCCGTTGCCGTACCTCACCGTGTGCATCAAACACTGTGGACCGCATGATGATGGTATCCATCATTCCAGTCGATGTTTGGCATGCGCGCAAGACGGTGACGAAATCAGCGCACCGATTGATATCCACGTCGGCCCGTGATTCGGGTACCACTCTCCACTGCTGCTTGGTCAGAAGCTGAACACAGCTGTCGAGTAGCTTCGGCAAACCAGGGCTTTGGTGCGCTCCCTGCGCGGCGCCTACCCTCTGTCCGAACTCCAGAAGTTCCAGAACGAGCTCGGGATCCTCGATCCTTTCGGGGCGCTCGGCCAACTCCTTTCGGTGCCTCTGGGACATCGCTTCGGCATCTAGCACCAGATCCCCCGGCGCCACCTCGGCTCCATCGTTACCAGGGCGGAGGAATTTCAGCAGCTGACCGCCCAGGCTCAGGAGTCCGCCAGTTGCGCCTGCGCTCACGATCGCAACTGCCTTCGTCAGAACCTCGTCACCGCGGCGGAGTCCCCATCGCTTGACCTCAAGGATGACACCCGCCTGCTCGTTCGACTGGCGTCGCTCCTCGCACTCGACTCCTAATTCGTAAGCCGTGATGCTTTCCCCGAGTTTCGGAAAAACGCAAAGACCGTCTAAATCAGCCACAGCCTGGAGACATTTCCGAAACTCGTCTTTCCTTGATTCCATTTCCTGACCGACGGTATCGACAAAGCTTTTCCACAGATCGTCGATCTCAACAGGCCGTCTTCGGTCACTTTGCGTCGCCTGTTGCTTCCACCGCTGCAAGGCCCCGAAGCGGCTCCAATACGGATCATCGTTGTACGCCTTCAGAAGGTGGGGATGAGGGCCACGGCTGACAACCATTGCTCCCCTACGAACGACCTCTTGCGTTTCTGATCGCAACCAATGGGTTCGCAGTGTCTCAATGACCCTTCCCACCTCGTGCTCCGAATGGTATAGCCACTGCAATTCAAAGTCGTGATTCTCTGTGTCGTCTGAAATGGCCGCAGGAGCAGGCTTCCGCGCAACCCCCAGTTTGCTGACAACAATGTCGATTTCGTGAAGCAGCTTCGCAACGTCGGACGTGTCGAATTCTCCAGGTGATCCCGATACGCCACCCTCTAGTCTGCTGAACACGCTGTCGAGCACGTCACTGAGACGAATCCACTGGTCAAGCGTCAGGTCTTTACCTTCAGCAGAGCGCCGCTGGGTCGACTGCGCGAGGTCACTATCGATATCCACACCAGTCTCATGGGCAACGTTGATGCACTTGACGACCAAAGAGTTTTCCTTCTCAGTACCTCGGCTCACGACAACCGAAGCCTTTCTTATGATCTGACTGGTCTCGCCGTCACGGTAGCCTCGCCGCGGTACCTTGAGAATGTACCCCTTCGAAGTTGCCTCATCGAAACGATACTGGATTGACTCAAAGGCATCCGGCGGGTAGGAGTTGAGGCTATCCTCGTATGCTGTGAATGCCGGAATCGGTTGAATGCCAAGAATTCCCCCGACCCGATCATCCAGGTTGTTGGCAACAATGTTACGGAGACGCTCTCGCACGCCGACGGCGAGGTCATCGCCACCCAGGATGGTGTCGATTCTTTGCAGAAAGTCGAGAAGCAGATTTAGCATCACCTGCCGCGCCGTGTTTTTCGAGGAGGGGGGCGCCAGACACCAGTCCAGGAAGCTTAACCGCAAGGTCGCTCCCACCTGGTGGACGCTCGGATACGATTCGACTGGTAGCTGCGCCAGCAGCCTCTGAATCCAGTGGACCGGCTCCGCTCTGGCTCCATGCCGTATCTCGACCTTCGCCTTCTGCTGGATACGTCCACCTCGGACCCAGCCAAAACTGATGACCGTGATTCGGTGAAGGGCATCCAGCTCCTCGAGGTAGGGGCCGTCTTGCACCTCGCAACGGTCATCGTTGGCCGGAGTGTCGACGCAGGAAACCTCAGCGGGCGTCGGAACAAGGAACGGCTTGCCGGACTCATCAAGGGCCGTCAAAACCACTTCGACAGCCTCGGCAAGCGTTCGACAGTGGTCGATCTCGGCTCCTGCGGCAACAGCTAGATTGAGACCTTCGACGAGCGCTTGAAGCAGTGAGCCGCACTCTTCGCCTATCTCCACTAATCCCAGCACTTGCGCGAGCTGGCGCCTAACCAGGATCGTGCGACTGGCTTTCAGGGACTCTGTCCACCGCTCGACGGCAGGCAGGGCCGTCGAGGCATCTATCAGCTGTTCAACACGCTCCACGGCGGAGGGCTTGGTGCCAAGTCCGATTCTGATCCTCGCGTTTCGCATCTTCCGCCCCTGCCACTGCAGCCCCAAGCTCTCGACCGAAACGATTTGGCCCGGCCTCCGGTCCAAATCGAAGACCCCTTCACATTCATCGAGCTCTACACCCCATTCCTGACGCAGCCTGTCGTACCCGCCCTGTGGGTACAAGACGAAACCATCGTTGGCAAGAAGCGAAGGAAGCAGGGATTCGATCGGCAGGTCATCCAAAACGGAATCACCATTGTCGTATGCGTCCAATATCTCGGTCACCGTGTCAGCCAGGGCCAGAAACCGGTTTTCCTGTACGAATCCCTCCGGCTCCGGTTCACTGCCACGTCGATCGAACCACTGCACAAATTGTTTCAAAGACAAGCAGACCGGATAGTCCGCCTCGGAATAACGGCGAATGGCGCCCTCTATAGCGGTCAATGCCTCCGGTTTGACTCCCAAACTGATGACGACCCTCCCTTCTCTGAGGACTGTTCCGTGTCGAACCAAGCCGATCCGCTCTGTTCTCATGATCGATCCAGGACGTGTGTATTCCGGCCCTTCACAATACTCGTATTGGCAACTGAGACCGAAAAGATCATGACCCTTCAGCGACGAGAGGTCGAAGTCGAACCGATGCAGGGGAAGCTGCTGTACTCCCAAGTGGCAGAGCTCATCCAGAATCAGCCCAACGATATTGCGGCCGACTCGGTAATCGTCTCCTGACGCCTGATTGACTGCCACTTCCACCTCATCAAGTATCTCGATCAGAAGGGCGAATGAGGCATCCCTGTCGTCGATCAACTGAATGCAGAACTTGTTCTCCCAATCCTCGAGACGTATGGAGAAGTCGTCCCGCCACGACAGCATGGCTGGTGCGAGGTCCTCAACGAAGAAATCGGCAGGTGAACGGTGAGCGGGTACAACGGAGCTCGATGCTGGGCGCAGCGAAGTCTCACGACAAGGTTGTGACTCATGATCGGCATCACAGACTGATGACGACTTGCTTTGGTCCTCTGCAACCGGCTTACTCACAGCAGGTTCCACTCCCTGTGCGAGCAGGTCCATTAGTTGCTCGAGGGAGCGAGGGTCGTCTTCATCCAGGGACTTCTTGATGTCCGGGAGAGCCCTACCCACGACATGGTCAAATGCCCGGATGTCTTGGTTCTTTCCCTTTTCTAGTGCATCCGCATCGTCCTCCTCACCCGCTATCAGTCTGCGGGCCACCTGCCAACTAAGCCGATCTAGAAGCACCCCCGGAGCCAACGAGCCCGAGACTCTAACCAACAAACTCTCCGGACTGATATCGCCATGAAAGATGTCCGCTTCATGCAAGTTCCGTAATAGACTTGCGAATTGACCAAGCAGCTGGCGCAATGTGGCCGGGTCCTTGCTTTCCTTCTGTATTTCGCTCCAAGCTCGAAAACCGTCCGGAGGTCGGTCGACCCAGCGAAGAACCACATCTTCACCTTCCTCGATGATTCGACACTCTTCAGGAACAATAAAAGGAGGGTTCTCCATCTCTTGAGGTAGGTCGAGCAGACGCAGTTTAGCGATCAAAAAACGAGAGGCTTGATCGGCTCTGGACCCTTGGACCATTGCCAAGCGAAGCGTGGGATTGCCATCACGCGTCACCTCGTATACTTCAATCGGCGGTTGGTTTGCGAGCATCCGCCCTTGTCGATAGCCTTCCGGGAGTATCTTGTCTGAGATCGTGACCACGGTACGAACCTCTCATCCTCGTGTTCTCGTCAACGTCGTGTATGCTCTCCACTCTCGATTCGCCACATCACCAGAGGCTTACGCAGTTCGAGCCGATCGCTTTGAACCGACGTAGCCGCATTCCTCTACATGCCGACTTCCACCACGGCCATCTGAACCGTCTGATTGTCTTTAATGAATCCAGGCCTGAGAATACGCACTACCTTGAAGTCGTCGTTAGGGCGGAAGCTATCGCGGTTGACGATGCGGATCTTCTGCAGTTCTCTGTTAATAACCGCTCTTTTGTCACCGAGTTTGATAATCTCTCGGACTCCCCTGCGAAGAAGGAAGTTCCGTACAGCCTTCATCCGATCTCGAATCTGAAGAGGCGTCAACTTGTCGCGGTTTCGAAGATCGTATAGGAGGTCCATAGCCTGTATCGCCGGCTGGTGTTGATCCTCATCTGTCAAGTCAGCCGCGCGGGACAGAACGTCCTCAAACTTACGCCGGTCAGATCCGAAGGGAGCGACAGCACTCACCTCGACGAGTGCTGTCCACAGGTCTTGTAGTAGCAAAAACAACTCATTTGGAGGTCCCTTGCAGTACACAATCTCCGCTTTGTACATCACGGTCTTGTCCCGATGACGAATTCCGTGGCGCCGTACCCGGAGGATCTGTCCGGCTGGTATCCGCTCATCCATCCACGCGATGAGTTTACCAACGAGCGCATTGTCCTCGAGTTCGGTGATCGGCACGGACTTCGCAAAGGGTATGACCGTATATTTTTTACGTTGTAGACTGTTGATGATATCTTGACACAGACTCTCGCACGAGCTCCGAACTGATTCATTGCGGACTTCATCAAAGGCAAGTACACCGTCTAGAAGGTGGAGCACGCGTATGAGGTTGCTTACCAGCTGACTCGAGGTCGGATCGAGGTTCTCTCGCTCGAACTCTTGCGCAAATTGTTCGAGGTTTGCTGCCACCTGTGCGGTGGACACCACACCACGTAGCTGCCGTGCCACATCAGCAAGCTTCTGGAACATTCGCGTGTCGTCTGTCTCTTGCCCGCGACTCACGGCAACAGCTCCTTTGCACAGGACCTCACCATTCCAGCGCAGTCCCGGCGTACTCGCGCGGCATATGCGGCCGAACGGATAGTCCGGATGGAATTCGAAGGTGACTTCTGAAAACACCTCTCGCGGGAATTCACGATGTTTGTCCCCCAGTTTCGGAAACAGTTCCGCCCCTTGGCTATCCAGGAGCTGTTTGATCTCTTCGGCGCAAGACTCTCCCCGTGATTCGGACAGAGAGGTAATGTAGAGCCTGTAACCAAATAGTAGCGCGTCCTTCTTCGAGTTGAACCAGTGGAAGGGGTCTCTCAAGTGCGACAAGCAATTGGCGATCTCCACCGACTGCTTGCTCAGTTCGACAAACGTGCGGCGAAACAGAAGGGGCTCAAGGAAAGCCCCAGGGCCCCGGCTCAGCGCGATTCGGGCTTTGACCGCGACCCTTCCTTTCGGGCTCACCCATCCTGCGCGACGTACCTCAAGAATCTGACCGCAGCCGCTCTCCTCGTCAAATCTGGCTTCGATCTCGTAGTCTTCGCGACACAGCGTCTCGCTGAACACAGTGTTCTCCGGGAGGCGACTCCACCCGGCATCTAGCAGGCTGTCGCCCAACGGGCCCCTGGAGGGTATTACGTCATCGACATCAGAGTCTGTGGTGGAGGACACGAAGTCATCGAGCTCCGAGAGGATTTCGGCCATCGTCGCGTACTCGTGCGCTGTCAACGGTTGGTCTTCGAGGTCACGTTCGAACTCTTGTAGGTATCTTCTTGTCTTCTCCGCCAAATTGCTAGTCTCTGGCACTTGTGAAAGGCGTTCGTTCCACTGTATGAGCTCCGTCAGATACGCAGGTGCCGGGCCGACGCTGACTCTCAGGCGACCAGCAAGTAACACGACCCTTTTCTCATCCTCATTCGACCAGTAGTAGCATGGCCGGAGTTCCTCCAGCAAAGTCCCCCTAGGCTCCGGATTTGGCTCCAACTCGAACTCGAATCCACTGCCTGCTCGCGCCTTGACGTCAATCGGCTTGGCTGGTCTCTCGACGATGGAAAGGCCGGGGTAGCGGTTACGGAGATCCCGCATCAGCGTGTCTTCTCGCAATCCCCGCAAGGCAAAGGAGATGTCATCTCGGGATTTCGTCTTGGCGAGCCTCTCGGCACCGTGGGCAAAGGCGAGCACCGCCTTTGCAGCGGCATCGAAAAGGCCTCTGGTCCAGGGAGGTCTCTCGGCGTAGAGCGACTCCCAGTCTTCGATCAGATTGAGTGCGGTTTCTCGGAGCTCTGAGAGGCCCGAATCATTGTCCTTCTGTAGAAGCTCTTGAGTGCGCTCAAGGAAGACGACCACTCCCGGTTTGGGGCCACGGGAGATATGAACACTCGCCGGCCTCAACGACCGGTTGCGGTAGCGCAATCCCCGTCGCACGACGCGCAAGAGAAAGCCGGGCGGGTGGTTTTCGTCGTAAGAAGACGAAATATGCGCGAAGGCTTCAGGATCCTGGTAGAACCGGCGGTCGAAATCTCCCTCGAAGGGTGGAATGATCTCGAGTTGCAAAGGGGCAACGACAGCTCGCAGCAGCTTGGCTGTTTCCGGCTTTAGCTCATTATGGGGGAGGGTTTCCGGTCCTCCGTCCACGCATTCGAGTAAGTCGACAATGGCCGCACGTTCGTCAGCGAGGATTTCCTCGGGGACGTAGCTCCCGCTGCGATCCGCTGCGTCGATTCGTCTTCTATTGCAGGCGAGGAGCTTGTCCAGAAGAGGAACGAACTCATGCTCCACACTCTGCACCGCAGGAGATCTCTTGACTTCGAGAATCCTCCTGTCAAGCTCATCTTCCTCTCCTTCGCTCAGCAGTACCTTGCCGCGTTGCAAGACCTTCCCATTGCGCTCGTCCCAGTACCCATTCTTGAGGGTATCGATGACGTGTCCCTTCGGCGTCACAGCCGAAGGTTCGCGGATGATCTCGTAATAGTCGTCAGCGTTTTCATCCGTGGGTCCCGGAAGCCCTTTCTCATCCGGGTCAGGTATGGACCGGATGCCACGTCTTCGTAAGAAGTCTCGGAACTGGTCCAATGCATCCGAGTTGCTGTACGCAGCATCATTCTCCATCTGCACTACGACTTCGAGGGTTTCGGTGGCCATCCTGTCAGCCAGCGCCTTCGACTCCGCCGGTGTTGTCGTCCGGCTATACTTGCTAACCAGGTTTCTGATCAGGGTAAGGCTCTCCGCGAACGGCAGAGACTGACCGTCTTTTGTCTCCGATTCCAGCTGATCGATAGCCTCGATAATCTTCGGCTTGACTCCTGCACTGATGAGCACTCGCGCCCGCCGCAAGACCTCACCCTCGGGATTCTGAAATCCTGTCTGCACGCTTAGCACGATTCCCGCAGGATAACGATCTGGGTCCTCACCAGCTTCCAGATAACGGGTCCAGTAGTATATGCCGCGCGTGGACGATGGCATGTCGTCAGGGTACTCCCGGCGATCCGGTTCAATAGCACGGATGCCGCGAGATCCGAGCATGACCAACGCGTTTTCGCGCGCAGATTGAAGCTCGGGACCAGGCGCTGCCAAGAGATCGATCTGGATCACGATTTCCATGAGGATTTTCGGCAGCTCGGTCGCAGGATCACGCGAGGAATCGTAGCGTTCTGCCCAGCGCACAAACGTTTGAGCAGGCAGACCATGATCCTCATGCTCCTGTAGCAGGTCGATGGCTGACTCCAGGAACCTGCGATCGTCGGGCATCGGCCCACGGCTGACCTTTGCCCGAGCCCTTATGAGAATTTTCTCGTCACCCTCGCGGTTGAATTGCGCTACACCGTTTTGCATGATGCCGAGGATCGTGTTTTTTGCGTCCTCCTTCGAGTATGTCCGAATGACGACCTCGACCGATTTCCTCGTGAAGTTAGGGTCGCGACGCTCCTTGAAGAAAGCCGCGTCCAGGACTCGAAGTTCGGGCTGCAGAGCCAATGCCATTTCTTCGCATGCGCAGAGAAGTCGCTTTCGCTTCTCAGAATCCTGCTCGTCTTGCATCAAATGCTCGATGTTTCGAATGGCAACGACCGGGATCTCAAGCAACTCCTCGGAGCTCACGGTCCCGCATGCTTTCAACAGCAACCGCTGTCTCGCTTTCAACAAGATGCTCAATGCAACCTCGTTTTCAGTCGCCGTGCCGAGAGAGTCTTCTGCTGCCCTCAGGGCCCTGTACATGCGTGCGGCGCCGCCCAACCTGAACTCCACGGCCGCTCTTCCTTGACCCTTTGTTTCCTCCTGTAGCGGCTCGCGAAGGACCCTTCTCAAAACGAGGATACGGTTTTCGGCATCGTCGGGATCCGTTGGTCGCACGGTGATGGAAATGTCGTCCAGGATTAGCCGATCGTCGCCGGCACGCAGGCTGCTTGCTTCAAGCCAGGTTCGAAGCTCGTCGTGCGTCGGATGCGATTCAGCAGGAAAGACCTCCAGGCCCTTTGCTCTCAGCAAAGTGACTAGCCGCCTGAGATGACTGCGCGCGATGTCCTGGTGGGGGTGGTCATGGGAAAGCTCGGAAACCAGCCGATCCGCCTCCCGCAAAACTCTCTCCAAGAGGGTGGAAGAATCATTCATAGCTTGCTGATTCATTGGTCCTACCAGTCTCTGGAAAACTGGCGCCTGGTCGAGGCTCGACACGCAGAATCGGCCCCAGCGCGGAATCTACCAGGGAGCCCCCGTTGGACGGCGGCATCTCCCATCTTCGAACTGATGGCGCCTGCGGTTGCTATTGTGCTCATGGGTGCCCACGGTCTAGAGCGCTAGCACCGAGTGCGCTCGGCACTTGTCACTCCGGTCCCAAAGATCCTGACGAAGACCTGGCGAGCGCCAGAGACAACACCCATCTTCTCGCCGCGACGAAGAGGTCCCGGTTAAACGTCAGCTCGGGATCAGCGGCCGCGATCGCCGCAAGCTCGTTGCCTATCCGCATTAGCTCTTCATCATCGCTCAAGTTTTCGAAGAGCGGGATTTTCCTTTGGATGCGCTCACAGTGGATCGCCAGGCTTCCATCGGGACTGCCAGCAAGTGCTCTGTCCACTTCCATCCCGAGTGTCTCCCAGGCCAGTCTGCGGCAGTCCTCTACCGTTCGCGCCAAATCCTCCAGGCTCTCCAGGGCGCGGAGTGAATCTTCAACTCTTTCGACCTGCCGCGCCGCCTCGTCAGTTTGAACGTACGCCTCCTGCAGCGCCTGCCGCAAGACTCTGATTCGTCCCATCAAGAGGGACCTGAAGCTTTCTGGCGGCGGTATCGAAGATGACATAGCGGCACCCTCCAGTGGCCCGGTCGGGAATCAGAAATCGCCCGAGAACACGTCAAAGCCTCGTGTCTCGGGCCGGTCAGGCGGTTGCCTCAGCCCCCAGCGCGACGAACCCCTTTTGGCATAAATCTCTCGGTTCTTGTTGACGACGATCTCGCCGCGAGGTGGCGCGCCAGTATTCTCATCCTTGACGAGTCGGTGGTGTGTGTCCTGCGGGCGGTGCTGTGGTCTGCGGCGGCGGAAGAACCCACCACCGCCGGCCTCTGCCACCCTTTCCTCTGGAGATTGCATACCCGTTGAGGTACCACGCATCGGAGCATGCCGAGGTGGCAATCCCTCCTCGTCCTCGAACGTCCCGGGAGGAGCCGGCGCTTCGGTGAAATCGAATTGTCCCAGGTATATTAGAGGTTCATCGTCACTTCCAGCTTGAGCAAACAACTCGAGCCAATCGTCCTGGAACTCGAAGCTGCGTGTCGTGGGTAGCTCATCTCCCGCAAAGAACAGGATCTTCAGCTCGTTGTCGCCTAGTCGGCGGTAGCCGATGTCATAAGGGATGCGCTCGACGAGCGTCTGCACCTTAAACACGTAGGTGGCCGGTCCCCTTTTCAGTCGCTGATACCACGCAGCACCAGTGCACACGGCGGACTTCGCGTTCCTCGTATCGAACTCGATCTGATCGTCGTTCAGCCCCAGCTCCGATTTCATGAGCTCACGAACGATAGGGAGCTTCGATGACTTACCGGCAAGAATAGCGTGTTTGATTTCGCCTGGGGCCCGCTCAAGGTCGAGCGCGATCCGCTTGAAAAGACCATAGGCCTGGAGCACTGTTGCGCGGATCGGCTCACGAATCCTCTTCTCCAGCTCATCGTAGGTCATCCCAACCTTGCCCAGATTCGGCGGCTCATGCCTGGATGAGGGCAGCGCGTGGTCCAGTCCCTGAATCACGATCCTCTTATGACGGCTCTCGTCTCCCTTCGAACCCGCCTCACTCAGAAGTTTCTTGGTCTCCTCACACCGCAGCCAGAGCTCGAAGAACAAGCCACGCGAATTCTCACGCATTTCTCCGGTGGCGTCCCTGAAACGGGTCGGCACCAGAACGTTCACGTCATCAGCGAGCTCAGGGCTAATGTCTCCCCCTCCTTCGATCGCCTGCTCAGTCTCTTGTGCCTGAGCGAGCAACTGTTCACACGCCTGCGCAAAGACGTCGTCGACTTCGAAGCGTTGCTCTTCCGCCTGCTCGGCTATACTGATCGCGAGACGCCACTTTATCACTTTGAAAACTTCCAAGGTCACATTATCCCCACCGTAGGCGGGGTTTCCTGTGCCGCCCAGGATGTCCACCTGAATCTCATAGCGACGCTTTTTAATGTCGTCCTTCCTGTCGTGGACCTTGCCCTTAAGCAACGAGATATCGATGGTGCCACCACCGAAATCATAGGCAAGAAGCGTGAAGTCGTCGGGGTAGAGAACCATGATATTAGAGATGTCACCAACACCCGACTGCAGATGGGAGTTGTCACCGAACGATGCCTTCTGGCTCTGGGTGATCTTGCCGTTGAGGAACCACAATGCTGCGGCGCTTGCCTCGTCCAGGTCCATATTGATCCGGTTCCGCGCGAACTTCAAATCTCTGGTGAGAATCTTGCGCAGGGCCGTGACCCGGGGAAACGAGAACATCGTGGGGAAAGTGACGACGACGTCTTGAATATCCCGTTCCAGCCTGTCCTCGGCCAAAATGAGTAGCTTCTCGATGATATAGCGACAAAGCTCATCATACGAGAATCGCACGAATTTCTGCTGGTGCTGCTGCCGATTCTGGAAGGTGTGGGCCTCGTTCAAACCGAGCATTCTCTTGGCACTGAACACGTAGGAATCGCTCGGGGTATTGGGATCGGTGATCGGCATCAAGGCGTCCTGGCCAATGTGGTAGTCCGGCTCACCGGTTGGCCCGACCCCATGGATATAGATGACGGACGCCACCGAGTCGGCGTCCGGGTCTTGCGCAGGGCGTACTTCGAGCAGGAGAGGCTTAATCGAAAGGCTACCCGCCTCGATCGCGACACAACTGGAGTTCGTGGTCCCGAAGTCCAGGGCAAAGACACCTCGGAACACCGGTCTGTTGCGAATGTTTTCGAACAGGATGTGGATCTCGTCGATCCAGGATCCGTAGCTCGCCTCGACCTGGATCTCCAAAGTCGCCTCAGCACGACCGTCCTCCTCGGGAAAGAAAGGACTGGTCTCCTCGATCACGATGTAGAAGCACTTTGTCTCGTCTGCTTCGATCTCGATCTCTACCGAATGGCATTCGGTGTCGACGGTGATCCACTCCTGCTTTGGCCGGAATGTGCACCGGACCGGCTCCTCATAGGGATTGTGGACCTCGACGACCTTTCTAACCAAAGGGCGCGGGCGCTTCGATCGATAGTAAGTTTTTACGTTAATGGCACGCGGTAAATAGTCTAATGGCATGACGCGATATCCTGCTGTTGAAACCCTCCCGGAGCTCAACCACTCTCCGGGTAGTGCGTTTTCCCCCGACGTCTAGAGTCTGGCCTCGATCCTCTCGATTCCTGTCTTCACCTCTTGCAGTTCCGTATTGTAGGTCTCGAGTGTCTTCAGGTCGTACATGTCCAGATTCCCGGCCAGACCGGGAATGTTCAGGCAGTCCACGTGCGCCTGCGGATCCAGGAAGCTGGCCAACCCTCTGAAGTAGATGTCGAGGCAGTACTCCACGTAGAATCGGCAGACCCCCTTCAGGGCCGGAGACACCTGAGAGTTGTAACTACCCTCGAAAAACTTCTTCAGATCTTGCTTGTAATTCGCCTCGGCTCCGGTGAGCGCCAGATCGCCGCCTAAGATCGGGACCTTCTTCGCGAAGTTCCGCATTTGCTCGACGGCCCGGGCCTCGAAACAAATCTTCGTGTGCCTGCGGTATTCCTCCCGCAGGGTCTCATAGCGGCGATAGGCCGCCGAATCGACCTGAAACAGCTGGGAAACCGTCTGGTCCAAGCCTCTTGACGCACACTCCCTGTCGATCGGGCCGAACACGTCCTCGTCGAGATAGGTGTGAATGAGCTCGAGATACTTTTCCTTGGCAAGTTCCCAGCACTTGCGTGCGATGGCCTGCCGACCGTCAGCAAGGTTGGACTGCAACTCTCGCACCAGGTTCAACCCATCAATCGCCTCCCCGAGCACCTCGGGCATCCGCCGAGTAACGACATCGGTAAACCGCTTGATGCAAAATTCATCGGAAAGAGACTCCCAAAGCAAATGCTGCTGAATCTCCTGGAGCACACGCTTTGCCTTATCAGCAACATGGCAGGCCTGCATGCCCACCTTCATCATGATATCCTTCTCCTGGCTGACGGCGCTGTTGTAAATCGGCACAAACACCGTCCCAACTTTGTTGCCGAGCTCAGATATTCGCTCACAGGCGTCTCGTAGCTTCACACGCAAGCATTCATTCTCGAAGAACTTCAGCAACTCGTTGCGCAAGTGCCCGATACCACCATCTACGTAGTACTCGTCGAGAAGCTCCCGAATCTGTGGGCTCTCCGAGTACTTGCCGTTGGCGTCTCGGCGATAGGCCTCGGCTTCCTTAAGGAACCGATCGAGCTGGTCGATCTGCGCTTCATCGAGCCGCGTATCGCGTCTCTTGCGCTCCACGAGCTCCGATATATAGGCCGATGTGAGGTACATGAACCGCGGCTTGGAAATGCGGAAGTACTTCTCGATTTGGGAAAGGATGTGACGGTAAGGTCTGACCAGATCGTTTTTCTCCTCTGGTATAGCGAGATCGAACTGGGTGATAACGAAGAATAGCTTGTCGATGAGCTGGGTGCGATAGGCATTCAACAGCTGGATCATCTGCGAATCGGCCTTTGCCAACGGTCGCTTGAAGAGCGTTGTCACAATCACGGCGTCGACTTGGGATAGATAATCTCTCGCTATTCGCGTGTCACGTGGTCGCGTGGAATCGGTTCCCGGGAGGTCAATAACCATGGCGTGGTCCGACAACACATCTGTCGTGACCCGGATCTCGACCTCACGGACCAGTGCGAGTGATCCGGTAGCCCGCCCGTCTCTTTTGCTGGTCAACTCGTGAACCGCCTGCTCGTTCACCACATGACTCTCGGATATGGAACCTAAGAGATTGGAGTGCTTAAGGTAGCCGTCAAGCAGATCACAGAAGTCGTCTAGCTCTTCTCGAACAGTCTGGTCCTTCTCGGACGAAGTGTCGAGAGACTCATAAAGCTTCTTCGATTCGTTGAGAAGCTCGTGGATATCATCCGTGGCGGGAATGCCGAGCTGATCGCAAAAGGCACGGACGCATTCGAAATACTGCTCTTGGCTGAGGTACTTGACAATAACCCGCTCGTCATCGGGGCCTGACGCTCGGCGCAGAACGGCTACATTAGCCGTCTCGGGGCTGACCCCGACGGCCATGATGGGGCGGCCGAAAATCGCATTCAGGAGCGAGGACTTGCCACCACTAAAGCCTCCGGCAATGGCGATCTTGAAGGTCGGAGAGCTCAGTCCGCGGCGAAGACGACTCAGGTTCTCATCGTAGTCGGCCCGTCTGTTCTTAAGCGCATCGCCGGATTGCTTACGGATATCCTTATTAGTGGCGACCTTGTCCAAAAGATTCTGCAGCCGACCACAGTAGTCGTGTGCTTGCGAATAGAGACTGTTGATGTCCAGGGACTCCGAGCTGTCAGTAATCACGATGATCCTCCGGAGGATTTGCGAGATCGGCTGTTATTCCGACGTCGTCAAGGAACATTTCGCAATATGGCCCTACCACAGTGAGTCCGCCCCGAGTGTCGATCGTTCACTGACTGACCATCTCAGGCGGAGCCGTCACTCGAGATCAACCGGGATCCACTCTGGTGTCTCCGAACCCGTTACCACGATGAAGACAGTGTCTGGTGCAGGCTTATCTTTCGGCCAGGCGACCTGAATCTTCGTCGGGCTCACCTGCCAGGCATCACCACTGATATGCTGAACCTGGAACTCTGCCACCGAACCCTTGACATCGAGCACGTTGTTCTCGCTCGGATCCTCGGCTTGTGGATACTGAACGCGGATTCTCGGCCTCGATATCGAGCGGACACGTGCCGGCGACGGGAATTTGACCTCTATGATAATCACGGCACCGCCGCCAGTCTGAATGAAGCAGAAGAACGGTGTGATGGCCAAAAGATCAGAGAATTGTGCCGTACGAAGTGGGCTATCCGAAAGCACTCGCGATGGTTGGAGATCTGTCGTTGTCGTTAGATTATGATACATCTGGCCGTAGGCCCTCTCATCGGTGTCAATAGGGTCCAACTGAAATATGTAAATCTGCTCGAGAATGGGCTCAGCCAAAGCGTGGTCCGATTTGCGCCGGCTTGCCTCGTCCGCGTCCCAAAGCAGCTCAACGGTCATCCTGCTCGTGGTGCCATTTGACCTGACGGCCCTCAATTCCAGCTTTTTCACACCCTTCGAGAGGAGCGGGTATTCGTAACTGCTTGGGGACGCGTCGCGCTCCGGGATCTCCATGGTGTGTGTGTAACCATCGATCCCAGCGACCGTCTTGTGCGTTGCTGGTCTCCAGAACAGCCCTTCCTCGTCCACCTTGCGGTTCCCTCTGAGAGCCTCGTCCTCCTCCAAGACCCGCTCTCGAATCTCGTACAGGTCGACCGCTTCTGAACTGTTCAGGACGACTTTGAGCCTGCATGGAAAAGGCGTCGCGTCCGCAAGGGACTCGTAGGTGAGTTCTCGGATGTCCTCGATCTTCCCGGGGTAGGGATAATCGCGAAGCTTGACTCCCTCACGGTTCGCGAGTGTGGCCATAATGGTCTGCTCGAAACTCGTCTTGAGCGTGTCGAGGTCATCCGTTCGTGGGGTTACGAACACGACCGTGTTTCCCGGGTGCCGAAACGGTGGAGGTGGAGGAGGTGGTGCCTCCACCGTACCATTGCACCCGGTGACCAGCCATGACAAGCCAATCACCAGTAAAAGAAATCCGCCGAGTATCCTGGCACGACTGTTGGTGATCTTCTCCGACCTTTTCATGTTTTCCCTCACGTCGATAAGGTGATCAAAAAAAGGACTCTGGTTTCCTGATTACTGGACTGCTTTCAGCTCCTGTTCGAGCTCGTTGCGTCTCTCCAAAGTGATCTTAGGCTTGACTTTCTTACTCAGGAGCTGACTGAGAGCGTTCGCCTTCGTTTTGCCATGGTGAAAGGACGAGACAGAACCCTCTCCCGAAGCTTTCGCGGAGTTTCCCGCCCTATAAGCGTAAACCCATAGACAGAGCTCCTCGTAACCCTCTGGGAAGAAATTCAGTACCGACGGTGATGCTTTGGGGAACTCGTTGAACGCCTGGGAAAACGAATCCCAGGCACTTCGACCGTCTCCTCCCGTGTCCTTGTGATAACTCACGAAACTGAGGAGCCCCAGAAGGGTGTGGTAGCGAAGGCGAGCTTTGGCCGTAGCTAGCGTCGACAAGTCGACAGATTTGAGCCTTCGAATCACTTCATCTAGCTTCTTCCAATCCTCAGAATCCGGTTTCCCGGTCTTCCAAGGATAGTCGAGCGGATGTCGTTCGGCAGGAATCACTTGGACGAACGATCCCTCGCACCACTCCAGAAGATACCCGGGCTGCTCCGGGTCGAGCGCCGCGCATACGAGGAGCCGATCAGATGCGTTGGCAAGCGCGAGGTCGGCTTCGACTAGCGGCGCGAGCAACGTGGCGACTTCACGTCCGGACTCAGCTTCGCGGAGCTGGTTGATGTGCTGCATTTTTTGGGCTCGAATGTCCTCGATAAGGTCATTGATGGTGGCTGGGGTGATTCGCAAGGCTTGCAGAAGCATGCCATACTGCGCGACTTCTTCTCCCTCCATCAGTCGATGCATGTGGAGACGATACAAGAGCTCATCGCTGGTTGGTGGCTCCGCCGCTGGCTCTTCTTCCAGCGCCAGCTTGAGACAACGCCGGTAATCGGTTCCGTCCACTCCCGATGGAGGGAAGGCTTCCTCCGACTTCCTGCTCTTCTCGATCTCAGAAGCGACCTTCCACAAGGTGTCACGGTACTTGCCACTGCCATCCTTCTGGAGCTTCTCGAACAGCTCGAGCTGCTGCAACGCCCCGAGTAGGTGGGGCAGGCGCTCTGTGTCCTCGGCCCTCTCGGCCCGAGCCAGGCAGACGTCCGCCTTGATGTCGAGAACCTCTTGATTCTCCTGAGGTGTCAACTTATCCTGCATTTCCAAAATCCTGTCGGCGCATTCATCCGCCCGATCCAAGGCGTCGGGCTCTTTCGAGCGCAAGTACGACCTCGCCAAGGTACTATAAACCTCATACCTGCGGGGAATCGGAGTCGTTGGAAGATCAAAGTGCTTCACGAGCTGTTCGAGGTATTGATTGGGCTGTTCGGACGTCTCGGTTCCCTGAGTCGCCTGGGCCAGCCCCAGATTCACTAGGACCTCTTGTAGCGGTTTCAAGAGCTTGGCCGTCATTTCGGCGGTCGGGTTCTCAGAGTCACAGAGCGTTTGCCAGACGGCGAACGCCGTCCAAAGAAGGTCGAGTTTCTCCTTCGCCTGCGACTCATCGGCCAATGTGCCACTTTTGGCGACAAGGAGGTCAAACACGCGATGAAGGCGCCTATTTCTTTGCTCTTCCCCAGTAGCCCCCGCGGACTGGAGAACGGGCCAATCCGAGGGCAGTGTGGTCTCCACACAAAACGTGATTGGTCGGATCTCTCCATAGCTCTTGGTCGCCAGCTCCCAAGTCCTAGTAAGATCGGGGGGGCCGTTCATCTTCCACAATCTGCCGAAGATCATGTCGAGCCACTTGTTCTCGATCGTGTTCTGCTCGACCCGATTGCACCGTCCATGCTCTATCAAGTTGGCCGCAACGACCTGAACATCGGTCAACTCCCCAGTGGTTACTGACCGGTTGATGTTAGCGTACTTCGTCAATCGATCAACGGTCAGTCTCGCAAGCAGCCTTGCGATTCGTCCCAAATCCTTGTCCGCAATCTCATAGTTCTCGATGAACCGCCCCTCTAGAACATCCAAGAGGAGGGAGGAAGCTTTGGCCAGATCATCGCCGCTCTCAAGCGCCTTCGCGGTGATCTCGACGAGGCGGAAGTAGTACGGAAGACTATCGGCGTATTCTTGCCGCTTACCCTTGCTCTCCTCTCCGGTGTACGGTTCGAGAAGCTCCCTCAGCCTTGCGAAGTTTTTCGCCTGGTCCGCCTCTCCCAAGAACTCCTCCCAGCCTTTTGGATGCTGGTGCCGTGGCTCAAGGTCATCCGCCATCGCCCAGACACGTGGTCGCAGGGTTGCAGACGCCAAGAACTCCTCAGCCGCACGATCGTGATCCTCGGCCTTGCGGGCCAGCAGGCCCATTACATGCCGGACGGGCCACCGCTTCATAAAATCAGGGACTTTGGGCCGCACATCGCTCTCTCTTGCATCCTTGAGGAGCTTCTCCAGTGAATCTGGGGTAAGACCTGTTTGTTCCTCCAAGGCCTCGGCGAGGGCATAACACAGACAGCCGCCGATGGATTCCCTCAGCGTAGACGGGATGATCGGGTGCGATTTCTCAACCTCCCCTTGGGTGGTGTCGTCAGTCTCGGGTGCCTCAGGAGTGGCGATCCCCTCCAGTCTCTTGTTCAAGAGATCGAGGCTGTTGTTACTCCTTTCGGGATCACCGTAGACATGATCGACAAAGCCCTGCCAGAAGGTGACATCGAGGGCGACATCGGTCTTCTGAAAGGCCATGGCAGATTGACAGGCTGCCGTCAGGAACCCGTCGAGAGCCTCGCGGTTCCTCTCGTCGGTAAGATCCGAGCCGTCGAACCAGAGGCGCGCCAGAAGGCCTTGGACGGCCCAGTGGCCGTTCATCTTCTCGCCCCAGCTCTGATCGTTGTCGATATAGGTAGCTCGACCCTCTTCGGCCGAGCCGACCTGCAAGGTAGGGTTCACCAACGAGTCGTAGTCTCCCGAGCGCAGGAAACGGTTGAGCGGGAGCATGTACCACCAGATGCCAGCGGCCAATGCCAGCACGACGAGAGCCGCTCCTCCCCACAGTAAAACACGCGTCAAAACGGATTTCGGATCAGGTACCTGGGGCTCCGGGCCGATGTCGGCCGTGAGCTGGTCGATCGCATCGATCAACTCTTGGAGGGACTCGTAGCGGTTGGCCGGGTTCTTTTCGATACACTTGGCAATGATCGCCTGAGCCCGCTGATTGAACGGACGAAGGGGTAGGGGCGCGAACTTGTTCTTGCCCTCTGACACCTTGGCGTAGAGATCATTGGGAGACTTCGCCGCGACGGGAAGCCGTCCCGAACGAAAGTCCTCGGACGAAAGGAGGCGATAGGCGGTCATCCCCACTGAATAAACGTCTGAGCGCTCGTCGATCTCAACCGCCCCATCGGACCGTGAACCGACTTTGAGAGCACGCAAGCGCTCGGGGGGCAGGTACTCGAGAGCTTGCACCGGGAGGCTCTGAAACGAGTAGCCCGGCTTCTCGAGCGCATAGTCCAAGCCGAGATCGAGAAACCAGAATCGATCGTCCGCTGCCACGTAGAAGATATTGTAGGGGTTGATGAATCCGTACGGCACACGTTCCCGGCGCGCGTGCAACGCAGCCTCGGCCAAGTCACGGAATAAGGCCCAGTAATCAGGAATCTCCTTTCCCCGAAGCCTGTTAGCGATCTCCCCGTCGGGATCGATGCGCTGCGCCTGATCGCTCGTCTCCGGATGATCTCTATCGATGACGGGGAGCAGAGGGAGGCCGCGGTACCAACTTCGGTGAAAGAGCACGCGAAGTCGATCGTTGTGCACCCGCTCGGCAAAGTCCGACGTGAGGATGAAACGCTTGGCAAGAGTCTCGGGGATCTCATTTACGCCGATCCTCTCGTGCTCCTCTAGGACCTTGAGGTAGGTGGTTCTTCCGGACAGAGTGTTTCGCGCCAAGTACGCCGATCCGAAGGACCCGAGCGAGAACGGCTCCTCGCAGGTAATGGTGAAATCCCCGATTTCGTCACCGTGATTGAACCGGTGCTGATTCATCGACAAATACCCCCTCCGTCGACGCCACTCCGTCGACGCCACTCCGGCTCGACCGCGTCGCGCTCTGACTTTTCAAAGCGAAGTATGCAACGACCCAGGAAAGTCTGTCAGTCAACGAACGCCGCCACGTGCCTCTCCCGTGGCAACGTGGACTCTCTCGGCAGCGACAGTCGGATGGATGCACCGCGTACGGGCGGCGGACCCAGAGCTTCGAATCGGAACACACATTCTCCTGACGGCTCACCCCCCGCGGCAAGTCGTGGGAAGCCACCCTCACAATTTCCCAAAATGAGCAATAGAGGGATAAGGGATAGGACATTCAATTCTCGTACTAGCCTGAAGATAACCCGTTCCTCCCTCTTTCCCCCAGTTTTTTTTAGATTTCAATCATCCAGTTGTCCGGAACATCGTCCGATGAGGCTTTTCAGGACAACCTACCAAACTTCTCAAGGGCTTTCTACTCTTCCAGGACTTTTTACTCTCTGAGCAAGATCTAAACAAGCAGAAAAAGTTAGCGCAGTGCGTACCGCTCCCGCAGAGGTCAGTTCCGGATCGTATTCCTTCTTGATCTGTCAGGCAGCGGCCTCTTCCTTTGAAGTGAGCGGAAAACGAGATCGATCGATAGGTCGTAACCTGCGCGGCCGGACGGGCGATACTTATTGGAATGGTAAACTCGAGCTGCCCCGAGAGGATAGGAATCTCAATCCCCTTGATCGCTCTTGTGGCGTGCGGAGCCCTCCCGTCGGGCACAAACTCAGCACCGAAACCTGCCGAATTGTGTTAAAAATCTCAGACTGAGACGCTTCAAATCGAAAAAGGACGCACTCCCGACGGTCCAAGCTCTCATTCTAAGCAAAAGTTCCCAAAAAACCACGAAAATGGAGTAAAACCAACGAAGTAAAAATATCCCAATTTCACCGGTAACACCGTGCTCATGTCCATCGTGTATCTTCTTTCTGTTTTCATTGATATATAAAAATACTTCTTCGTATTTCTTCTTCCTTCATCATTGACTGGAGACTTAGTGCTCTGGCTCGTAAATACGTTCACTTATTTTTCGTGGCGCTCCTGACCATGTCTGCCGGCCGCCTTGAGTCGATACGGACGTCCGAATTGAAAGTGAGAAGATCATTTTGTAGCTAAATCCAATGATGACCGCATGATATGCAGAATGGCGCTGGATATCGGGGCACTTTTTTCCTTTCCTGTCCAGCCCCGAGGTTGGGTGAGGGTCGGCCAGGAAAGGAAAAAAGAACCTTTGTTGCATGAGGATTGCCAAAAGACGTATAAGCCTGATCCTGTTTGAGATCTGGGACGAAGCCGAAGCACGTGGTTTTCTCATGAACTGGACTTGGTCGGCGCTCCTGTCACGGATGGAGCCGCTTCGGCGCTTTGCTACCACCGTACGCGAGCATATCGATGGCATCCTGTCTTTCTACAAGTCCTTTGGGATCACCAATGCTCAGCTCGAAGGGACCGCGAATAAAATATAGCTGATCATTCACAAGATTTTCGGATTTCACAGCGCCGAAGCTCTGATCTCGATGATCCATCTTTGATTTTCTCGTAAAAACCCCCTCGAAAGCATCTTCGAGATTTGATTAATTTCTTTTCATATCGTACAACTTACTTTCCGCAGATACGTACAGCGTTTTCGCTGAATTTCCGAGCGGTCAGTCGCCACGATAGGAGCGGGTGATCATCCCGAGGAGTTTGAGGATTTTTTTCTGCAATGGCGTGAGCTGAGTGACGAGTGTTTTCGGACGTTTCCCTTTCTGCACAAGTTCGTGTTGGTAGATGTTTCCGAATAAGTCTATAATTCTTCGAGAAGAAGGAGCTCGACACGCTCGTCCCTATGGATACAGAGGAAGGCTGTCGATTCCTTTACTCGCCATCTACCGCCTTATCTCGCGTTCGAGTAGCGATTGAACAACAAGGACCAGGAAGTACACGCAGAGAAGGGCTACTATTCGAGAGACTTCCTTGAGATAGACCGGTGCCATTTCGAAGTCTGTCTTGAGCTGGGAGAATCGCTTTTCAATGATCGGCTGGCCCTTGTAAGCAAGAAGAGCATCCAGTTCAGTGAGTTTTGCATCGTTCGTCGTCAGCGGGAAAGTCCCATCAGTAATCGAATCGCTGGCAACCGTGACCGTGTCGATTTCGTATGAAATATCAAAACGAATCTTGCTGTTCTTCACGTAACGGGTGTTCTTCCCCGGCCTTCCCCGGTGGTCTTGACGATAACAGACCTGTTCGCGCTCTTTCACTGTCACCAAAATCCAGGCAGCGGCTCCGGTTACATCAATGACCTTCTCTACTGCCTCTTGAACCTTGACTTTGCCGTATAAACCCGATTATTCAAAAATAGAAATTTGATGTGATCTATTACCGGACCAAGAGATCCCATAAAGGAAATGAGAGCCGGAGGGCGACAAACGGGACGTCGGGGGCCCTGATGGCTCGAATCAAGCGTTTAGGCGGATTCCGGCAGGTGGGAGAGTGGTGATCCGGTCCTTTTCAGACCGCTGCCGGGACGGATTCGAGATTTTTTGGTGTCAAAGCGCGCACCATCCTCTTGACGTTACAGGCGAGCGTCTTGAGATAAACGGCAAGCTCGACGCGAGGTCTTCCTCGGATCCTCAGGCGACCCAATCCATGCGGTCGCTTGAGCTCGGAATTGGTGGCCTCTATGCCAGCACGGATATTATAGCGGGGAGTAAAATCACCGCTGGCCTCCACCCTGCGCCGGCGTTCTATGTTGACCTTTACGAGGTCCGCCTTCAAAACGTACCCGTTCTTTTCCTGGTTGAGTTTTGCAGGACACCGCTCAAAGTCAGCACATCCTTCGCAGACTTCCTTGGCAAAGGTGATCTCCACCTTTTTCTTCACGTCAGGGTTTTGCTCTTCCCGGACGGATTCGTGTCCGTTGGGGCACTTGGTAGGTCGTCGGTAGCCTGGATCAATGTCGAAATCCGCGGCTGTCAGCAGGCTATCGCTCTCGGGCTTCTCCTTCGAGGGTTTTGCACTGCCTCCCACCGGGCTGATAAGTTCCGTCCCTAAACAAGCGGCTTCAACAGCGTTTTCGCCGGACCCGTACGATGTATCAGCTGAAAGCTCATCCGGCTGGATGTCGCGTTCAATTAACGATTCTAATATCGGTATGGTAGCCCCGGCGTCGCCATCACAAGAATCGGTGACTGCCACGTCCGTGATGATCTGTGTATCATTTTCAGGATCACACGTTTCGGTCACTTGAACTTCATATCCTTTTCCCTTGTGACCACTGTACGTCACATCTGGATCGTGCGGTGTCTGCATCGAGTCGCTCCCCACCTTCTTGGGGTCTTTGAGTTTCA
>Ga0190284_1000285_pt1 | contig 33368 bp, 33 predicted proteins | sample 48691812_MG_FD_161668 | JGI IMG/M metagenome (GOLD analysis project Ga0190284, IMG submission 161668) | Hydrothermal vent microbial mat bacterial communities from Southern Trench, Guaymas Basin, Mexico - 4869-18-1-2_MG | ecosystem: Environmental > Aquatic > Marine > Hydrothermal vents >...
CTACGACCGCCCCGCAGCGTCGAACCGGCACCAAGTCACGAGTTTGTCACGTTGGACGAAGCTCTGCAATTGGCCGCCCTGGAGATTGAAGAAAACAATCTGGCGTTGCGGCGCGATCAGGCCGGTGCAGCACTCCTCTATGTATCAGGGATGCGAGCCGGCGCGCTTGGCTCGCTACCGCTGGAAGCTGTGGATGTGTCAGGCCGGACGATCAAGCAGTGGCCGTCGCTCGGTGTCAGGACAAAGAACGGTAAGACTGCGACCACTTACTTGTTGGAGATCCCCAAACTGTTGACCGTGGTTGAGGAGTGGGACACATTCATACGGACGCGCCTGCCACCCACCGCTATGTGGTACACACCGACTGTCAGCCGTTGGGGCGAGCAGACGCTTTCGACCAACCCGCCTGGGGCTAATCGAAATGTCGCTATTGCCAGGCGGATACGCAAGTTCTTCGCCGCCGCTGGCCTGCCGTACAAATCACCCCACAAGTTCCGCCACGGTCACGCTGTCTACGCCTTGCAGCACGCGCAAACGATGGCCGACTATAAAGCTGTCAGCATGAACTTGATGCACGAGGATATCCGTGTCACGGACAGTATCTATGCCCCCCTGGCAGGTAATGAAGTCCAGCAGCGCATTGCCCGGCTGGCTGATTGTACCTCGGCGCGGCCGCCGGTAGATGGTGACCTGGCAGCATTCATTCGCAGTCTGTCTGATGCAGAGCTATCCCAGGCGTTGGTTGTCATAGCTGAGCGACTGGTGCGGTAATGGTGTTGAGGACCAAATGCTTCACAGTCGCCAGTTGTCTGCCGGGCTGGCACGGCGATGGGCTTGCTGTATATCAATCTCTGCGATCCGGGCATAGCGCCTCACCATATCCAGTGTGCTGTGTCCCAACAGAGCCTGAAGCGTGAACAAATCCCCGCCAGCGCGCAGGTATGTGATTGCAAAAGTGTGCCGAAACCGATGGGGATAGCAATCCTTGACTTCAGCCTTCTTACCCAGTCCTGCGATCAGTTGGCGTAGCCCATTCTTGTTCAGCGGACGGTTGAATATGCCCAAGAACAAGGGCGCATCAGGATCCTCACCATCTTCACGTTCGGCCAGATAGCGCCACAAGACGCGACGAGCCGACTTGCCTAGAAAGACGACGCGTCCTTTGTTGCCCTTGGCGCCGCCCCTTGGGCCATGTTTCACTTCAATTCTGCCCATCTTCTGGTCAACGTCGCCAATGGTCAATGAGCACAGTTCTGTAGCTCGCAGACCGGTGTCCAGCAAGGTCAGGATAATGGCGCGATCTCGTCTGGCAGTGGGCCGCCGCATCGTGAAACGTCTGCGGTCCCTGGTGTTTGCCTCCCGACAGAACTCGCATGCCTTGAGCAGGGCTTCGACCTCCTCTTTGGAAAACGGCTCGACTGGAGCTATCTCGAATCGCGGAGCTGGGACTCCTTTCATGGGATTGGGAGAGCCAAACTCGACACTGGCCCAGGTGAAAAAAGATGACAGAGCCACCCAGACGTTGCGAATTGTTTTGGGCGAGAGGGGGTGATCGCCTCCTGCTAGTCGGCACGGTTTGTAGTCGGTGCGCAGCCAGGCGAGGTAAGCGCGCAGATCCTGCGTGGTCACCTGGTCAACTTCGATATCGCCGACGTGGGCAACCCACTTATCGAGGATGCGCCTGTAGCTGTCGAGAGTCGTGGGGCTGAGGCCTTCCGCAGTCTTGTAATATTGGAAGCCGGTGACGGCTTTAGAAAGCAACAAACCCGGTGATCTTCGGTTCATTCAAAATCCTCCTTCTGACAGGATTCTGCGAACCGAACATCGCCGGGTCTACCAGAAAATCGTAGCCCTGTGGTCTACGGTTGCTCTCAGGTAGCGGGGCCAGGATTCGAACCTGGGACCTCCGGGTTATGAGCCCGACGAGCTGCCTCTGCTCTACCCCGCAACGTGGGTGCATTATACTTCAAAGCGTGGGGGTTGTCAAGGATAAGAAGCCGGGCAATGAGGGGGAGGCGTGAATCCCACGCAGGCGACGGAGGGTGTTATGCTCTGCCAAAGCACACAAGGGGTGCGAGAGAGCACCCTATCGGCCTGACGACGTGAATGCTAATTGCCACAACTCAACCCAGAACGGCTGAGTCTTGGGCTCGGGGACTGGTGTGGGCTGCGTCTCACCAGCCGGCTCCTCATCCGGGTCCGTGGGCACTACGACGGCCACTTCTCCCGGTCTTGCCATCTTTCGCTTCCCCCGTGCCCAGTGTTCCACGTACTCGTCAGATCGGACGTATTCCAACTGCGCAGTCAGGTCGTCGTGATGGGCCTGTTCGGCCGCCACCATTTGCTCCAGCCGCATCTCTTCCGCCCGTATCTGCCGTGCGAGCGCCGATTGTTGGCTAAACCCCCACACCAGACCTCCCACAATTGCGAAAGCGATGGTGATGGCAACGCCAACAGCGAGTTGGCTGCGTTTAGGCTTGGGGAGCGACATGCGATACCTCCTCAATGCGTGTTCAAAGTCGGGACACGGCGACCTCGGTTCTTATGATACCCTGATTTTGTTCTAACGTCAAGCCGCTGCTGACGACTCGGGTGCACTTTGGTTTAGGGGCGAATCTTCCCGAAAGCTTGGAAACGAATCTGGAACGTCAAGAACGTGGCCAAAGAGCGCTGGGATAAAAAAAGAGGCGGATATTCCGCCTCGGGGAAAAGATGCCGAAGGTGGGAGTTGAACCCACATGGGCATAAAGCCCACTGCGCCCTGAACGCAGCGCGTCTGCCTGTTCCGCCACTTCGGCTCGTGAACTCCTTGTTGGAGCGGTGTTATTTTACACCAAACGCCAGTGTTGTCAAGGGCGACCGGCTTCCGACTCGCTTACGAAAACTCGACGTGGGACAATCCACCATTCAGAGATGGTGCGGAAGCGGTCGAATGGGTGTGTTAAGGGGCCAATCTGCAGGTCGTGAATACGTTCATCTACGCCGTAGGTGTAGATGGGCACGTAGAGCAATAACGCTGGTACTTCCTGGGCAAAGATTTCCTGAAACTCGTCGTATAACTCCCGGCGTCTTTCGCGGTTGACGGTGATCCGCGCCTGTTCGGTGATTTCGCTGATGCGGCGATGAACGAATCCAGCGTAGTTTTGCCCGTTTTCTACTTGCGTTTCGTGCCAGAAGGGATAGGGGTCGGGGTCACCCGGCAGTGCCAGGTGGACGAGGATCGCTTCGAAATTGCGCTGTTCCAGTGCCTCGCGCACTTCCAACGGTGAAGCGGTTTCGACCGTAACCGTTACCCCGACGGTTGTCCATTGCTCGGCGAGCATCTGTGCAACCCCCATTCGTTCTGGCTCACTTGAGGTAAGCAGTGTGAACGCCAGCCGTCGCCCTTCCTTGCGGCGCACACCATCGTCTACTTCTTGCCGTGCCCATCCGGCTTCGTCCAACAGTTCGTTGGCTGTGTCCGGGTCGTGTTCGTAGCGCGGGACGTCGTTCTTATACGCCCATGTGCCGGGGATCAAAGGGCTGTGGGCAACTGTTGCCTGGCCCTTCAGCACGCTGTCAATAATTTGCTGCCGGTCGAGTGCGTACAGCAGAGCCTGTCGCACCTCCGTCTCCTGGAAGAACGGCAAGTCCGAGCGTCCCAGGTTGAGGAATACAAGTCCATATTCGGCGATCTGTGCCGAGAAGAGGAGGTCACGTGCACGCGGTAGATCTTCTGCCGTTATTCCCGCTATCCCCTCTACCTCTCCCGCTTCGTAGGCGTTGAAGGCTGTCTGGTAACTGGGGTAGAAGCGGAACTGGATGCGATCCAGATAAGGCCGCGCCCCATAATAGCGGGGGAATCGTTCCAGTACCATGGCGGTGGTTGTCTCGGCTTCGATCTTAACCTCCTCCAGTTGGAAAGGGCCACTCCCGACGGGGTTGAGGTTAAATTTCGCATACGGCAGGCCGACGGCTTGAATCCCCCTCAATAAATGGGTGGGCAGAATGCCGACTGTGGTGTAGTCGAGGAACGGAGCATAAGATCCGGACAGCGTGAAACGTACTGTACGGCGGTCTATTTTCTCGACCGTGACCGTTCGCCAGATGTTGGAGCCCAGGTCAGGTGGGCCGGGGAAGTTGGAATCCTGTAATAGGCCGATGGTGAAGACTACGTCGTCGGCGGTGACGGGGGTGCCATCGTGCCAGTAGGCATTGGAGCGGAGGTAGAACGTGTACGTCAGGCCGTCGAGTGTGACTTCCCATCCGCGGGCCAGGTCGGGCTCCACTTCTCCGCGCTCATTCAAGCGTGTCAGGCCACTGAACACCAGCGCGCAGATGTCACGGTCAACCTCGCTATACCCACTCAACAGCGGGTTCAGGTAGTGTGGGAAGCCGGCGATGCCCTCAACGTAGGTCCCTCCAGAGCCGGGGCGAAGCACGGTGGTGTAGTTGATGGCCAGGTAGGTCAACAGGATGCCCACCAGCACGACGCCGAGGAGAATGAGGAGAATCTGCCAGCGAATGTGACGGGTCACGCTCTATAGGCTCCCTCGCGTCTGTGTTTTTTCAATAAGTAGGGCATTTTTCGCGTGGTGTGGGTATAACCGCAATGGAGGATGCTCGACAAGTCGAGAGTGCTTCGGAGGCACTGTATAATCCCCGAAGCAGCCTTCGCGTCGCCGTGCCACAGGATCAGCCGGTGATGATCACGTTGAGGATGGTGACGATAAAAAACGCGATGGAAAGGCCGACCGTGATGTGGAAGAGTGTGCGTTCTACGCCTCGCCGCGTTTTGTAGACGGCGGTTTCTGTTCCGCCGAAGACTCCTCCCATGCCGCCGCTTCTGACCTGCAGGAGGATAATGACGACCAATGCAACACTGGTGATGATTTGGGCAATATTAAGATAAATTTCCATTGTGATAACCCTCCAGATTGGGGCGAATTATAGCACGTTACGAGCCTCTCGGCAAGGTTGCGCTGGCAGGAGGAAAAAGGCCAGGGTTGGGTACGAAGACACGGGGAAAGTGGAGCGGTTTCATAATCTCTCTTCTTGGAGGGTGGGGGTGAACAGGCCGGGTGGGGCGCTGGAAGGAACGAGGACTTGCAGCGCAAGCGGCGCGACCTTCAGCGTGACCGGCGTGGTGCCGATGGGATCACCGTCTACCTGCACCGGAATCGCCCATTCGGTCCACACCTTGATGCGGCGTGCTTGCCGGTGTATAATCTGAGGGTCTTGCAGATAGCGCTGGCTGACGACTTTCAGCAAGTGGCGCACGGCATAGGAAAATCCCAGCCCCTTAAAGACGAAGACGTCGAGCAGCCCATCGTCCATTCGTGCCTCACGGGCGATGTTGAGCACGCCAATGTACTGCTGGATGTTGCTCACCAGGATCAGCAGGGTGTGGCCGCGCACGATGCTGCCATCAAGTGCGACTCGCGTTCGCACACCTTGAAAGTCGCGCGCGACCAGGACGGCGGCGATGGCGTAAGGCAGCACGCCCAGGCGTTTGGTGTGTCGTTGGCGTGGTTCCATCTCGGTGGTCACCTGGGCGTCCAGACCGATGCCAGCCCAACATAAAAAATAGCGGTTGTTCACCTGGCCGACATCAACCAGTCGGATGGTCCCTTCGGCCAGCCCGGCTGCCGCTTCGCGCAGGCGCATTGGGTTGGTCAGCGTATGGGTAGGGACACCTAGTTGCTTGGCCCACATATTGCCTGTACCGACCGGCAGTACTCCCAGTGCTGTCTGGGTACCGACCAACCCATTGACTGCTTCGTTGATTGTTCCGTCTCCCCCGGCCACTATTGCCACGTCGCAGCCGGACTGGGCTGCCGCGTGGGCCAAGGCTAAAGCATCACCGGGTTTCCTGGTCAGTTGTAACTCGACAGACCATCCACGACGTCTCAGGAAGGAGCATGTGCGCTTTAGAGCGCGCCGGGCATCCCGTGGGCCGGCGGTGGGATTGTAGATCAAATGAGCCTTCATGCTGTTGGGATTATAGCATGTCTCTCACCTTTGGCAATTTCTTGCCGACACTGCCGATTTGGAGTACAATATCAGTATGGAACCTGTGTTGCTCAACAATCGGTATCGCCTGCTGGAGTTGGTCGGTTCTGGTGGGATGGCAGCAGTATATAGAGGGGAGGATACGCTGCTCCAACGCCAGGTAGCGGTGAAGGTGCTGCGCGAGAGTTTTGCAGGCGATCCGGCGTTTCTCGCTCGCTTCCAACGGGAGGCTCGGGCCGCGGCCAATCTCGATCATCCTAGCATCGTTACGGTGTATGATGTGGGCCAGGATGGTGACCGGCACTACATCGTGATGGAATACATGGATGGTCAGGATCTGAAAACGCTGATCCGCCAGAAAGGCCGCTTGAGCGTGGACGAGACCCTGGACATTACGATCCAGGTCTGCGCTGGTGTAGGGCATGCGCATAAGGCGGGTCTCATTCACTGCGACATTAAGCCCCAAAACGTGCTGGTGACCAGGGATGGCCGGGCCAAGGTGACCGACTTCGGCATTGCGCGGGCGCTTTCTGAATCGGGCATCACTGAGTCGGAAACGGTGTGGGGCAGCCCCCTCTACTTTTCGCCCGAGCAGGCGGCCGGCGAACCGCCATCCCCGGCCTCCGACGTCTACAGCATCGGCGTCATGATGTACGAGATGCTGGCCGGGTCGCTGCCTTTCCAGGCGGAGAAGCCGGCAGCGCTGGCGCTGATGCACATGCGCGAAGAACCACCGCCTCTGATAGTCCGCAATCCTCAGGTGCCGTCTCAATTGGAGTGGATCATTCGCAAAGTGCTGGCTAAGGAGCCCTCGGTGCGCTACCGGACCGCCGAGCAATTGGCCCACGTCCTTGAGGAATACAGCAGGCGCAGCGAGCAGATGACCGGATGGCAGCCTGCGGTCCCTGGCAACCTGCCGGGCACACCCTATTCTCTGGATTACGCTGCCGAACCCGAACCTGCTCCCACGTCACAAGCGCTCCCCGATAGGCTGACCTGGGCGTTAGGTGTGGTCGCCTTAATCGCCGTGGTGGGACTCATCCCGCTGTGGTGGTCGGTTTACCGCGCCTATTCCGCTCTCCCATCCCTGCCGTCTATTCCCGTATCCACGCCGTTGGTCACCTTGACGCCGGAGGTGCGGTTGGTCCCCGTCCCGAACGTGGTGAAGAGACCGGTGGACGAGGCGCGCAGGCTGGTGGAACGGGCTGGTTTGCGTTTTGTGCTGCTGGAGGAGCGCGAGGAACCGGGCGCCGAAAGGGGAGTCGTGCTTGAGCAGAACCCCGCTCCGGGTGAACTCGCCCCGCTTGACTCAGAGGTCTCTGTCGTTGTGAGCGGCCCGGGGCGGGAACTGACGCTGCCTGGCGTGGTGGGCTATCCGGTGGAGGTAGCGCAGAACGGCCTTGCGTCGGATGGTCTGCGCGTCGTTATCGAGGAGGTGTGGAGCACGCAGCCGGAGGGGATGGTGGTGGCGCAGGAACCTGAGCCCGGGAAGACGATCTACGCCGGTGACACGGTGACACTGACTGTGAGCGGAGGTGTTGAGATCCCCATTCCACTCGAGGTCAACCTGGCTGACATGGTCGTGCTGGAGAACGCCGAGTTGCGGCAGGAGACGTTCCAACCGGGCGATGTGGTCGCAGTCACATTGCGCTGGCGTGCGTTACGTTCCGTCGGCACGCATTACGTCGTGTTTGTGCACCTCATCGGTCCTGACGGGCACCTGGTGGCGCAGCAGGACGGGGAGCCGATTTCCCCCACCACGGCGTGGGTGGTGGGCGTGGAGGTTATAGACCCGCACCAGGTCAGGATCCCGGCTGATCAGCAGGCAGGTCAGTACCAGTTGCGCACCGGGATGTATCCCCAGGGGCAGCCTGGCTCCCGACTTCCGGTCGTGGACGCTGGCCTCACGACGGCAGAGTCGGATAGCATTCTGATCGCTGAGATTGAGGTACGGCCCTGAGAAGACACTCTTTGTCACCCTTGATTGTCTGTGGCTTCGATGAATTGGTGGGTCGTGTTTGCGGATTTTATACGAAAGCGGGCGGTGTTTTTTCTAGTATGTTTCTGATGCAACTCTTGCGTCACTCTAATGGTACGTGGTATAATATAGTTGTCGGGAGATAGTTTTGAAAGATGGAGGAAATACGTGAGTTCTAGATCAAGGGGTAGCTCGTTTATTTACCTGATTATCCTCGTGGCTGTTGTGTTTCTGGTGTATAGTTTCTACTCGCAGCGGGCGCAGGATGTCACACGGACGCCGTTGACGGAGGTCGCGGCGCAGGTACGGGAAGGGAATGTCGCCGGTATCCGTGTGGAGGGAGACGTTCTATTTGTGGAACTTGAAGACGGCGACGAGATTTTGTCATACAAGGGATCTGAGTCCACAGTCATAGAGCAGTTGCGGGACCTGGGGGTCACCGCGGAACAACTGGGGAGTGTCGCAATCGAGGTGGTGAAGCCCCCTGATTGGATGACCTTGTTGAGCGCTGGTGGTTCAATCCTGCTGGTAGTGGCCATGCTGGTGGGTGGTTACATGATGCTGCGTCAGTTCCAGGGCGCGAACAACCAGGCGCTCTCCTTTGGCAAGAGTCGTGCCCGGATGTATACCGGCGACCAACCGTCGATCACCTTCGATGATGTGGCAGGAGTGGACGAGGCCCAGGAGGAACTGCGCGAGGTGGTCGAGTTCCTCCAGGAACCAGAGAAGTTCGTCCAACTGGGGGCGCGTATTCCTAAAGGCGTGCTACTGATGGGAGCGCCTGGTACAGGTAAGACACTCCTGGCCAAAGCGGTCAGCGGGGAGGCAGGGGTGCCCTTCTTCTCTATCTCTGGCTCGGAGTTTGTGGAGATGTTCGTCGGCGTGGGGGCGTCCAGGGTGCGCGACCTGTTCGAGCAGGCGAAGCGACACAGCCCTTGCATTGTTTTTCTTGACGAGATAGATGCCGTTGGTCGCCACCGGGGCGCTGGATTGGGCGGTTCTCACGACGAGCGAGAGCAGACGCTGAACCAGATTCTGGTCGAGATGGACGGCTTCGACACCGACGTGAATGTGATCATTATGGCGGCTACAAACCGCCCTGATATTCTCGACCCTGCGCTCCTCCGTCCTGGTCGCTTCGATCGGCGTGTCGTGCTCGACCGGCCGGACATTAGAGGGCGCGAGGCGATCCTGGCAATACACGTGCGCGGCAAGCCTTTGGGCGAGGTGGACCTGAGGACGTTGGCCAAGTCCACCCCAGGCTTCGTGGGGGCCGACATCGAAAACCTGGTCAACGAGGCGGCTATCCTGGCTGCCCGCCGCAACAAGAAAGTCATCGATATGGCCGAGTTCGAGGAGTCGGTTGAGCGCGTAATTGCCGGGCCGGAGCGTAAGAGTCGCCTGATATCCGACGAGGAGAAACGCATCACGGCCTACCACGAGGCCGGGCACGCGTTGGTGGCCCACGTGCTGCCCAAGTGTGATCCGGTGCACAAGGTCTCCATTGTGGCGCGTGGGATGGCCGCTGGCTACACCATGGCATTGCCGGAGGAGGAACGGCGTATGCTGAGTAGAGCCAAGCTTAAGGATGACCTGGCGTTCGCGCTGGGTGGGCGGTCAGCCGAGGAGTTGGTCTTCGGGGACGTGACGACAGGTGCGGCCAATGACCTGGAGCGAGTGACAGAAGTGACCCGTGCTATGGTGACGCGCTACGGGATGAGCGATAAGTTGGGGCCGATGACCTTTGGCCAGAAAGAGGAACTGGTCTTCCTGGGCAAGGAGATCGGCGAGCAGCGGGACTATAGCGATGCGGTCGCGCAAGAGATTGACGAAGAAGTGCGCGGAATTGTCCGCGAAGCCCACGAGCGGGCCAGGGATGTTTTAACGCGCTATCGGGAGCAGTTGGATCGCATAGCGCAGCGGCTGATAGAGGTCGAGACGCTGGATGCCGGTGAGTTCGTCGCTTTGTTCGAGGGTGTCTCTGAGAAGGGACCAGATGCTCCAGAGAGTCCACCGCCTGTGCCTGGCGTCGAACGACCCGCCGTGCGGCCGGCTCCTGAGCGGCGCAAGCCCACGCTGGATCTGCCCCCTGCGCCAGCCCCGGCGTGAGAGGTGATGAAGGGTGAAATGGTAGAGGCGGAGGTTGCCGAGTATAAAAGACACTGGCGAGAACGGGTCGAGCGAGAAACAGCCCAGCGGCGCGAGTTAGCATTAAAAGCTCGTATTGAAGCCGGGCGAATGGCACAGATGCTGGTGCGCGAATTTGGAGCCAGCCGCGTCTATCTCTTTGGCTCCCTGGTTCGGGAAGACCGATTTCACGAGTGTTCTGACGTGGATCTGGCGGTAGAGGGCATTGCGCCGGAGCGTTTCTTCAAAGCATGGGCAACGGTCGGCTCTTGTTCTGATGTCCTAATCGAGTTGGTGGATCTGGATGAGGTCGGGGAGTCGATGCGGAAGTTGATTCTGAAGTACGGAGAGTTACTCTGTGACGCGAGTCCAAATTGAGCGGCTTGCCGCCGAGATCGAAAACGAACTGGCATATCTTGAGCGAATCAAGGCCCAGGTTGAAGAGGCTCGTGCGCGCTTCGGCGATATAGAGCCGGACAGTTTCGGGATACAGGGTGTGGCCCTGGGGCTGCATGACTTTTACAATGCAGGCGAGAATATATTCAAGCGGATTGCTTCAGAACTAGGTGAGGGGCTGCCACAAGGTGGCGAGTGGCACGCTATTTTGCTGCGCAATATGACGCTGCGCGTTCCCACGTTACGCCCTCCCGTAATCCGGGATGCGACCGCCTCCATGCTGGACGAATTTCGGCGCTTTCGCCACCGTGTGCGTCACGCCTATGGGTTTACATTGCGCTGGTCAACGCTGTGCGGACTGCTGGCTGATTTCGATGAGGCGTATCAATCGCTCGTCGCTGACGTGCGTCAGTTTGTTATTTTCCTGAAGGCGATGGCGGAAGAGGATTGACAGGATCGGCGGGGACCGTACAGTGACCAAAGGCGGAGCCAACAGGCTCCGCCTTTGATAATGTATTCGGGGAGGTAAGTGTTACTGCTGTTGCTCGGCCAGTTTCTTCTTTTCCTCTTCGAGCAGCACGCGCCGCAGGATCTTACCCACCATTGTCATGGGCAGTTCGTCGCGGAACTCAACGAATTTGGGCACCTTGTAGGGGGCCATATTCTCGCGACAGAACTCGATGATCTCCTCCTCGGTAGCCGTCTCACCCTCCTTGAGGACGACGAAAGCTTTCACCCGTTCACCTTTCCCCGGAACCGGGATGCCTACCGCAGCGCCAGCTTTGACCTTGGGGTGCTGGTACAGCACCTCCTCGATCTCGCGTGGATAGATGTTGTACCCACCTGCGCCCAGGATCATGTCCTTCTTGCGGTCCACGATTTGGAAGTAGCCATCCTCGTCCATGCGGGCGATGTCGCCGGTGTAGAGCCAACCCTCACGCAGGACGTTGGCCGTTTCGGTGGGCATCTGCCAGTAACCCTTCATCACCTGCGGCCCGCGCACGGCCAGTTCGCCGATCTCACCCGGCGGCAGGTCCTGTTTCCCGGTTTCTATGTCCACAATCTTGGCGAGGGTGCTGGGGAAGGGCAGACCGATGGTGCCAATGCGGTTCTCACCGTAGATGGGGTTCGCGTGGGTGACCGGCGTGGCCTCGCTGAGGCCATATCCCTCCACCAGCCGCCCGCCCGTGATCTCCTGGAACTTCTGCTGCACCTCGACCGGCAGAGGCGCGGCTCCGCTGATGCAGGCCTTGATGGAACTGATGTCGTACTGGTTGATGTCAGGGTGGTTGGTGAGAGAGACGTAAAGGGCCGGCACGCCAGGATAGAGGGTGGGAGCATGTTTGTTGATGGACTTCAGGATGTGGACGAGCACGCGGGGGTTGGCGATCAGCAGGAGCGCCTCGCTGGCCAGTATCCCCAGGTTCATGCAGGTGGTCATCGCGTAGCTGTGGTACAGGGGCAGGGAGGTCAGAATCGTTTCCTGGCCCTCGACCAGGCGGGGGAACCAGGCCTGAACCTGTACGGCGTTGGCCTGGACGTTCCGGTGGGTCAACTGAGCCCCTTTGGAGACGCCGGTGGTACCGCCGGTGTACATCAACACAGCGGTGTCTTCCATGCCAACCTCCACCGGGGTGGGTTTGGCAGCAGGTGCGCTGGCGAGGACGTCCTGGAACCAATAGGTGTCCGCGTCTCCGGAGATGTCCTGGTAGTGTCCCTCTTTCTTCTCGATGGCGACGGTGAACAGGAACTTGAGCAGACGGGGGAAATACTCCTTTACGTTGGTGACGATGACATGCTTGAGCGGGGTCTCGGCACGAATCTGCTTGATGACGGGGTACATCAGGCTGAGGGTGATGATCGTCTCAGCGCCGGAATCGTTCAACTGGTGTGCCATCTCGCGGGCCACGTACTGGGGGTTGCACGGGACGACGATGCCGCCGACCATAAGCGTGGCGTAGTAGGTGATGGGGAATTGAGGGCAATTGGGTAGGTAGATGGCTACCCGGTCACCTTTCTTGACCCCTAGCTTTTGCAACGCGGCGGCAAAGCGGTACGTCAGGCCAAGAAACTCTCGGTAGTCCATCTTAGCGTCCATAAGCGCGTTACCCAGGGGCTCGACCACGTTGCCGAAAATCATCGCCGTGTTGTTGGGGTACTTTTTGACAGAGTTGATGAGGTTTTGAGTGACCGGGTAATCCGGTATCTCTGCTTCGGCCGGGACCCCTTCTTCGTAGCTAGCGAGCCAGGGCTTTTCCATAATGGTACCTCCTCCTTTGTTTATGAGCGCACGGGGCGTCTCCTCAACGGGGAGTGACAAGAGCGTGCCCCTAAGCTTAAAAGTGGATTTCCCCTGGCTATAGTATAGTGGAATTAAGAAGCATTGTCAAGAAGTTGATAAGTTGATCACGTTTCACTTCAACTCGTAGTCGCCGTGACTAGAAAAGCAAGGCGCTGCCTGGGGAAATGTCCCCAGGCAGCGCCAACGAGAGTGAGGAAAAACAATACGATGGCTACCCGCGCTTAAGATGCCGCTGCCACTGGTTGATCGGTACCATCGCTGCCAGTGCTATGTCCTGCAGCCGCGCGCGGACGGTTACCTGCGTGTTCCACACGGCGTTTCGCACCCACGTGACCGGTCGGAACAGATTCGCCAGCAGAGGCCAGTCCTCCACGCGGATCGGTTCCTCCGCCACCCGCTCCGGCTGCCAGTGTAGCACCGCCGCCGCCCAGGTCAGCCCCGCCCCGAAGCCGACCAACACCACGTGGTCGCCGGATTTCAGGCGGCCTTCCTCCAGCGCATCACACAGCGCCAGCGGGATCGAGGCCGCCGAGGTGTTGCCGTAGCGGTCAACGTTGATCATCATCTTCTCCGGCGGTACCCCCAACCGGCGCGCCGCCAGTTCGATGATGCGGGAGTTGGCCTGGTGGGGGATGATCAGTTCAACGTCGTCCCACGTCAGGCCGCTGGCCCGCACGACGTTGATCACTGAGTCGGTCATCTTGCGAGTGGCGAATTTGAAGATGCGCCGGCCGTCCATCCGCAGGTAGTGCTCGCGGTTGCGCAGCACCTCCTCACTGAAGGGCTTGACGCAGCCCCCGCTGGGGAAATAGAGCGCGTCCCAATCGCTGCCATCGGAGCCGAGTTCACAACTCAGAATCCCCGTGGGTTGATCGCTTGCTTCCACCAGGACGGCGGCCCCGCCATCTCCGAAGAGCACGCAGGTATTACGATCCGTCCAGTCCACACCTATTGAAAGTGTCTCGACCCCGACTACCAGCACCTTGTCATATAGGCCAGTCTCGATGAACTGGCTGGCGGTCACCAGGCTGTAGACGAACCCGGTGCAGCCGGCCACCATCGTGAAGGCGCCTGCCCTGGTCGCGCCCAGTTGATCTTGTACCATGCTGGAGACCGGCGGGCACAGATAATCGGGCGTCGAAGTGGCGATGATAATGAGGTCAACTTCTTCAGGACCGACTCCTGCCATCTCCAATGCCTTCTGGCAAGCCTCGACTGACATTGTGGCCGTCGTCTCGCCCGGCCCGGCGATGTGTCGCTCGCGGATGCCCGTGCGCGTGACGATCCACTCGTCAGAGGTATCCACCATCTGCTCCAGATCGTGATTGGTGAGGATGCGCTGGGGAACAGACTTACCCCACCCGGTGATACGTCCATACCGCTTCATTTGGTCTCCCTCCTAGGCTTAGCGTTCATACAGTTACAAGAACACCGAGGAGGGGTAGAAGTTGCGGTGGGTGCAAATTGTGCTCCTGCCCGGCAGGGATGCTCCATAGGGTACACTTGCTCTTAACTCCAAATCGTTCTATAATCATCCTTGAGGTAGCCACGATCACTGGGATGTTTCTATGCGCAAGTGGACGGTGCGAAACCGCTATGGCAACGAAATCTATCTGACGCAGGAGCGGTGGGAGTATACCCTGCGCTACCACTCGGAGCTCGAGGGGCTGTTGGATGATTTGCTTGACACGCTGAGGATGGGACGACGAACACAGGATCCGGCCGATCCAGGCAAGTACAAGTACTGTAGGCAGTGTGATGTGCTACCGCTTGACTACAATGCCATTGTCGTAGTGGTCAAGTTCTCAACCTGCATCCAGGCAGACGGGAGCTTTGTGCCCAACAACTTTGTTATCACCGCCTGAGGCACGTACATTCGTCGTGAAGGATGATGAGGTTATGAACAGCGAGCTTCGCTTGCAGGAAATGGAAATCACGACCGAGAACGGTCAGAAAATGCACCTGGCGTATGAAGAAATGGGCGATGTTCTTGAGATCGTGTTCGATGACGCGGATGACAAACATCCGACTGAGGCTACATGCGCTGTTGAACTGACCGACAACATCCTGTTGCGTTTTGATCGGGAGCAGGGCCGGGCGGTTGGCCTGACCATTCTTGATTTTTCGGTCCTCGTGTCCCCGTCCGAACTCGGCCCCCGCAGTTTCGCTCTCACAGGCCTGGATGATCTGCCCGACGACCTACGCGAGACGGTGGTGCAGATCATCACTACTTCACCCGTCAATAGGTTCCTCAAGGTCTTTACTTTCCATTCGCTCTCCGCCCAGCCTATTCCTCTCACCTACGTGGAAAGCCCACGCCCCGTAGTTTCCGCTGTGTGAGCCGGATCATCACAGAAGCCCATAGGCAAGCGTCAAACGACCCGGCCGGGGGGTTTGTCTGAGGAGAGCCACGGATTGCTCAATCAACGATTCGCAGTGGGAACGGGCACTCGGATATCAATTCTCAGGTGCATCACACTTCGCCAATCACGTACAGTTCGCCTTGCTCGAATCCCCGCTTCCGATAGTAGGGCCGGGTGCCGACCGCCGCGATGACCGCCAAACGGCTGAAACCCTCCCGGCGCGCGATGCGGCGGGCTTCGTCGAGCAACTGAGTGCCCAACCCGGCGTGCTGGGCTGCCCCCTCCTGCCTGGTCCCCAGTTCCAACGCCGGGCCGTAGATGTGCAGTTCGCGTATCACGGCGCAGCCGCTCAACTCGGCGATGGTCGGCTCGGTCCGAGGCCGAGGTAACGAAAGCCGCAGAAACCCCGCCAGCCGGTGCTCGGGCGTGACGAAGCTCAGGAAGCACTCGCGGGTGGCGTCGGTCTCGTAGTCCAACTGCTCCAGCCTGAGCGTCTCCGCGTCTACCGTCCGGCCACGCACCTCGCGGCAGCGGATGCAGCGGCATACCAGTCCCTTCTGAACCATGTACCGTTGCACGATCTGGCGCAGGTTTGATTTTTTCACGCCGGCCACGATATTAGGGGCGGGTATGTCGCGCATCAGCCGGTTGACGCGGCAATAGGGCGGGATGAGCGTCTTGCAATGGGCGAGCAATTCCACCAGCGTCTCTTCGTCGTAAGGCTGGTACTCTCCCCGTTGCCAGAGTTCGTACAGTTTCGTGTCTGGCAGGAGTGCCGTGGGATAGATCTTCAGTTCGTCGGGCCGCAGCGCCGGGTCTTCCCACAAGCGGCGAAAGTCCTCCAGATCACCACCTGGGGTGGCCCCCAGCAGGTTGGGCATCCAGTGGACGGCAATTTTGAAGCCAGCCAGCCGCAGCAGACGCATCGCGCGGCGTGTCTCGGTGACGGTGTGGCCACGCCGGTTGCGGGCCAGGATGTCGTCGTCCAGGCTCTGCACGCCCAGTTGCACCTTCGTCGCGCCCAGCCAGCGCAGCCGATGCACCTCCTCGGGCGTGATGCAATCGGGCCGTGTCTCCATCACCAGCCCGACGTTGCGGTGTAGCTCGCTCTCGTTGAGTCGCTGAGCTTCCTCCAGCGTGGCTGCCTCCATCCCATTCAGCGCATCCAGGCAGCGGCGCACGAACCACTCCTGGTACGTTTCCGGGTAACACGACCACGTCCCGCCCAGGATGAGCAACTCGACCTTGTCCACGTTATGGCCGATCTCGACCAGCGCTGTGACGCGGCTGGCGGTCTGGGCGTAGGGATCGAAGTCGTGGGCGGCGGCTCGCATCGCGCCGGGCTCGTCGGGCAGGTAGCTCTTGGGCATCCGTTCGACCGCCGGGCAGAAGATGCATTCGCCAGGGCAGGGGAAGGGCTTGGTCAGCACCGTCACCGGCGCCACGCCGGAGATGGTGCGCGTAGGCTTGACTCGTAGATGGTGCACGAGTGCGGGGTCTGGTGCTTGTCCCTTCTGTTCGCACAGTTGGGTGTACCCTTTGAGGAGCCGGCTTTTGGAGAGGATGTTACCGTCGGGCAATGGATGCCGGCGCAGGATGCGCGTCAAACGCTCCTGCGACAATTCCGGCGCAGCCCGCACCTCGTCCATGATAGCGATGAGCAGGTCTCCGTGCTGTTCCAGATCGAACGGCACAAAACGTGTTGCCCGCCACGCCACCTCACGCTGCCGATTCACACTCACCCTCCCAAATCCTTAAAAGGTCGTGGCGCCTCACGTTTCACGTTCCAGTTGCTTCTTGCGCCTCACTCGGCTATAATCTCCTCGATGGACAAGGAGACCACCGAGAGATTACTCGCGCTGAACCGCGAGTTCTACGCCACCTTTGCCCGGCCCTTCGTCGCCAGCCGGCCGGTATCCGACCCTGGGCTAGTCTGCATTCTACCCTATATCCCGCAGCGTGCAAGGGTGCTCGATGTGGGCTGTGGCAACGGGCGCTTGGCCACCTTGCTCGACCGGGAGCGGCCGGGCACGATCTATCTGGGCGTTGACGCAGTGCCGGAACTGGTTGCGGTGGCCCGTGCCCGGGCCGATCAACTCACGACCATCTCGGCGGAGTTCCGCGTCGCCGACGTTGCCCGGCCTGGTTGGGGTGGGGCGCTCGCTGGTGCTCTTCCTTCGGCTTCACTCAGGACACGCTTTGATATCGTTGTGGCCCTGGCTGTCCTTCACCATATACCCGGCTTCGACCTGCGCGCACGGGTGCTGCGTGACATTGTCAATCTGCTGGAGCCCGGTGGTGGCCTGATCATCTCCACCTGGCAGTTCCTCGGGAGCGCGCGTATGCGGCGCAAGATCGTGGACTGGGCGGAGGTGGGCATCGCGGAGGGGGTGCTGGATCCGGGCGACTACCTGCTCGACTGGAAACGAGAGGGCAGGGGCTTGCGCTACTGTCACCTGGTGGACGAGGCCGAGGTGGGGCGGCTGGCCGCCGAGAGTGGCTTCCGCGTGCGGGAGACCTTCCGCGCCGGTGGTCGTGAGGGGAACCTGAGCCTGTTCGCTGTCCTTGACAGGGACCAGGGGAGAGCACTCTTCGCGAGTAGAACCTGACGATAGGGCTGGTCAGGGTGGAAAGAGCGCACTTCAGACCTCATATCTGATCCGGGGCAGCACGGACGTTCATCGGGGATCGGGACCGCCGGCCCTCTAACCCGACCTGTTCCTGGATGAATTGCACGACCCGATCCAGGTCGTCAAAGTGGGCCCGTTCGCCGTTGCCTATGCGATCTATGGAGCCGCGCCAGGTGACAACGTTACCCTCGCTATCTAACGCCTCGTACCAGATCCGAACGACAAAGGAGTAGGTGTCGCTGTGCAACAGGGCCTCCTTGCCCACTTCCTCATAAGGTGAGAGTCGTTCTTGGCCGTCCACGTTCCTCTGAGGAGTATTAATGAAGTACGGATGATGTCTGCTCCCGCCTGGGGCGGCGCGAGCAGGAGACGGGATATTTTCAACACCTAGAATAGCAGGGTCGCGTCTTCGCAGCGTCTTCGTAGCGTCTTTTGTCAGAGGTGCCCGGCGTCTTTTGGGCCAGTTAGCTCAACATTCATACGCCGGGTCAAAGCGGATGGGTATGGGCTCTGGGGAGCGAGCATTGTTTCTCTGACGAAGCGCTCAATATAGCGCAATTCGGCACTGGCTTCCTCAATTGTTGCATGGAGACGACGGATCTTCTGGAGAGCATATTCCATCAGCACTTGAGTGGATTCATCAGGGCTGACTGTGAAAGGTAGAGGGGCATTGCGACGTTCCGGCCGGTTCGTAGGATGAAATTGGTTATGCACCATCTGTTGATAGAGGCGTGTGGTTTCTTCCATGGGGAGGATGTCCAGGGTCTCGCGCAGGATTTGGGCGCAGTGCTTGTACTGCGTCAGGGCGGCGTCCCGGTCACCCAGGAGCCAATGCAGGCGCATCATTTGCCGGTGGACCTTTTCGCGGGTATCGTCGTGGGCCAGGATGCGTGCACCGCAGGCGAGGCCACGTTCGTAGGTGGCATTGGCCTCGTGAAAGACCATCAGCTTGCCAAGCGCGTTTAGGTAAAGGAGGCTCAGTCGCTCCCGGTCGTACAGGCACCAGTCTTCGTAGACTCCCTCCAGCAGGTCGCCGACGTAGAGATCTACTGCTTTCTCAAGATGGGCAGCCTGCTCGGGCATCAGTTGTTGGGCCGGAGTGTCTTGGTAGGCGGTCACCTTCGTCTCAAAGGCTTCGACGTCTAACCAGTAGCGGCTCGAACGCTTGAAGGATATGCTGCCATTGTTGATTGACAAATACTCGTCGGCGGAAGCACCGACTGACTGAAAAATCTTGCGCATCCTCCAAATAGCATTACGTAGGTGTTTGAGCGAAACGTGGGTAGGATACCTGCTCCAGAAGAGAGACGCGAGTCGTTCACGATGGTGGGAACGCTGCCGATTGAGAAGCAGATAGCACAGGAGGGAATGGGCTTGTCGGTTGGGGAAGCCGACCAGGGGCCGGTTGGAATAACACGCCTGAGCTGTGCCGAATAGATTTAGCTCTAACATCACTCCTCCTGGCGGTTCATTTCACTTGAGTGTCGCTAAGGTTATGGGAAGCTGTTCGTAAGGACGCCGGCATCCTTCGCGTTCCCTGGCCCTGTGGGCAAATTTGCATCTGAATCACTTGCGTCAGGTCATTCGCTGTCAGCGCTGTGTATCGTTGGCTGGAAAGCAGGATCACTGTGTTGCTGGTCACGTCAAGGCCAATCATTGGGAGACCGGGGTGTTTTTTGAGAAGGGGAATCGCGAATTCCGAATGAGGAACAGCTAAGTCGAGGATGACCACATCGGGGCAGAGAGCGTTCAATTGTTGCCCTGCGTCTGGAAGGGTGGCGTCAATCCGCACCACGTCCAGCCCTGGCCTGTCTCTCAGACTAGCTTCCACACCGGCTATGAACAAAGAGTTTCCGTAGAGGGCTACCGTCTGTTGTTCTCCCAACTCACACCCCCTGTCAAGATAGGAGGGACTTACAAAGCAGTCAGCACTTCTAATATACGGAAACTCATCCGCGCTGTCAATGCCCTAAGGTACAGTTCGGGGGACAGAAAAAGTACAGTCCTTGCTATGCAAGGACTGTACTTTAGGGTAATCGGACTTGTTGTCTTCGCCCTATTGGCCCGAGGGCGCTAACGGGGGGGAGGTGATGTTCTCCCGGTTTTCACGTGCGCCTGGTATAACCCTTACGCGTGGCATAGACGATGACTTGGGCCCGATTCTCGAGATGCAGCCGCTTCAAAATCTCGCTCATATGATACTTGACTGTGCGTTCGCTGAGACAGAGAGTGGCCCCAACTTCCTTGTAAGTTAGCCCTTGTGCCACAAGGGTCAAGACTTCCATCTGCCGGGGTGTCAACTTCTTTTCTTTAGCCTGTGTGGCCGCTCCGGCGCTGCCAGCCTGATGAGCGAGGGCAAACTCTTCCATAATCCTGGCGGCCAGACCCCGCGAGAGGGGCGCTTCGCCCTGGGCCAACCCCGAGAGGAGTTCAAAGAACTCCTCGACGTCCAGGCCCTTTAGCAGATAGCCCGAGGCCCCGCTCTTGATGGCATCAAACAGATCCTCGTCCTCATCGGACACGGTGAGCATAACAATCTTGACGTCGGGCAGTTCCGCCTTGATCAAACGCGTGGCTGTCGTCCCGTTGCAGCGAGGCATTTTGATGTCCATCAGGATCACATCGGGGCGTAGCGAGCGCGCCTTGTCCAGCGCCTCCAGCCCATCGCTTGCCGTGCCAACTACTTCGATGCCTCGGGTAGCCAGCAGATCCTGGAACCCTTCTAAAAACAAAGGGTGATCATCCACCAACAGTATTCTCATTGGTGTCATTCCTTCCCCCATTGCGTAGCGGAACTTGCCCGGTGGCTTTCGTTCCCTGGCCGTCTGTATCTATAGTATACCACTTTTTTGCAGAAGATGGCAACCCGGCTGGCAGCCCGGTTTCCCGGCGCACAATGGATGCCCAGGCTTTTCAAGAGACCTGTGGTACAATGTCTGGGGCGAACGCGCAAGTGCGACAGGGTGGGCGGCCGTTTGCCCCTTTGGAATTCTGGAGTATACTTTACAAAGTTGTGATTTTCTGCAGATTAACGAATAGGTGACCTTGCGTAGGTGTATGCCCTACCTAGTGTCGCCAGCACGCGAGAGTAGCGTGACCAGCGAGTGCAGGAGTCTCTAGCACAGTGCCTTTCTCTGGGTTTACTATCGTTCGTTCCAAACTGCTGGTGCCCAGCCCTGCTGGCCTTTTGCACCGGCCGCAGGTGTGCCGGGCCATCGAGCAAGGGCTTAAGTGCAAGTTGACACTCATCTCCGCTCCAGCCGGCTACGGCAAGACGTCGGCTCTGGTGGACTTTGCGCAGCATAGCTCCCTGCCGGTGTGTTGGTACACCGCCGACGAGCGCGACCGTGACCTGGGCGCGTTCATCGAATATCTGGTGGGTGCTATAGAGGAATGCTTCCGGGGCTTCGGCGAGCGCACTCGAGCGGTCTTGGCCTCCCTGGATGGAGAGCTTTTCCGTGACTTTACCGGTGTCGTGGGGGAGTTGGTCAACGAGATGATTGAGATTGACACCCCTTTCACCGTCGTGGTGGATAACTATGATGCGTTGGACGGTGCATTAGGCATCAGGACATTTGTCCATCGTCTGCTTGAAACCCTCCCCTTTAACTGCCACTTGATGTTGGGTAGTCGTGTGTTACCCGACTTGCCCATCACACGCCTGGTTGCCAAGCGCCAACTCATCGGCCTGACGGCCCGGGACCTGCGTTTCGCTCTCCAGGAGGTTCGGGATCTCCTGCGGCTATCGCGGATTGAGGTGTCTGAGGCTCAGGCGGAGGCGATAGCCGCTAACTCCGAAGGCTGGATCACCGGTGTCTTGCTGCTGGCTGATCTGCTGCGCGAGGAGGCCAAGGCCGTGCTGCTCGATGCGGAGCAGGCTACTGCCGAGACGTACGATTATCTGGCCGGGGAGGTGCTGAGCCGACAGCCACCCGATATCCAGCGTTTTCTGCACACGTCGGCTGTGCTGCGTGAGATGTCACCACGGCTGTGCCGCGAGATTCTACAGACCGGGGAACCGCGTGCTCTGCTGGCGGAGGTGGAGCGGCGCAATCTTTTCGTCACTCGTTTTGGCAGGGGGGGGGCGGCGACCTATCGCTATCACAACCTGTTCCGCGATTTTTTGCACGGGCAGTTGCGCCAGCGCGATCCGGCCCGCTACACTGAGCTGCACCGGCGCGCGGCGAAACGGTTCGAGCGGGACAACGACGTTGAAGAGGCGGTGTACCATTACCTGTCCGCCGGGGCCTATCCGGACGCGACGACGCTGATGGAGCGGGTGGCGATGGAATGGTTCTGGCGGGGGCGGGTCGAGACGCTGCTGTACTGGGCTGAGGAACTGCCCGGGGAGGCCAGAACCCAGGCCCCCCGGCTGTCGCTGTACCAGAGCAAGGTGCTCACCGACCGCTACGACTACGAGCGGGCGCGGCAGGCGCTGGCCTACGCTGAGGCCGGGTTTGCCGCCCAGGGAGATGTGGCCCGGCTGGCCAGGGTACACAACCAGCGTGCGGTGCTGGGAATGTTCGAAGGCCGCCACGAGGACGTAATTGTGGAGGCACAGACGGCGCTGGATATGTTGGACCAGGGCGAGGTAACGGAGCGAGCGGAGGCGCAGCGGCTTATCGGGAAGGCCTACGCCGGGCTGGGTCGCCTTACTGAGGGCGTGGCCGAACTACAGGAGGCGCTGGCGCTGTACCGGCAGGTCGGCAGCCTCTACAATGTGGCCAACCTGTTGCAGGATTTGGGAACTGCCCTGGTTGATCTGGGCCGCTTTGGTGAGGCGGTTACTTATATGAGTGATGCGTTAGCTATTAGACGGCGGTTGGGAGCGCCGACACAACTGGCTGGGGTGCTTAACAACTTGAGCTGGCTCCGCTACGCGCGTGAGGAGTACCGGGAATCGCTGGCGCTGTACGAGGAAGGGCTGGCGGCGGCGCGACGCGGGGGCGACCTGCGGTACCAGGCTTACATCTCGGCGGGGATGGCTGATCTCTACCGCGACGTTGGGGCCTACGAACGTGCCGAGACGTTATACGATGTTGCTTGGCAGATAGCGGAGGAGAGCGAGCCGGGCCTGGCGGTCTATATCCTGGCGGCGCGAGCGGATATGTACCGCTGGCAGGGAGATCACACACGGGCACGTGGCTTACTAAAGCAGGCGCGCCGGTTGGCTGAGGAAAAAGGGTTGGATTTTGAGGAGCGTGGGATGCTGCCCGTGGCCGAGGGGATCACATTGGCCGAAAGCGGCGAGGCCGAAGCGGGTCTGCGTCTCCTTTCCAATGCCGTACATTTCCTGAAGCGGCGGCGGGCGAAGCGCGAGTTGGCCCGGGCCCGGTTCCTGTTGGCCAGGGCCTACTTGCTGGCTGGAGACAGGCCGCAGGCTGTTGCCGAGTTGCGCCGGGCGATGGATCTGGCGGAGGAGATCGGCACGTACCAGTTTGCGGTCGCGGAAGGGCAACACGCCGAGGATCTGTTGACGCTCGGCATTTCCAAAGGCGTGGCGGCCTGCCGCGCCATCGTCGAGAGGGTGCAACAGTTGAGGACCTTCGGGGCAGAGCAGGTGCGGGGAGATGGGGCGGCAGGGGAGGAGGAGGCAGCGGGCCGCCTGGAGATCTATGCGCTGGGGGAGGGGCGGGTCGTCCGCGACGGGCACACGGTCTCCTCATCCGAGTGGCGGGCGGCGATGGCCAAGGAACTATTCTTCTACATCCTCCTGTATGGCCCCCTGGAACGGGATGTTATTGGTCTGGTGTTCTGGCCTGAATTGTCCAGGAAAAAAATGACGGATAGTTTTCACACCACGCTCTATCGCATCCGCCGCGCCCTGGGGGCCGACGTTGTGGTGATGGAGGACGGTCAGTACCGCCTGGGCGACGTGGACCATTGGTTCGACGTCGAGGAATTTGAGGCGTTGGTCGAGCGGGCGCGGCTCCTGCCTCCCCACGATTGGCAGACGGAGGAGCTGTGGCGGCGTGCAGTGGCGCTCTACCGGGGGGATCCCCTGCCCGAGGTGGAGCGAGTGTGGTGTGTGCCGAAGCGGGAGGCGCTCCGGGAGATGTATCTGGAGGCGTTGGTCGGGGTTGGGCGGTGCCACGAGGCGCGGAGGGAGTTTAAAGAAGCGGTCGCTTGGTACAGGCGCGCCCTGGAGGTGGACGAGTTGCGCGAGGACGTCCACCGGCGCATCATGCACTGTTACGCCGGGGCGGGCCGGCGCTCGGAGGCGCTGGCTCAATATCACCGCTGCCGGGAGATCCTGAGGCGAGAGTTGGGTATCGAACCCTCAGTTGAGACAAGGGGGTTATACGAGCGGATTGCCGGGAAGGAGCCAGACTAAAACTATCATTCAGGTATCCTCCAGAATCCGAACCTGGCCTGCAGAGGCTGCCTGGCGGCAGCCTCTTTAGTTTGTCCCGTTGTTCAGAGGTTTGTTCAGAGGTCTATGCTATTCTGGTGTTAGATTTGACACTGAAATAGGGAGGGTGGACATGGAGAACAAACGTGGTAAGTTGGCCCTGGTGCTGATGAGCTTGGTGCTACTATTGGTACTGGCCGTCGGCCCTGTGGTCCCTGGCGTGGCTGTGCGGATGGAAGTGCAGGATGGGCTGCACGGCCTGTTGGCAGACCCAATGGCCGGCGCCGGCAGTGGGGGGTAAGTAAGGAGGATAAACGATGCCAACGCGCAGGATTGACGAGTTGGTCTGGATGGCCCTCACCGATTCCGCCTTCCGCCAGCGGCTGCTCAACGGTCAGCGCCGCGAGGTGGTGGCAGTCTTGGGCCTGACGGAAACGGAGCGGCAGGCCGTGCTGGCGGTGAAGGCCGATACGCTGGACGATTTCGCTGGTGCGCTCTGCCAGCCGGGGGGCTTCGGGGCCTAGGGACTTCCTGGCGTGGGCGGCCGGGGTCACTGGCCTGATCTCGCGCGCGAGAGAGAAGGAAGCGTTGTCCCAGCCACTCATTGGTTTGGCGGGGCTTGGCGGGGCCTGGCGGCCTTGCCCGCTAACGATGGGGCTGCGTGACCAGAGGAGGTGGCCCTTTATCCACACCACTGGAGGTAGGTTTATGTCAAAAATGGTGCTCCAAACTCTCATTGGCAGCGCGGTGATAGACCGTGAGTTCTGCGAGGAGTTGCTGAATGGGAAGCGCCCCACTATCCTGGCAGAGTTCGATCTTACCGATGAGGAAAGGGAAGCTGCCTTGGCCATCAGGACCGATTCTATCCAGGAGTTTGCGGTCGGGTTATACGAGTGGCTAACAGTCTAGGATAGCTCTGTCTTCCTTTCCCGCGGTTGTACTGGTGTTCTATCCATCTCTATGTTGCCTAGAGGAACAATAGGGCGGGAATACACTGACAAGGAACCTCCAAATACAGAGGTCTTCCTCGTCGAGTGTTTGGCATGGGGGTTGCTGCGGGCCTATGGTATCGCAGAGCCTCCCGTGCCTGTGCGGGACATGATCAAACACCCCCTCCCTATCTTCGAGCGCCTGACTCTCCTGGAGTTGAACCTGGGGTTGTACGATGCCACCTACAGGCCCTTGCTTGATGGCTCACAGTTGATCGCAGTTGACCTGGCAAAGCCCGGCGTCGTTCAGCGTGCGGGTATAGCGCGGGAGCTGTATGTGGCCTTCTGCCGCTCCCCCCGCGCAGCCGAGCTGCACTGGCCCCGCTGCGAGCAACCCTACGTCTACGGCGAATTTTTTGCACGTTGCCTGCTGATGCCGGCCGCCTGGATGCGGCCGGTCTGTGTCGAGGCCGTTTCCCTGGAGGATCTGGCCATCCGTTTCGGCGTCCCGGTTCGAATGGTGGCCCGTCGTCTGAGCGAGATGGGCTGCCACGCTTCCGGTCCGGGTGCGGCTCTTTTCGCTCACGGTGCCCGGAATGGCCCGGGATGCGATTGCATGGTAAACGAGGGCTGAGCTAGCGGCCGCGCTTACCATAGGGGGGAACCTGGTCAGTGCCTGTGTCAGTGAAGGGCGACGAAACTCTTGGGATGGGGCGGGAAATCACGCCCGCCTGGTCTGCGCCCTTGCCTGCCGCTATTGAGGGTCGGGTTGTGGTGGGAGGGGGGGCCGAATCACTTGCAGGGAATCTGTTCTCCCTGGAGGAACCCTGGCAGGCTCGGTTCTTGGACCTGGTGGCTAACCTGGCTACGAGCTGGGCGTGGAGCGGGCAACGGCCGACACAGGATGAGGTGACGGCTTGGCTGGCTGCCGATCTGAGCCTGTACCAACAGGTAAAAAGACTGCTGGACGCGTGGCGAAGGCCGATATTGGGCGTCACGTCTGCACTGGCTTAATCCAGGGGCTGGTGAGTTCTGGCCACGTCTCTGGACTTGGCCGAGGACAAAACGCGGGGCATTGCAGTTGGCGTTGGCGCTTACTTCCGCGCAAACCGTAGCCGCGCCACCCGTCGGGTTCCTGCCCCAACGGTGACCCTCTCTCCTACCCGCTGGCCGCACACCCACACGATCTCGTCGCCCGTCGTGAGCAGCGGTACGTGGTCGCGCCAGGCGCGAGGGATCTTGAGGTTGGTCATAAACGCGCTCAGTTTGACGCTGTGCCCCCCCATCCCCTGGGGCCGGAAGCGGTCTCCCCGGCGGCGGGACCGCAGCGTCAGCGGGCCGGCAAGCGCGTCCGCGTCGAAGTAGGCCGTCCAGGGGTCGGGGCCCCCCCCCCCGCCCCACCCCGATGCGGGGAGGGGAGTCTCCCCCTTCCCTGCAAGGGAGGGTGGCCGAGGGGTTAGGTCGTGGAGGATCTGAGCCGCATCCCACTCCTCCAGCACCTCCGCCTGCAACACCCACTCCGACCGTGGGAGCGGTGTCGTGCCGGGCACCTGCACAGGCAGCGGCCCGGCGCTCCACAGCAGCGGTTCGTCGGGCGGGGGGCCGGCGTCGCCTGCGTTGCCCACAGTCAGCGTATCGTAGTCCACAGTGAGCGCCAGGCCCATCGGCAGCGTGGCCTGTGCGCCGGTCTCTCCTCTCAATCCCTCCTGCCGGGCGTTCTCCACGTGGACGAAGTCCACATCACGGAGGCTTCTTCGCAGGCGGTAGGCCGCCTGGCGCAGGGTGGCGCGTTGCAGGGCCACCGGCAGCGCCCGCCAGGCCGCCCGGTCGAAGACAATGGCCGCCTTCCGTTCCTCCCGCACCACTTCGGTCCAGGCTTGCTCCCGCAGTTGGGTCAACAATTCGTGGTCGGCAGCGACGACGGCGGCGGTGTGGCACAGCCGGGCACGGACGTTGGGGTTGTAGGTCTCCAGTAGCGGCAGCAACTCGTGGCGCAGACGATTGCGGAAGTAGGTGGTGTCCAGGTTGGAGCGGTCGAAGCGTGGCGTGAGGCCTTGACCGGCGCAGTAATGCTCGACCTCGGAGCGAGGGATTTCTAAGAGAGGGCGGATGATGAAAGATGCGGGATGCAGGACAGAAAAGGGTTCGAGCAACCGGTAGTCAGTGAGGGGAACAATGGGGAGCATACCGCGCAGCCCCGCCAGCCCGGCCCCCCGCAGGAAGTGCATCAGGACCGTCTCAGCCTGATCGTCAGCGTTGTGGCCCACTGCGATTTTTTCCGCGCCGATCTCCCCGGCCACTCGCGCCAGGAACGTGTAGCGCACGCGCCGGGCCGCCTCCTCAAAGGCCAGCCTGTGCTCGCGGGCCAGTGCTGGCACATCCTGCTTCTCGACCGTGACCGGCAGCCCCCATTCGGCGGCGAGCGCCGCCACGAATTCGGCGTCGGCGTCGGCCTCCGCCCCGCGTGCGCCGTGGTGGAGGTGGGCCACGTGGAGTCGCAGGCGATACTCCTCGCGCAAGCACAGCAGGGCGTGGAGCAGGCAGAGCGAGTCCGGCCCGCCGGAGACGCCGACGACGATCCCGTCGCCAGGGATGAGCAGACCGTATTTTTCGATTGTGCGCCGGACTTGTTTCAGGAGGTCAGTCAAGGGCTACGTCACTTTGTAGACGCGGTCGCCAGACCGTGTTTTGAACTGGACTTTGATTCCTATCTCGTCGCCAGGCCCAGCCTTGGCCACGTCCTGGTGCATGATTTGTATTGAGGTGACTTCCTGCTCGAAGTCGGTCGTGTGCCCCAGGATGTGAATGCGGTCGCCCACGGCGAGTTCGTCCGTCAGTGCAATCCCGGCGACGCCGATTTTGCCGAACCAGTGGTTCACTTTGCCGATAAGTTTCTCCGCCATTATATCCTATCCTCCTGACCTGGGTCGTTGGTTGTGCGGGCGACTGCGAGGATCGCCCCTACAAGCGGATCACTGAGCCGCAGTACTCGCAGCCGCCTCACTCATACCTGTTGCCGGATTCCCTGGCTTCCATCGCGGCCCCCGTCGTGGTTCCCATTGTCGTCCCCATCGTAAAGCGCAGATAGGCTTCCATAAACTCGTCCAGCCGCCCATCGAGCACGGCCTGTACGTTGCCGGTCTCGTGGCTGGTACGGTGGTCCTTGACCATCTGGTAAGGGTGCAGTACGTAGGAGCGAATCTGGTTGCCCCAGCCGGCGTCCACGTGTTCTCCCTTTAATTCGGCAATCTCCGCGCGCCGTTTCTCCTCCTCCAGTTGTAGCAAGCGTGCCCGCAACACGCGCAGTGCCGTTTCCCGGTTCTGGGTCTGCGAACGTTCGTTCTGGCAGGAGACGACGATGTCTGTGGGAACGTGGGTGATGCGCACCGCCGTCTCGTTTTTCTGCATGTGCTGACCGCCGGCCGACGAGGCGCGGAAAGTATCAATCCGCAGGTCGTTTGGGTCAATCGTTACCGAGACTTCGTCACCGAGGTCAGGCCAGACTTCGATCAGCGCGAAGGATGTATGGCGGCGATGGGCCGCGTCGAAAGGGGAAAGCCGCACCAACCGGTGCACCCCGCGCTCGGCGCTCAGATAGCCATAGGCGTAGGGGCCGGAGATGGTGACGGTGGCACGCTTGATACCGGCCTCGTCGCCTGAGAGTTGGTCGACCAAATCGGTTGCGTACCCGCGAGCCTCGGCCCAGCGCAGGTACATGCGCAACAGCATCTCGGCCCAGTCCTGGGCATCGGTACCGCCAGCGCCAGCGTGAATGGCCAGGATAGCGTCGCCCCGGTCGTGAGGGCCAGAGAGGAGAAGGTGGAACTCCAGCCGCCCTATCTCCTGCTCCAGCGTTTCGGTCTCGGCGGCCAGTTCGTCCCCCAGGCCCTCATCATCCAGCGTGGAGAGTTCCAGCGTGTCCTTCGCCCGCTGCTCCAGCGTATTCCAGCGCTCCATCTCCTCTCGCAGGCCGGAGAGGCGACGCATCGCTGCCTGGGCTGTCTCGGGGTCGTCCCAGAAATCGGAGGCGCTGGCGCGTTTCTCCAGTTGGATGATCTCCTGTTCCTTGGCGTCTAAGTCAAAGATGCCTCCGGATGTGTTCCAGTTTCTCTTTCAGAGTTGCCAGGCGATTACGAAGTTCTTCCACACACACCTCCTGTTGCGCAGTTATCGTGTTTCCAGCACCGTCGCCCGCTGTCCTGGTGCGGATGCAGGTCTCGATGGATGTTGACAAATTTCAATCCGCCCCGCATCGCTACTCCCTACGCGAGGATGTTCCCTCCACAAACACGTCGGTGTCAAACGGGGCTAGATCCTCTGCCCTCAATCACTTTCCATACAATCGCTCGTCAATCTCCCGCAATACATCTGTCAAATCTGGCACACTGGCAGGCTCAACACCAGCAGGTGTGTGCTTGTGGTCAGGATGCGTGGCGACTTCAGGATGATGGGCCGCGTTGTCGTACCGGAAGACCAGTTGCCCGCTAGCGTCTTGGTACTGGTACGCATAGCGTACTTTGCCGGCCCTCCATCCCATCGGTACAAGCGCCTCATGGATTTGCAACAATGAGCCATCGGGAAATCGCAACCTAGCGCGAAAGAAACTGACCCGACCAGGTATCTGAGACCGGTCATAAATCTGCAGTTCTTCAATCTTGATCTCACGGCGAGAGCGGATTGTGGCTTCCAGCCGAGACAGGTAGCGATAGAGCCTAGAACTCATGCTGGCACCGGCAATGGATATAGGTCCAGCACCTCAAGCACTTGTTCTATTTCCTCTTTGGCCTGACAATACATCTCAAACTTGGCTGCCCAATCGAAGTAGTCCAGATCGTCCCCCAACTCGCCTCGCTGGAATCGCTCGTAGAACTGGTCTGAATCCATGCCGTATTGCTGCTCCAGCAAAACCAGGTCTCGCACGAGTTCTATGAAATCGTCTAGCGGAGAAGCATTCTCTAGCGCTTCGCGCAGGATTCTCTGGAATTTTTCACTTGACTCCGGCATTGTCTCTGCTGTGAACTTGATTCTCGGCATCCTCTACCTCCTACCCAAACAATCCCTCTACAAATGCATCCGCATCAAACGGCGTCAGGTCCTCTAGCTTTTCCCCTGTGCCGACAAAGCGCACTGGTAACCCCAACTCACGGGCAATGGCGAAGACCATTCCGCCTCTGGCGGTGCCGTCTAACTTGGCCAGCACGACGCCGGTCACCTCCACCGCTTCCTGAAAGTGCCGCGCCTGCGATAGCGCGTTCTGCCCGGTGGTGGCGTCAAGCACCAGCAGCGTCTCGTGGGGCGCGCCTGCGACGTTCTTCGCCGCCACCTTCCGCACCTTCCGCAACTCGGCCATCAGGTTGTATTGCGTATGCAACCGCCCGGCGGTGTCGGCGATCACCATGTCCATCCCCCGTGACCGTGCCGCCTGCAGTGAGTCGAAGATGACCGCTCCGGGATCGCCCCCTTCTGGCCCGGTGACGATGTTTACGCCCGCCCGCCCCGCCCAGATCTTTAGCTGGTCCATCGCTGCGGCGCGGAACGTGTCGGCCGCTGCCAGCAGCACCCGGCGGCCCTGTTGCCGGTAGCGGTGGGCCAGTTTAGCGATGCTCGTCGTCTTACCGGACCCGTTCACGCCGACGATGAGCACCACGTCTAATGGGTGTCCCCCCAGGTTGAATGGCGGCGGGTCGGGCAGCAACGCCCGCAGTTCTTCCCGCAACGCTGTCTGGAGGGCGTCGGCCTGTAGGATTGCTTCGTCGCTGGCGCGCTGGCGCAGCCGTTCGACCAGGTGGAGCGTCGTCTCCACACCCACGTCGGCCTGGATGAGCAACTCCTCCAACTCGTCCCAGGTAGCGCCTGTCACCTCGCTGGCCCCTAACAGTCCCGCGATGCGGCTAAAGACCGCGTTGCGCGTGCGGGTCAAACTGTCTTTGATTGATTGGGCAATTCTAATAGCCATGAAACTCTGTTTCAACGAACAATGAGCAGGTGCCCGATGACCAATTTAGTAATCATAACCGTTCATAGGGTCAGTGGATTCTAGTGAATATCTTACAATCCTTTAACGCTATGTGAACAGGAGTGTGCTACGATGATAGTACAGCTCGGTCTATCAAATTATACCCTAAAGCATAAGGTTGAGCAATGCAAGGTTGGCTGGTGATTATCCATAAGTTCACTGCCGCCTCAGACCTCCGAGGTTTTGGGCAAGCGATGTGTCAAAGAACCGCCTGTCGAGGGCAAAATGCCGACTGTTTTGTTGCGGGGGGTGAAACCTCGGAGGTCTTTCGGACAATTGCTAATTTATGCAGATTGGTGTAACATTAGGATTATGGCTTGATTAAGGAGTGATGATGTCCAGTCTTTCCATTGTTCTTCCCGCCTACAACGAAGAGGCGAACGTCGAAAGCGCTATTGAGCGGGTCTCTGCCGTGGCACAGCAGTTGGGGATGGATTATGAGATCATCCTGGTCAACGACGGCAGCGCCGATCGCACGGGCGAAATCGCCCGCGAGCTGATGCAGCGCGTTCCTAATTTTCAGTTGGTGGAGCACTACCCCAACCGGGGCTACGGGGGATCGCTGAAGGCCGGGTTCGCGGCTGCCACCAAGGACCTGATCACGTTCGCCCCTGCGGATAACCAGTTTGATTTCAGTGAGATTACCCGGCTTCTGGAACGCCTCGACGAGGCGGACATAGTTTCCGGCTACAGGGTTGAGCGGCAGGATCATTTTATCCGCAAACTCAACGCCTTCGGCTGGAACATGTTGGTGCGGCTGCTGTTCGGCTACCTGTGCCGTGACATTGACTGCGGTTTCAAACTGTTCCGGCGCGAGATTCTGGAGCACGTGACGATTGTCTCCGATGGGGCGATGATTGATACGGAGTTCCTGGCCGGTGCGAGGGCGCGTGGGTTCCGCATCGCCGAGGTGCCGGTGACCCATTTGCCACGGGTGGCGGGCGAGGCCACCGGTGCGAATCTTAAAGTGGTCGTCAAGGCATTCTGTGATCTGGCACGCTTCCGGCAGCGGCTGAGCCGGGAGTTGCGCGAGGAAAGGGAAAAATGCTGAAGGCGCTGGGACACAGATTCCGTGACCCGCAACTTCTCCGTCGCGCCCTCACTCATCCTTCTTACGTCAACGAGCATCCAGAGGATGGGGCGAGCGACAATCAGCGTCTTGAGTTCCTGGGTGACGCGGTGCTTGACTTCGTCGCTGGCGCGTGGGTCTATCGCCACTACCCCGATTTCGACGAAGGGCGGATGACCCGCCTGCGAGCGGCCCTGGTGCGCACCGAATCGTTGTCGCAGTTAGCCAGGCAAGTGGGCATCGGGGGGGCATTGCGGCTGGGCCGTGGGGAAGAGGAATCTGGCGGGCGGGAGCGGGATGCCAACCTGTGTGACGCCTTTGAGGCCGTCGTGGGGGCACTCTACCTCGACGGCGGGCTGGCAGCCGTCGAGGCCTTCGTTGAGCCGCTCATCGGGCCGGTGGCCGAGGCGACCTTGGCGGCAGAGGAGGATCGGGACGCCAAGAGCCGTCTTCAGGAGTGGGCCCAGGCCCAATTGGGGGTCACGCCTCGCTATCGTATCGTCACCGAAAAAGGGCCTGATCACGCCAAGACCTTCGTGGCGGAGGTGCTTGTGGACAAAAGAGTAGCGGGTCAGGGATCGGGCCGTAACAAACAGGCGGCCGAACAGGCGGCGGCCCAGGTGGCGTGGGAGTCTCTCATGCGGCCGGAACCCGCAGGGTCAGCAGCGTCACCTCCGGGCGACAGTTAAAGCGCACCGCCGGGCTGATCAGCCCCACGCCCCGGTTGACGTAGAGCCACATGCCGCCTACCCTGTATCGCCCGCTGTGGTACTTGTGGGCCAGGTAGGGCAGAGCTGGCGGCCCGACGAAGGGCAGCCGTACCTGTCCCCCGTGGGAATGGCCCGAGAGTTGCAGGCTCACTCGCCCGTCGGCTGCCACCTCGTCGGCGTAGTCGGGCTCGTGGGCCAGGAGTACGACCGTCGCGCCAGCCGGTATCCTCTTCAGTGCCTTATCCAGGTCGGCGTGTTGCTCCCACACATCGTCCACCGCCGCCACCCACAATCCATCCGCCACCTCCCGTGATGCGTTGCGCAGCACGGTGATCCCGGCGTCGGCCAGCGCCTTGGCGACGGCGTCGGCATCGGTCCAATGGTCGTGATTGCCCAGGCAGGCCAGTACGTTACCCCCCCCAGCTCCCCCTACGAGGAGGGGGGCTTTCTCGCCGGAGGCCGCCAGGGGAGAGAGCGCCTCCGCGCAAGAGAGGGCGTATTTGGC
>Ga0190284_1000286_pt1 | contig 33319 bp, 27 predicted proteins | sample 48691812_MG_FD_161668 | JGI IMG/M metagenome (GOLD analysis project Ga0190284, IMG submission 161668) | Hydrothermal vent microbial mat bacterial communities from Southern Trench, Guaymas Basin, Mexico - 4869-18-1-2_MG | ecosystem: Environmental > Aquatic > Marine > Hydrothermal vents >...
GTTCACTCGAAATGCCTCCTTGCGTGCAAGTGTCGTTTGTTTGACACCACACTCTAACGCTTTACCGAAGGCATTTCGAGTGTTTTCCTGCAATCAAGCGTTCAAACTACGCTGGTCTTGGGGCTAGTCCGCAATGTGCCATGCTTAAACGATTTCGTAATTGGCAGCGTCCTCTGACCCTGGCGATAGCCCGAGCGTGTTGGCTTGATGTTTGGCTGGAGCGTCACGGCGTGACTCCGCGACGGATGGTCCGAGCGTTCTTCTGCCTCGTCCTTGCCTGTATGATTGGGATACCCATTGGGGTCTTCTTTCTGGAACCGTCGCTCCTGGGAGCACCGCCGTGGATTGTCGTCAAAGCGGGACTGATGACAGCGGCAGGAATGCTGCTGGTACCCCTGGTGTTCTTTGTATTACTTCACATGCGCGCCTCTCGGTGGATCTGGTTCACAACGGGTCTGGTGGCATTGTTCTCCGCCCAGTGGTTCCTGTTTGATGGTTTGTCCGTGTGTAGGAAGATCGGGATGTGGGAGGCAATGGTGGACGAGGAAATGGGTTTCGACGCCTTTCCCCCCCTGCTTTCTTGGTATTGGCGCAATGCTCTACCTGTTTCTTTTCGGTCTGTGCGATCGAATCGCCCTGCTGGTCGAACAGGAGCGGGCAGCGCAGCGGACGCGTGGCGAGTTGTGAGGTCGGTTCAGCATTGTGAAGTAGGTCAACCAATCGCGGCCGGTGTCGTTCCGGTCCTCCGGGCCGGCACCCGCCGCTATAATGTGTACGCGTTCAGCGAATGTTTAGTATCTTACCGAGCCGTGACCGTAAGGGAGCGGACAGAAGGCGGACACCTTCCATTTGCCGATTTGACCGCTCCCTGACGGTCGCGGCTCGGATCAGAGGCGGCGGGCAGAGAACGCTAGTCCGCAGTGTGCTATGACTGAACGATTTCGTAACTGGGAACTTGCCTTGGCCCGGGAGTTGGCCAAACCTTACTTGCTCGATCCCTGGCTGGAGCGTCACGGCGTAACTCCGTGTCGAACAGTCCGAGCGTTCTTCTGCCTTATCCCTGTGGGCGCGATTGGCATGCACATTTGGCTCTTCCTAGTATGTTCGCCCAGAATGCCGCCCTCGTTTGTCGTCGAGGGACTGACGCTGACGGATTCAGGTGGGCTGCTGGTGCCCCTGGCGTTCTTTCTCTTGCTTCGCATGCGCGCCTCTCGGTGGACCTGGCTCGCAACGGGCCTCGTGGCGTTGCTCGCCGTTCCGTGGTTTCTGTTGGACGGCGTGTCCGAGTATCTGAAGGCCGGGATATGGGAGGTGCTGGTCGACGACGATTGGGCTATCGAGGATATGTGCCTGACCCTGGGTGTTGGCGCAATGCTCTACTTGTTCTCTTTTGGTTTTTGCGACAGAATCGCCCTGCTTGTGGAGCAGGAGCAAGCCGCACAACGGGCGCGGGGCGAGTTGTGAGGTCGGTTTGGCATGTGAAGTAAGTCAACCAATCGCGGCCGGTGTCGTTCCGGTCCTCCGGGCCGGCGCCCGCCATTATAACGTGTACGCGTTCAGCGAATGTTTAGTATCTTACCGAGCCGTGACCGTAAGGGAGCGGACAGAAGGCGGACACCTTCCATTTGCCGGTTTGACCGCTCCCTTACGGTCGCGGCTCGGATCAGAGGCGGCGGGCACGACCCGCTCTACGTGGGAGTTCCGCTCCCTGACGGTCGCGGCTCGGTTTGAGTTCAGTTCCCTTGCGGTCGCGGGTTGGGTCGATTGGAGTGCACATGGTGAACACCATTACGCAATGTCGTTTGACCGAATTCTGCCGGCGCCGATGGTGTGTGTATCCTCTTTACGGGCTGATCCTGTTCGCCTTATGGCGAGTGGTGGACCGGGTCTGGTGCATGCCGACCGCCAGTGTGCCTTGGCAGGAGAACGTGATCGTGGGCGTCGGGCAGGTCCTGTTTCCCGCGGCGTACGCCGTGGTGCTGTGGTGGCCGCTGCGCAGGGAGGGCCTGCGGCGAGTGTGGACGCGTCTACGTGAGAAGCATCCTACCGAGTGCCCGTGGTGCCGCTACGACACCCGCGGGTGCACAACACCCTTGTGTCCCGAGTGCGGCAAGCTGACCGACCCGAACACGACCACCCCCATCCGAGCGTGAAACGCCTCACCAGCCTTCTCCTCCCAACCACACGTTCGCATCCTGCGTAGATCACTTGGTGTTTCCGAGCCTCGGTTCCTCCGGTCCTCTCCTGGCCGGAAGGCATGACTCGGCGAGCCTGACGCTGTACAATGGTCGGGTCGGGTGACACTTGGGTTGTCACCCGGCGCATGGGGTTGCCAGAGGTCTGGGAAGTGGCGTTTGATTGTGAGTGAACTGGTCCCGGGTTACGGTGTGGTCAAGCAGATCGGGGTCGGTGCGCACTCCACGATCCACGAAGCGGTCCGCATCACCACCGGAAAAACATACGCGATCAAGCGCGTGGTGAACGAAGGTCCCGACGACGCCAAGTTCATCGCCCAGGCCGAAGCGGAGTACCGCGTCAGCAGCGCGGTGCAGCACCCAAACCTCCGCCACAGCCACTCCATCCATCGGATCAAGAAGCTCCTCGCCGTGCAGGAGGTTCGAGTGGTGATGGAGCACGTGGAGGGGGAGACGCTTCAGGATCGCCGCCCGGGAACGCTCGACGCCTTCCTGTACATATTCCACCGCGTGGCCCGAGGCCTCCAGGCCTTGCACGAAGCCGGATATGTCCACGCCGACATCAAACCCAACAACATCATCGTGGGCGAGAAGGGGATTGTGAAGATCATCGACTTCGGCCAGGCCTGTCCGCTGGGGCACCGCAAGGGGCGCATTCAGGGCACACCGGATTACATCGCCCCCGAGCAGGTCCAGCGAGCGCCCCTCGATCAGCGCACCGACGTGTTCAACCTTGGCGCAACGATGTACTGGGTGCTGACCGAAGTCCCTTTCCCCACGGCAATCCGCCAACCCACCCGCCGTGGGGGAATCGATCTCGTCAGCCGCGAGACGCTGCAAACGCCGCGCGAAATCAACACGTTGATTCCCGGACCTCTCTCCCAACTTATCATGGACTGCTGCCAGGAGAACCCCCAGGGGCGCCCGCCTGACATGAAGGCGGTCATGTCGCGGCTGAAGGTGGTGCAGTCGCTCTGGAACAAGAAGCGCAAAGACGCCTCAGGCAAACGCCGGGAGGCTGTCGAGTCCGAAGGGGGAATCACGAGCGATGAGTAACACCCGCGGCGATGCCGCGACGGACGTAGCCACCTACCGCCAAGCGGCTCGGGAAAACCGCGAGGATCCGCTGCTCTCGGCCTCCTTGCTGAAGTTCCCCAACTACGGGCAGGTCGTGATGACCGGCGACCTCCACGGACACCAGAGAAATCTCGAGCGGCTCATATCCTACTGCGATCTGGACCGAGCCGGTGCCCGGCATGTAATCCTGCACGAGATCATTCACGAGGACCCCGGATCCACCTCGGACGTGGATCGGTCGCACGGACTCCTGCTGCAGGCGGCCCGGTGGAAGTGCGCGTTCCCCGAACAGGTACACTTCCTCATGGGCAATCACGAGCTGGCCCAGATCACCGGGCGCGAGATCAGCAAGGCCGGTCGTATTCTGACCCTCGATTTTACCCGTGGGGTCGAAGAGGCCTACGGAACAGGGGCCGCAGCGGAGGTCATGGCGGCCATTCTCGACTTCCTCTCGTCGTTCCCGCTTGCGGGGCGTACCGTGAATCGTATCTTCCTCTCGCATTCGCTTCCGGGCACGCGGGAGATCGCCAGCTTCGACCCCTCCGTGCTCAACCGCCCTCTGACTGACGATGACCTGATTGATGGCGGCAGCGCATACGCTTTGGTGTGGGGACGCCGCCAGAACCCCGAGCTGCTCTCCCACCTGGCCGAGGCCCTGGACGTGGATATGTTCATCTGCGGACACCAACCGCAAGAGACCGGATACCGCGTGGTGGACAATCGGCTGCTGATCATCGCCAGCGACCACAACCACGGAGTGTTGGTTCCCTTGGACCTGGGCAAGCAAGTCGAGATGTCCGACCTGCTGCGGGCGATGCGCCCGCTGGCATCGATCGCGTAGGGGCTGTTGTGCGGAGTTGCCTTCCGCACTTCTCTGCGTTCGATACTTTCTACCTGAGTTGTTCGCCGCCTTCGCCCAAGCTCCAGATTTTTCTGGGGAATACGGACCATGTCAGACCTGCGGTGATGGATAGTCCAGGGGGGCGCTCGCGCACCAGCGGGCGAAGAAAGTGGGCAGGATACACACTATGTGGAGGTGGTTATCGGTCCTCGTTCCGTATCTTGACTGTCCGCCAGCTTCTTTCCGGGGGATTCTTATCGGGAGTTTTCTTCAGATCGCCCCACACAGCGGCCGATATTAGTTATGCTAGAGCCGCCCAACGGACTGGGCGCACGAACGGGACCCCCCTCCTCCCAGTTCTCACGCGCGATTCACGGACGAACGCATGAGGCACCCGAGATGCGGACGGTGTCCGTGGTAAGGCAGGTAGGGAGGCGGCTGGCAATGCCGGGGGTTGAGGTGGCCGGGAACCGAGCCGGTTTTCGGCAATACTCGGGAATCCGCTTCCCGCACAGGGGTGCGAGGCGGGTATCAGGATGGTTCGCATGGCCAATGTGATCGGAATCAACGGCTACTTCCGGGCGCTACCCGTAGACTATCTGGTCCCGCGGGAACGTGATCGGCAAGGCCGCGGCGGGATCAACGTCTCTGATCCTCAGTCATCCGGTGTCGAGCTGGGCGACGGGATCGAACTGTCGGAGTTGGGGAAGCGGCTCTCTGAGATGTCTGATGCACCTGGAATCCGCCTGGGCAGAATCGCCAGGATTCGTAGCGCCGTCGATGCCGGAACCTATGAAACCCCCATCAAGATCGCCGCGGTTGTCGACAGCCTGCTCGAGAAACTGGAGAGCTAGTACTCACCTCCACCGCGCCGAGCATCGCGCGGGCCATGCCCCTGCGAGTCGTCGACGCGCGCTGATGCGCCGGCACCTGTCGGGACGAAGATGCGTGGGGTCTTCATCGGACACCTGTGCCAGGCGAGAATACTAGACACGGGAGCGGCGGTGAACCCACATCGGGACACGCCGGGTCCCGCAGACGCAAACCTCAAGGAGACACGCAGATGAGCAGGCACAGCGTTATTGCCGCCGCACTGATCGCAATCGCCGTGATCGCAGTGGGATGCACCGTGAACGTCAGTCCGGGAACCCCGGCGACCGTTCTGGTCTCGGCGACCGGGCGTTCCATTCCCGCGGGCCAGCAAGTCCTGGCTTTTCTCATCACCCCCCTGGCGGGCAAAGGGGTGACGATCTCGGTGCAGGCGAGCACCGACGCGGCGGATCCCGAGTTCGAGGTGATTCGGGGTGAGGTCAGCGTCGAGGAACGGGACGACGTAACGCTTGGCGACGTGATCGAGACCGCAAATGACGAAAGCCCCGGTCAGGAGATCGGCCGCTTTACCCCCGAATTCGCCCAGCCGTACACGATTTTCGTCATGGACGACAACAACATTCCGGGTGCGACCTTCTCGGTGACTGTGACTCAGCGCTAGCCCATTCAGCGGGCGAGACGGACTCGGAACGGATGAGCGGCGTCGGATGGTGTCACCCCCACCATCCGACGCCGCTTTCTACCCCTCAACAACACGGGATTCGACCATTGGCTGCGCCGGTGCTCGTGCAAGCCGGCGCGTTTCGCCCGATCAGTCCAGCCGATCCAGCATGATGAAGCCGACCACCCACTCGTTGTCCGCCGAGCATCCCAAGCCATCATCGACCTGGCGAAGAACTCGGAAGCCCACCACATTGGATGAGCAGGTGACGTCGGTGGCCATCACGCTGCCGGACGCTGTCCCTGTGTCGCCGAAGTCGGTGAATGCGCCGCCGTCGCTCACTTGCAGATAGTCTATCCAATGGTCGATCGGCCCCTCGCCCGCGATGAACCACAGCGAACCGTCGGGAGTGATGCACGCGGTAGTCCCGTATCCGATCAGTTTGGGGTCATCGAAACACTCTTCCTGGTTGCCGGGTTCGAAGTCAAAGACACTGGGCCGCAGGTCGTAGGTGTCAAACTGGCTGGCCAGTGTCGAAGCCGGCGCGTCGTCCACCAGGCCGATTGCACTGCGGAAGCTCTGCCCGGAGGCGGACTGCTCGTCAAGATCCTCTTTCCACTGCGTGTAGAAGAAGCTGCCGCCCGCCATCTGCACAGGCACGTGCTGCATCGAGGGGTTGTTGCTGAATATGGTCAAGCTGCCATCGACCACGTTCAAGAGGGCTGCGTTGTAATTGCCGAGGCCCAGAGGGACATCATCCGGGTCCTGGTGATAGAGGACGTAGTCCCCTTCGAATTGCAGCTGGGCTCGATCGTTGATTCCGCCCAGCCCCGTGGCGATCCCGAGGTCGATGAAGGTCGGCTCAGCCTCGGGGGCGTCGATGTTCCATACGTACAAGTCGTCATTGGCCTCGCCCAGAACGCGGCGAGTCCCGGCGTCAACGGCCACCTGATCGAACTCCTCGATCGGGCCAAAACTGTCTTCCGGATTCGGAATGGGGATAACCGTCCAGCCCGCCGGGTCGTCGCCGGCCACGTCGATGACCTTCACGGTTGCGCCGTCGGTGATCGTGAATCCGTCGTTAACGGTGACGAACAGGTCGCCGGACGCCTGGGTGAGCCCCGGCATGGTGTCCGTGGTCAACTGAATGTTGTCCAGCACGATCCCGTCAGCCGCCCCGAAATCGCGAGATTCGCCCGTAGCCGTGTGGTAGATCCGGACCTCGCCGAGGTCGGAAACCATGAGGACCTTCTTGCCGGATACCGCGAAGTGGTTGGAGGCGTAGCGGGCGCCCTCGGGAATCGCGATGGGGGCTGTGGCTTCGCTGTCGGTCTCTGACGGGACGATGTAGTACACGCCGTCCTCGTCGCCCCAGACGATCAGATCGTCGCCGGCCTTGGGACGCATGATCGAGGTGTTGGTCTCCATGACGATGTGAGTCTTGATCAGGGCGGCACCGTCATCGCCACCATCATCACCGCCGTCATCACCGCCGTCATCGCCGCCGTCATCGCCGCCGTCGTCGCCGCCGTCATCGCCGCCGTCGTCGCCGCCGTCATCGCCGCCGTCATCGCCGCCGTCATCGCCGCCATCGTCGCCGCCGTCATCGCCGTCGTCGCCGGTAGCCACACATTCCCCGGTTGTGGTATCACACTCCTCGCCCGCCGGACAGTTGACACCGGCGCAGAGGTCATCATCACCGCCGCCGCCACCGCCACTTCCGGTAGCGCAGCCGGTACCGGCGGTTACGAACAGGCTAAGGGCGATAAGAGTCAGTATGCTAGCGATCGTCTTCATTCCTATGGTCTCCTTCTGTTTGCACATTGATTAAGAGTCGTCGCGTTGTCGAGTAGCGGCCTGCGCCCTCGCAGGCCGTTGGCAACACGGTGCTTCCTCGTCCACAACGGCCAGCGAGGACGCCGGCCGCTACAATGACAACGAGTGCTCTCTTACCGAAAACGGCACTAGTTGCCCAGGATGGCGTATCCGAGCGTCGTCCCGTCCTGACTCGTGCCGCCCCAGCCGAAGCCCAGGAGCGTGCCGGCCTCGTTGGTCTCTACGGTCTGGCCGAAGAGCGGCGTATCCCCATCGGGCGGCTCGTAAACGACGTTCCAGGCCCCGGCGCCCGTACCGCCGGTGGTGCTCCACTGCAATGGTCCGATGATAAACCAAATGACGTCCCCGTTCAGCTGGCCGATAGCAATCGAACCGCCTTGTCCGTACTCGCCCCAGTTGGCCGATCCCTCCAAAATGTTCATCTCATCCTCGGCAACCGCCGGCGAGGCATCGTCGATCAAGCCCACCGCGCTGGCCGAGTAGCCGGAGGGGCCTTCGGTTGAGAGGTAGCCGTAGTAGTCGCCCCACACCGCGGGGGGGTTCTCAGCTTCACCTGGCTCGAGCTGCACCGGTACGTTAGCCGGATCGGTGACGTCGAGCAGGAACACGTCGTTGTAGCCGGCGTTGTCCGCAAAGAGGATCACACCGTTGTCCATGCCGAACTGGAAGCCGTCGCCAATACCCTCAGCGGGCCCGGCGAACTCGAGCGGCGCGGCGTCGGGATTCTCAATGTCGTAGACGTAGAAGGCATCGTTCCGCGTGCTAACGGACACGACCGTCATGGTGTCCGCGTCGACCAACGTCTGCGAGACATCAAAACCGGTTGTGGCCCCACCGGGATCAACGGTGAACGGAATAACCACCGGAGCGTCCCCGCTAACGTTAATGACCCTCACCAAAGGGCTGGCTGCACAGCAAACCACAACGTAGTCCCCGTCGGCTCGGACATGGGCGATTTCCGTAATGGGGCCCAGTTCGAGTTCCTCCAGAGCGACCGGGCTCATGGTGTCGGTCGCCGTATCGTAGATTGAAACCTGGAAATCAACCCCGGTTCCCATGGGGCCGCCGATCAGGGCGATCTTCTTGCCGCTGACCGCGAAACGGTTGTACCTGAAGTCCGGCCCACCGGGGATGCCCCGCCCGGCGGTATCACCGGCGGAAGGCACCATGTAGTCCACGCCGTTGGGGGTTCCGTCCGGGTTCGTGGCGCCGTAAGCGATGATGTCGTCACCGACTGCAAGGTAGCCCCCACGGATCGGGATGCCGCTGTTGATCACGTTCAGTTCGGCGTCATCATCACCGCCGCCGCCGACGGGCACACACTCCCCAGTGTCGGGGTCGCACTCCTCACCTGCCGGGCAGTCAACGCCGTCGCAGGGGTCGTCATCGTCGCCGCCGCCGGTAGCCACACATTCCCCGCTGTTGGGGTCGCACTCCTCACCTGCCGGGCAATCAACACCGGCGCAGAGGTCATCATCACCGCCACCGCCACCGCCACTGGTGGTGGTGCATCCGCTGCCGGTGGCCAAGAAAACGCCCAGTCCAAAGACCGTGAGGCATACGATCAAACTTCTCATCATCGCACCTTCTCCTACTGTTACTTAGAATTCGACGGTCGGCATCCGCGCCGTACGTTTGGAAGATCCGCCAGGACCTTCGCTGACAGGGATAGTCGCCTCTGGCCTCTGTGCGCAACGTTTTGCTACAAATCGCCCCAGGTGGCAAGTCGTTCGCTCGAGAAAGGAGTATTTCTGCGGTTACGCGGGGCCTCGGTCGGCGACTGATTAGGTGGCAAGAGGAGACAAGGCGCCAAGATGAGACAAGGCGCGGCGACGGACGATGAGGCGTCCGTCGTGCTGCTATGGTTTGCCCTGGGCATCTGCTATACTCGCTTCTGCGATGTTTGGGGCGGCGGACATTACGGATGAACTGGTCGCGTCCTCGGTGGACGGATCGGAGCAGGACACGGATTACATCCTGCGGGCAATCGAGCCGAAGATCCGCCTGATGGTCACGGCCCGGCTGAGTGCGACCCCCGCGCAGTACCACGCGGTGCAGGAGATCACGCACCTGGCGATGGTCGGCTTGGGGGATGGTATCGGCCGTCTCAGAAAGCGAACGGTGGCCGGACTCAAGGCCTTTGCATCGGGCATCGTCTCGCGCAAGGTGTCGGATTACCTGAAGCGCCGCGGCGGTGGCGATCTGGTGGGTCCGGCGCCACGTTCGCTGGACTCCACGGCTACGGCCATTTCGGGGGCCAGCCCGCTGTGGCAGATTCTCTCGGCCGACGGGACTTCACCGGCCAGTGCCGCCGACCGGGCGGATTGTCTTGCCGGCTTGCTCGAGGAGTTGGGCAGATTGAGACCCGAGTATCGCGAGATCATCACGCTGGCGTTTTTCGACCAGCTCCCCACCCGCGAGATCGCCGAACGCATGGGCATATCGCGCCCGGCCGCCTCCATGCAGCTCATCCGCGCCGTCAAGACGCTTCGGCGAAACCTGACCGGTTCGAGCCAAATCGGGGGCCGGGATGAACGAGAGACCTGACGATTTCTCCGACCAATTCGCCGATCAGGTGGACAAAGCCCTGGAGGAGCTTTGGCGCGGTGGCAGCGCCGAGTTCTCGCACCTGTTGGACGACGACGATGCCGGCGGGCCCGATGTCGGTGAGATGTTCAGGGTCATCGGCCGGACGGGTGTGGTCGGCGCAGACCTCGGTCCCGACACCCAGATTGGGGACTACACGATCCTCCGCGAGATCGGGCGCGGCGGCATGGGTGTGGTCTACGAGGCCCGGCAACGAAATCCCGACCGTCTGGTGGCCCTGAAGGTCATCAAGAGGCAGGGCCCCGTCGATGCGCTGCACGTCAAGCTCTTCGAGCGCGAGGTGCAGGCGCTGGCGCGCCTGAAACATCCGGGCATCGCCGCCATCTACGACGCCGGGCACACCGACGACGAACGGCACTTCTTCGCCATGGAGCTGATCCCCGGCGAAACGCTGCTGAACTACGCCAACGCCAGCGGGTCCGGCAGCCTCCACCAGCCCTTGCGAACACGAGAACGCCTCGAGCTGTTCTGCAAGACCTGTGACGCCATCAACTACGCCCATCAGCGCGGAGTGATCCACCGCGACATCAAGCCCTCCAATGTACTGGTCTCCGACGAGAGCAGTTCGCGCGGTGGGGACAAATCGAGCGCCGCGGCGGGCTTCTCGTCGCTGGGGAGCCAAATCAAAGTGCTCGACTTCGGCCTGGCCCGCATCAGCGACACCGACGCCAGCCAGACCACACTGCTGACCGAGACGGGGCGCATTGTCGGTACGCTCTCGTACATGAGCCCGGAGCAGGCTCGCGGTGATGCCGACGCCATCGACCTGCGCAGCGACGTCTACGCCTTGGGGGTCATACTCCACGAGCTGCTGACCGGGCAGCTTCCCTACGAGATCAATGTGGCGGCACCGCACCAGGCTTTGCGCACCATCTGTGAAGACACCCCGCGCCGTCCCAGTACGATCAACCATACGCTCCGGGGAGACATCGAGACCATCATCCTCAAAGCCCTGGAGAAGGAACCGGATCGCCGATATCAAAGCGCCGCCGCCCTGGCGGATGACATCCGACGCCAACTTGGCGGTCAGCCGATTCTCGCCCGCCCCCCCAGCGCTGTGTACCAGATCCGCAAGCTGGTAACCCGACACAAAATCCCGGCGGCCCTGCTCGGATTGCTGGCGATGGCCGTTGTCGCCTTTGCCGCCATCACCGCCGTGCAGGCCGACCGCATTGCCGAAGAGCGCGACCGTGCCTGGCTCGCTCGAGAGAACGAAGCCCATGCCAGGGTCGAAGCCGAGCAGGCACGCGACGAAGCCGAGACCGAAGCCGAGAAGGCCCGGCAGATCCAGTCCTTCCTGCAGGACATGCTCGCCTCGGTCGATCCGGGCACCGCGCAAGGGCGCGACGTGGGTTTGTTGGGGGACCTGCTGGCTGACGCCGCCCGGCGCGTCGAGACGGAGTTGGCCGACCAGCCCGAAGTGGCGGCGGCGGTGCGCACCACGATTGGCAAAACCTACACGGCGTTGGGGCTTTACGACGAAGCCGAACCCCACTTGCAGGCTGCGCTGGATTCCTACGAAGCGCAATACGGAGAAGACGGCCTGGAAGTCGCTCCCGCATTGGACGACCTTGGCTTCATGTTTATGCGCCGTGGTGTCTATCCCGAAGCCGAGAACCTCCTGCGCCGCGCGTTGGACATCCGCACGCAGCGGCTCGACGAAGACCACGTCGATCTGGCGCTGAGCTACAACCATCTGGGGATGCTACTGGGATATGATCACAGATACGATGAAGCGGAGGAGTTGCTCCGCCGGGCAGTCGAGATTCGCCGCCGTGAACTTGGGCCGGACGATCGCCTTACGGCCAAGGCCGTGGGCGATCTCGCCTGGTTGTTCGGGCGCCGGGAGAACCTGGATGAAGCGGTCCCCCTGTTCCGCGAAGCGCTGGAGATGGCCCGGCGCATCTTCGGAAACGAGCATCCCGATACCGCAATGTGCATCAACAACCTAGCCAGCGTGCTGAAGAAGGCGGGCGAGTACGCCGAGGCCGAGGAGCTTTACGGCGAATCACTCGCCATTCTACGCCGCGTACTGGGCGACAACCATCCCGATCTGGGCGAAGGCCTGATCGCGTGGGGCGACCTGCTGAAGCGGCAGGGCAAGTACGCCGCCGCCGAGCCGCTGTTCCGCGAAGCCGTCGAGATTCAGCGGAAACACGTCGGTGAGAACAACGACTTCTTCGCGGCGGCCATCGCTCACGTGGCCAGCGTCAGGATCAAGCAGGGCGATTACGCTACGGGTGAGTCCCTCTACCGTCAGGCGCTGGAGATCTACCGCGGGATTCACGGCGATCGGCATATGACCGTGCTGGTCTGCCGCAACGCGCTGGGGACCCTCCTGGTGCAGACGGAGCGCTACGCCGAAGCCGAGGGCATGTTGCGTGAAGCGCTGGCCCTGCTTCGAGAGCTGCACGGTGAGGAGCATCCCGGCGTCGCCGTCTTCAAGAGCAACCTCGCAACGGTGCTGGCCCATTTGGGCAAGCTCGCCGAAGCCGAAGCTTTGCAGCGCGAGGTGCTGGACTTCCGCCGCGAGTTCTACGGCGAGGAGCATCCCAAGGTCCCGGTGACGCTGTACAACCTGGCCAAAGTGCTCAGAGCCAAAGACGAAACCGAGCAGGCCGAGGCGCTGTTTGAGCAGGCCCTCACGCTGTACCGCAAGACCGTGGGATCTGAACATCCGAACGTAGCCAAGGCGCTAACCCAGTTGGGTTCGTTGCGCGCCGCCCGGAATGATTTCACCGCTGCCGTGTCGGCCTTTGAGGAAGCCTACCAGATTCAAGTCAAGGCGCTGCCGGAGGCCCACGACGGGGACCGTACCGTCACGGTAACCGCGTTCGGGACTTTCCTGCTCGAGCACGCCGAAACGGTCGAGCCGGACCAGGCCGAGGTCGTACTGCGCGAGTACCTCGACCGCGTGCGCCAAGACCGCCCGGAGGACACCGAACTGATCACCACTCTCGAAGAGACCCTCGATCGCTGCGCCGCCCGTGCGGCACCGTGAACGAACGCCGGGCACATCAACGGTTCGCCGGTGGAACCACCCATCTTGATCCCTTGGCAAGCTTCCTGCTGACGGACTTCGTTTTCCTGCCAAAGACAACCGCATGAGCAGGTTCATCGGCGAGCGGTTCGCGGGCCACGCCTTGCTCACAACTGCGCGCCAGCCCCGCAGTGAAGGCTGCCAGCCCAAAGCTCTCGTGCCCGGCCAGGGCGTCCTGGGGCCCGCGTTCGGTCTCCGCAACTACGTCCGCCAGGAGCACGGACATCGGAGTTCCATTGGGATGGTCCTCGAACGCCGCCGATGATATGCGGATTCCGCCCGCGGTCGGATCGGACACAAAGTGGTACGGTGGGATGCGCCGCCAAAGGTCCGCGTCGTTCAGGATCGTCGGATCATCGGTGTAGTCATCCATAGGGCGTCTGCGATCCCTGAGCCTACGCGCGCCGCGAGAGCTTGCCGATGCACTCCACCAACGGGGTAAAATCGGAGGTTAGTTCCCACTCCCGTTCGGTTGCGGAGTCCTCGAAACTGACGAGGAAGCGGTGCGAGGAGAGCGTTTCAATTTCCAGGTCGATACCACCAGTGTGCCACTCCAGTTGCACGCCGCCCCGGTTCGTGGGCACAACCGTCGGTGCGGGGGTGTCGTCCTGCATAACCAGCATGAGTAGCTCAATAGCCGCTCGGGCGTGGTCCGGGTTGATCGGGCATGCGCCGTACGAGTCCCAATTCGGAGCAAGTTCCAGCAACTCACCGAGTCGTCGAAAGGTCGGCACAGCCCAGTCCGGTGGATCGCCCTCCACCCCGATCACCAGTTTGCTGCCGTCGTGGAGGAGGTACTCCCATTCCCTGATCGGTTGGTGCTCCTCGGTCAGCGCGGCCTTCGCACGGGGGGCTGTGCTGCCCGCTACGGCTTCCCAGTCGGCATCAGTGATCCGCTCGCGAGCCAGCAGTGGGTGTGGACAACTAACAACGCTCATCGCATCGCCCCCATGTCTTGTGCATCTGCGGCGTGGTGACGGCGGCGAACGCACGCACCACCCACTCACGCCCGAGGTCCAGGAATCGCAGAACGCCATCAACACCGTCACCGTCCGGCCGACCGCGGGCAACCAGATTCATCAGGAACATGGGGCGATCATCGCCCCGACGACACGCAGGGTCCACTAAGATGTGTAACCGACCCAGCGGATTTCCCTTCTCATCGGGGATCACGTACCGGCAAGTTAGGCGCGCCTCCTCCGGCTCGGGGAGGAAAGCGTTGCTGTATTTAGGAGCGAAGAGTGTCAACACGTTGCCAAGCTCACCGTGGCGGCTCCAACCATCGCCTGCGTCGATGTGATTAACGTAGGTCACCTCGCACTGGTTGGGCACCAACGTTCCCACACCCTCTTTCTGCAGGAAGCGCTCGAAGATGGCCAGTTCCTGTTCAAATGTCCCGCGTACGTGATCATAGCGCGGGTACTCATCCCCCTCGCCCACCTTGCGCCAGTTGTGCACGAAGCGATCCTGCTGCACCTGGATGAGTTCAGTGCCCGCCTCGTTCAGGAACCAGCAACGCGGCACCGGCGGTTTCTGCATCATCTCAAACCGCACGTTGGCCCTAGGCGTCCCCGCTATCCCAAACCGCTCCATCATCGGATCGAGCGGGGCATGCTCCTCGAGCTTGGGAAAGTGCTCGCGGAACTCGCTCCAGAGCAGCCCGATCTGCGGCGTGCGTAGCGCGGGCAAAGGCTCATACTGCACCCCAAGAACGACCTCCACCACGGGAGGGTCGGTAAAGTCGGGGAACGGTGATTGCATGTCACTCATACGGCCCTCAGCGGCAGAGAGTTCGGGACTCACCCCTCCGTGTTGGAGGAACCTGTGGCGCGCACACGTATTCTGAGCGCTTCTCTTGTTGCAGGCAAGTCCCACGTAGTGCCATGTCGGGCCAATCGGGCTGACGCATCCCGCGAGGCCGCAACGTTGCGAACCCAAAACGCATTCAGATGTGTATGAAACGCCGGTGGTGCGGCTAATCTACCACGGGCGGTCGGTACGGTCGGTTGCCCGGTACGCTCACGGCGCGTATGATAATGGGATCGCCGGCGCCTAAAGCCTTTGGCCAGCGGAAGTTGAGGGCCGGATTGTGACTGAGCTAGACCGCCAAGTCCGAAAAGCACAGGTCCGCCTGTGGAGCAACCGGTGGCTGCGGCTGATTTGTTGGACCACGACCGCGGTGGCGGTGGTGTTCGCCCTTGCCGTTCTCATCTGCCGCCTCTGGGGGCTCGAAGTGCCTTTGCACTGGATCGCAACGGGGCTTGCGGGCGTTGCGTTGGTCGCGTCGCTGATCTGGTCCTTTGTGGGGCGTGCGGACCGGAATGTTGCGGCGGCCGCCTTGGACGAAGCCGCCGGCCTGCGCGAGCGCGTCAGTAGCGGGTTGTACTGCGCCGAATCGACCGATCCCTTCGAACAGGCCGTACTCCACGACGCGCACGACGCCGCCCGATCCGTCAGCGTGCGGAACCACCTCAAGCTGCGGTTTCCCAAGCAGGCGGCGTACACGGGCGTCGCCATGCTGGTGGCGGGGCTGATGCTGCTGGTGCCCGCCGGCATGCTAGAACGCTCCGAAGCCAAAGAACAGCGCGAACTCGCCCGCCGTATCGAACGCACGCGCGTCGAGGTCAAGGAGCGCCTCGATCCCATCAAGAAAATCGCCGAGACCAACCCGGCACTTAAGGACCTCAAGGCGGAACTGGAGAAGCTCGAGCAGGAACCGGCCGGCAAACTCATGAAGCCGCAGGACATCCGTCGCGAAGCGATCAAGAAGATCGACAAGCTCTCGGACGTTCTCAAGAAGCAGCGTGGCGACGAGCGCTTCGACAAAGTCAGTGAGATGAAAAAGATGCTCCGCCGCGTCCGCCAGCAGAACCAAGGGGCTACGCAGAAGCTAACCAAGGCTCTGGCCAAGGGCGACTTCAAGGCGGCCCGCGAGGAACTCGAGCAGCTACAGGACATGCTGGCCACGCTCAAGCACGAGCAAGACCAGGAGATGGTCAAGAATCTGCAGGACCAACTGAAGAGCTTGGCCAAGCAACTGGACAAAATCGCCGACGACAAGCAACTGCGCGAGAAGCTCGAGAAGGCGGGGGTGAAGAAGGAAGACGTCGAGCGGATGCTCAAAAACCTGAGCAAGAAGGACCTCGACCAACTCAAGAAGCAACTTCAAGAGAAAGGGATGTCGCAGAAGCAGATCGAGAAACTGACCAAGCAGTTGCAGTCCCGCAAGAGCGCCTGCACCGCGTGCAAGGCGATGAGCCAGGCCATGGGCAATGCAGCCAGCGCCGCTGGGAAGGGCGACATGGAGGGCGCCGCCGGCCAGATGCAAGCCGCCGGTGATCAATTGAGCGAAATGGAGCAACTGGAACAGGAGATGAACCAGCTCGAATCGCAGCTTAGCCAGTGTCAGAGTGCCAAGGACGGACTCAGCGGTTGCAAGCGCAGCACCAAGCAAGGCAGCGGGTGCGGCTTGGGCAATCTCGGGCAGGGTCGCGGTGGATTGGCCCCGGAGGACGACAGTAGCGGGTTCAACTTCAAAATCCACCGTCAGAAGGTACACACCGGCAAGGGCAAGATCATCGGTCAGTTCCTGGTGGACGCCGAACAACTCAAGGGCGGGGTGACAACGGAGTTGGCCGAAGTCGTGGCTGCCGAGGAGCGTGATGCCACCGACGCGATCAACAATGACCGCGTCCCGCGACAGTATCAGAAGTCGGTCAAAGAGTACTTTTCGTACGTACAGAAGGCGTTGGGCAAACCCAGCAGACCCGCGGCGGATGACAAAGAAACGTCATCCTCGGAGTCCGACACAGCCGACGGCGAAGAGACCCCCCCCGACACCGCAGAGAGCGGCGAAGACTAGAACAAGTTCTATTTTGATGTAGCGTTCGAACGCCAACGTTCCCCCGGAAGTTCTTGGACGTCGGATGCTGCGAGACCACTGGAAGCGCTACAGCCGCCGTGATTTGGTACGCACCCCAAGTGTGGCGCGGGCAAACGGGCCAAACGATGCACCGCTTTCTCATGTACCCTCTTTCCGCTCCCTTACGGTCGCGGCTCGGTTCAGTCCCCTTACGGTCGCGGCTCGGTTGCCTCGTTGTCTCGTTATCTTGTTGCCTGTTGCCTATTGCCTGCTGCCTGTTGTCTGCCGGCGGTTGCGATCGCCCGCCGCTTTCGGACAACGGGGTGATCGGCGTGTTTGGCGGGCAGGGATTGGGCCCCGGGGAGTTCAGCTATCCGCGGGCGATCGCGGCAGATACCGACGGTGCGATCTTCGTCGTGGACAAGTCGGCGCGCATTCAACGCTTCGACGCCCAAGGTACGTTTGAAACTTCGTGGCGCACGCCCGAGAAGCAGGCCGGCAAACCCGTCGGCCTGACCGTGCATCCCGACGGGCGCATCTTCGTCGCCGACACCCACTATCACCGCGTGCTGATCTACGATCGCGATGGACAACTCGTGGGTCAATTCGGCGGGTACGGCCACGGAGACGGCGAGTTCGATCTCCCCACCGACGTCGCCGTTGACGCCGCGGGTTTCATCTACGTCGGCGAGTACAACGGCAATGACCGGATCACCAAATGGTCGCCCGATCTGCAGTTTGTCAAGGCGTTCGGCGAGGGTCGGATCGACGGGTTGGAGTTGGCCCGCCCGGCTGCGCTGGACATCGACAGCGAGCAGACCCTATGGGTGGCGGACGCCTGCAACCACCGCATCATCCGCTTCGACACCGACGGCAACGTGTTGACCGTCTTCGGGGAGATGGGGCGCGAGCCCGGGCAGATGCGATACCCGTATGATTTGACGGTCACTGACCCTAATACCATTATGGTGTGCGAGTACGGCAACGGCCGATTGCAGTGGTTCGATAAACAGGGACGTTCCATGGGCGTGTGGGGTGATCCGGGGCGGCGACCGGGGCAGCTTTCCTCGCCATGGGGTGCAACGCTCGGTCGCGACGGGCTCATCTACGTCGTGGATTCGTTGAACAGTCGCATTCAGATTGTCAGGTACAAGCCGTGATCGCGCTGGCGTTACCATTCTCGTTCGAAGAGCCGCAGTGGCTTTGGCTGTGCATGCTGGTGCCTGTGCTGGTGCTGGTGTCGCTGCGCAGCCTGGCGGGCCTGGACCCGGTGCGCCGCGTGCTGGCGGTGGCGGTTCGCAGTCTCGTGATTGTCGTATTGGCGATGGCGCTCGCCCGCATCGTCAAGGTGACCCGCAATGACGATCTGACCGTGCTGTTCCTGATGGACCGCTCCAGCAGCGTGGACAAGTCGCAGGGCGAGGTGGAACAGTACATCTACGACGTGAGCAAGCACGCCAAGCCCGACGATCGCGTCGGGCTGATCGACTTCGCCAGCGGGGCCTACCTCGAACAGCTTCCCATGCGCGGCGGGTACAGTGACCAACTGCTCGGGCGACTTCCGGCGGTCCCCAACCCGGATCGCACCGACATCGCCTCGGCGATCCGGTTGGCGATGGCCATGTTCCCGCACGACACCGGCAAGCGCATCGTGCTCGTCTCCGACGGGAACGACAACATGGGAGACGTGCTCACCGAGGCGCAGCGGGCGCGGGCCGACGGCGTGGTCATCGACGTCGTGCCGCTGTGGTACCGCCACGAGAACGAGATCTATTTCGACCGCCTGATGGTTCCGACCTACGCCGAGAAGGGCGAGCAGGTCCCCATCCGCATGCTGATCCACTCGCGCCGGCGGGCGAGCGGGCGCATTTACCTGGAGCACAACGGCAGGGAAGTGCCGCTGCCCGAGGAGTATGCCCGCGTCGAGCTGGCGCCCGGCAACAATCCCTTTATCATCAAGCTGCCCGTTCGGACGAGTGGGCCGCAGCGATTCAACGCCGAGTTCTACCCCGAGGCGGAGTCCATGGACGAGATAACCGCCAACAACCGGGCCACCGCCTTTTCCGTGGTGCCCGGAAAACGCAAGGCGCTGATCCTGTCGACGGACCCGCAGCACGACGAGCCGCTCCTGGACGCCTTGCACAAGGAGAACGTGCAGGCCGAAATCCGCGACGTCACCGAGGGAGAGGTCAACCTGCTGGAGATGATGAGCTACTCGACGATCATACTGGCCAACGTGCCCGCGAGCATGTTCACCGATGAAGACCAGCGCACGCTGGCCACCTACGTCAAAGACCTCGGCGGGGGGTTGATCATGACCGGCGGTGATGAGGGGTTCGGGGCCGGCGGTTGGATCGGCACGCCGGTGGAGAAGGTGCTGCCGGTCACCTGCGAGATCAAGCACAAGAAGATCATCCCACGCGGGGCGCTGGTGCTGATCATGCACAGTTGCGAAATCGCCCGTGGCAACGTTTACGGCAAGCAGGTGGCCAAGAAGTCGGTCGATACCATCAGTTCGCGCGACTACATCGGCGTGCTGGCCTACTCCTGGAGCCCGATGGGCGTGAACTGGGAAGTGCCTATGCAGTTGGCGACCAACAAGAACCGCATCAAGAACCGCATCAGCGCGATGAAGATCGGCGACATGCCGGACTTCCAGTCCACCATGAGCATGGCGCTGAAGGCGCTGAAGGCAACCGATGCGGCCCAGAAACACGTCATCATCGTCAGCGACGGGGACCCGCAGCGGCCGACCAAGGCCACCCTGGACGGATTTGTCAAAGAGAAGATCACCATCAGCACCATCGGGATCGGATACGGTTCGCATTGCATGGATCAGTCGCTTCGCGACATCGCGGACAAGACCGGCGGTCGGTTCCACGCCTGCCGCAACCCGCGCAACCTGCCGAAAATCTTCGTGAAGGAATCGAAGGTCATTCGCAAACCGTTGATCATCGACGAGCCTTTCACGCCACAAGTGCGTTTCGCTTTCAGCGACCTGCTCGTGGGCCTTCGACCGGATGAAGCGATTCCGCAATTGGGCGGGCTGGTGCTGACCTCGCTCAAGCCCATGGCCCAGGTGCCGCTGGTGCGGGCCAGTAAGGACGGGGACGACCCGGTCCTGGCCCATTGGCAATACGAACTGGGCAAGACCGTGGCGTTCACCAGCGGAAACTGGCCCAAGTGGGGACACCAATGGACCCGATGGTCCAAGTTCGCCAAGCTGTGGGCTCAGACCGTGCGCTGGTCCATGCGCCAGGAATCGCCGGCAAACTTCGAGACCTTCACCCGCATCGAAGGCGACCGCGGGCGCGTGGTGGTGGAGGCTTTGGACAAGAACGCGGATTACCTGAACTTCCTTCAGCTTCCCAGTGTGGTCATTAACCCCGACCAGAGCACCACGCCGCTGGTCTTCTCCCAAACCGGACCGGGACGCTACGAAGCCACATTCAGCACCGACCAGACCGGACAGTACATCGCCAACGTAGGCATCAGACAAAACGGTGAGTCTCAGGGGTCGCTTTACGCCGGCGTGGCGTTGCCCTTCTCGCCCGAGTACCGCGAACTGACCACGAACGAGGCGCTACTGCGGCAAGTACAGGAGACCACCGGCGGGCGATTGCTGGACAGGAACCCCGAGACCGACCAAGTATTCAGCCGCGATCTGCCACCGACGGTATCAAACCGTTCGCTGTGGGACTGGACCGTCGCCTGGCTGCTGCTGCCGCTGTTCCTGCTGGACGTGGCGTCGCGGCGACTGGCGAGTTGGCTGGCGTTTTCGATCTGCGTGGAAGTGGTGTTGCTGGCCTTTCTGCTGTTCGGGTTGGAGATTCGTTACTCGGGGTGGGGCGTCTTGGGCTGCATTCTGTTGGCCGAGGTCGTCGGGTGGTCCATCCGCTTCCGCTCCATCGGACCGATGATCAACTTCGTCACCCACTCGGTGACGGCACTGGGGCACGCCGGCGAACGCAGCCAGGTAGCCCTCGAACAGCTCAAGAGCACGCGCGAACGGGTGCAGAGCGAGCAAACCGCCCCCGGTACGCAAGAGCCCCCGGGCGAGCGTATCGCCCCGCGCCCCGAAGCGGCCGCTCCGGCAGACGCAAAGGCTCGCTTCGACGTGGGCGACAAGGCCGCCGCCACTCCGGCCGGTGATATCGAGGACAAGCTCGGCGGAGCAAAGACCGAGCCCGGTTATCAGGAGAAGCGGCGCCGCCCGGCGGGCGGCAAGGTGAAGGAAGAAGAAGGAACGACGTCCCGCCTGCTCCGCGCCAAGCGACGGACCCAGCAGCAGCGGGAAGACGAACCGCGACGGGAGGACGATTAGTAGTACAGGGCTTGTCGGTTTAGTCTGTAGCGTCACCCCTTGTGGGTGGCGCACCCGCGTTTCTCGTCGCCCACAAGGGGTGACGCTACATCGGGGATCGCCGTGGGCGAGTAAATCGACAGGCCCTACAGCGCAAAGTCGTTCTGTCCGCCTGATTCCAGCCGCAAAGCGGCGACGGAATAAAGCCCAGGGCGAAGCGGAGCGAGCCCTGGGTCGGCAAACAGTAGGGTCCCAAGCCCCCAACGGGGGCGACGGAAAGACGTTGCGCAGTACGGTTAGCTATACGGTGCGCAACCACGCACATTGACGGGAGCAGACCATGGCCAGCAAGATTGATCCGGCGGTTGAAAAGGCGACGCAGGAATTTCGCGGCAAGTTCCAGAGCCTGCGCACGGAGATCGGCAAGGCGATCGTCGGCCACGACGACATCGTGGAGGGCGTGCTTACCTGCCTCTTCGTCGGCGGGCATGCCCTGCTCGAGGGCGTGCCCGGGTTGGGCAAGACCTACCTGATCATGTCGCTTTCCAAGGCGGTCAGCCTGGACTACGCGCGCATCCAGTTCACCCCCGACCTGATGCCCGCCGACATCATCGGCACGAACATCATCAGCGACGACCCCGCCACCGGCAAGCGCGCTTTCGAGTTCCGCCAGGGACCGCTGTTCGCCCAGATCGTCCTCGCCGACGAGATCAACCGGGCCACCCCCAAGACCCAGTCGGCCATGCTCGAAGCCATGCAGGAGCACTCGGTGACCGTGGGCAGTCACCGCTACAAGATGAAGGAGCCCTTCTTCGTGATGGCCACCCAGAACCCCATCGAGCAGGAGGGCACCTATCCGCTGCCCGAAGCCCAACTGGACCGCTTCTTCTACAAGCTGGTGGTGGAGTACTCCAACCGTGAGGAACTCAAGGCCATCCTCGACCGGACCACCACGGGTTACCAGCCGGAAATCAAGCCGGTGATCACCGGCGAGGAGATCATCGGGGCGCAGAAGCTCGTGCGGCGGTTGGTGGTTGCCCCGCACGTGCAGGACTACATCATCCGCCTGGCGTTGGCCACCCATCCCGAGGGGCAGTTCGCGGTGGAGGAGACCAACCGCTACATCCGCTGGGGCGGTAGCCCGCGGGCGGCCCAGGCCATCACCCTGGGCGCCAAGCTCCAGGCCATGCTCGACGGGCGCTACAACGTGAGCTTCTCCGACGCCCAGAAAGTCTATCTGCCGGCGTTGCGGCACCGCGTGCTGCTCAACTTCGAGGGCGAAGCCGAAGGCATCACCACCGACGAAGTCCTACGGGCCATCATGGGAAAAACCCCGACGATGGCCGAAGCGGCGGCGTAGGGATTAACTTGATGATTGTTTACTTCGACGAGTCGTACGACAACGAACACCATTATCTTCTCTATGGTGCCCTGTTTGTCCCACGGTCGTCAAGGCTACACCAACGGGTATTGCGCATGAGGAAGGAGACGGGGTATGCGGGGGAGATCAAATACAACCGATGCAAGAACAACGCGACGTTGAAGGTCTGCCGGAGAGTTGTTGACGCATTCGTGGAGGACGCCGCATACTTCCGATGCGTTGTGGTTGAGCAGCATGGCTTTGACTACTCCATCTTTGGCCGCGCCCATGAACCACTCGCCCTGAAGAAGGCTCGTGCCTACAAGAAGTTCTCTGAAATGCTTCTGGCTCCGCACGTATCCGAGACCGAAAGCGCCGTGTTCTTGGCCGACAAAATGAAGCGTTGCCGAGGAGACGAGTTTATCGACAGACTTCGCGAGTGCTTCAACCGGCCCGGAGGCAAGGCTACCTTTCGACACATGATGGAGGTTCATTCGAGCCTTGAGGAACACCAGTGCCTGCAAGTGTGTGATCTACTGCTTGGCTGCGTGCTGAACAACCTGAAGCCGACGATCAAACCAGCGAAAAACGAGATCCGGAACTACCTCTGCAAGCGCCTGGAGGTGCCGAATTTCCTTTTCACAACGTGGAGAAATGTGCCGCTCAGAGAGGCAAAGGACCCCGGTACAAAGTTCAATGTGTGGTATTGGAGTGCAGGAAAAAAGCTCAGGTAGTCTGACCGTGTTAGCGGTCGTCAGGCAGAACCTGACACCTCCGGCCAGCACCCAAGCTCTATACTACTATACGGCAGGATTCCCCAACATGCTACAACATTATTCAACAATCTCCAATATTCTCCGACACGCCGGAAGGTTCCCGAGTGTCTTGGCGGCTGGCTTGGTGTTCCCCTGGTTCGTGAGCCCTCAGTCCGCCGGATCCCCGGGGCATACTGCGGGGCTTTATAAGACGACAGGGCGAGCGCTGAAAAACGAACGATCGAAGGCGCAAAAGGTGCAGCGACACTGTATTTCAGGTGTGGGCTGGTGATGACAGCAGAAGGGCGACAACACGGCAACGGGTTGCTTGATCCGGAGTTCATGAACCGGCTGGATCAGCTCGAGATCGTCTCGCGCAAGATCTTCCGCGGGAAGATGCGCGGAGAGCGGCGGAGCAAGCGCCGCGGCGAGTCGGTCGAGTTCGCTGACCACCGCAACTACGTCCCCGGCGACGACCTGCGCTTCCTCGACTGGAACATCCTGGCCCGGCTGGATCGGCTGTTCCTCAAGCTCTTCCTCGAAGAAGAGGACCTGCACATCAGCCTGCTCATCGACGTCTCCAAGAGCATGGACTGGGGTGAGCCCGGCAAATCGCTCTACGTGCGGCGGGTCGCCGCCGCCCTGGCCCACATCGGACTGAGCAACTTCGACCGCGTGAGCCTCTACGGCTTCGCCGACGGCCTGACCTGCCAACTCGCCGGGGTCCGCGGGCGGCGACGGGTGTCCAAGGTGATGGAGTTCCTCAGCGCCCTGGAGTGCGACGGCGGCAGCAATTTGGCCGAGGCCTGTAAACAGTTCGCCATCCGCCATCCGCAGCCGGGCATTGTGATGATCCTGAGCGACTTTTTCGACAAGGGCGGGTTCGAGCAGGGTTTTCGCTACCTGCTGGGGCGCAACTTCGACCTCTATGCCATGCAGGTGCTCAGCCCCGAGGAATTGGAACCGGAGTTGGCCGGCGATTTGCAGCTTCGCGACGTCGAGGACGATGATCTGGCGGAGGTGACCATCAGCCGTGCCCTGCTGAACCGTTACAAGCGCAACCTGGAGGCCTACTGCGCGTCGATCAAGGAGTATTGTACGCGACGCGGCATCAACTACCTGTTCACCAGCACGGACACACCGTTCGACCAGATCATCCTCTCCTACCTGCGCCGAAGGGGGCTGCTGCGATGAGCTTTCTTTCCGGTTGGACCATTGCCATCGCCGCCGGCCTGACCGTGCCGCCCCTGGTCGCCCTCTACTTTCTCAAGCTCAAGCGGGGGATCGTGCCCGTCTCGTCCACGTTTTTGTGGAAGCGGGCGGTGCAAGACCTGCACGTCAACGCGCCCTTCCAGCGCCTGCGCAGCAACCTGCTGCTCTTTTTGCAACTGCTTGTTCTGCTGCTGGCGGCGTTCGTGCTCGGAAAACCGGTCCGCCAGGCCATCCAGAAACACGAGGACACGCTGATTCTGCTGATCGACCAGTCGGCTTCGATGGCCGTTGTGGAAGAGGACGGGCGATCTCGGCTGGAGATCGCCATCGACGAGGCCAAGCGAATCGTCAATCGAATGGACGACAAAGCCCGGGCGATGGTGATCGCTTTCTGCGACCGGGCCACGGTAGTGTCATCCTTTGACACCGATCGGGCCGCACTCGAGCGCAAGCTCGAATCCATCGAGCAGACCGAAAGCCTCTCCAGGCTCAGCGAAGCCATCGCCCTCGCCGAGGCCTATTCGCAAAACCTGATTATCGCCGGGGCCGAAGCGGGCGCGGACATCGCCCCGACCTCGGCCGCTCCGCCGGCGACGGCCCTGATTTTCTCCGACGGACGCATTCACGACCTCGGCACCCTCAACATCCAGCGCCTGGACACAAGCAACATGCAATTGGTCAACGTCGCCGAGCGTAGCGACAACGTCGGTATCACCTCGATGAGTGCCCGTCGCAGCTACGAGCAACCGGATGTGCTCAACGTGTTCGCCGAGGTGCGCAACTTCGGGCCTGAATCGGCGTCCTTCGACGCCCATCTCTACGTGGACGACCAGCACCGGGACGTGCAGATCGTTCGGTTGGACCCCGGCTCCACCGAGGCGGACCCCGCGAGCGAGACCACCGGGGCCGCCTTGCAACCGCACGAGCCCGACGTGCCGTTGCCGGGGAGTGTCGCTTCTGTGGCATTTGACCCCTTCGATTACGGTGGTAGCGGTGTGGTCGAGGTGCGACTCGAGCACCGCGACGCCCTCGAGGCGGACAACCGCGCCTGGGCCGTCATCGACCCGCCGCGCCACGTCAAGGTACTGTTGGTCAGCGAGGGCAACCTGTTTTTGGAGCGCGTCCTCCCCACACTCCCCCTGCAAATCGAAGTGATGACCCCCGACGAGTACGAGTCCACCGACCAGGAGATGCTGGCGGACGGTGACCGCAGCAAGTACGACCTGGTCATCTTCGACAGGCATTCGACGGACCGGCTCTACCAGGGCGGCTACTTCTTCTGGGGGGCGGTGCCGCTGATCGACGGCGTCGTCATGGGGGACCCGATCGACGACGAGATCATTTTCAACTGGGACGATTCGCACCCGGTGTTGCGGCACGTGCCAGTAGCCAACATCGAGGTCTACCAGTGGAACCGTCTCGAATTGCCCTCTGAAGCCGAGACCCTGATCGAGGGCGAAAGCTCGCCGGTGCTGAGCTACTTCACGCGCGGCGGCAGCCAATACCTGATCTGTGCCTTCGGGCTGCTGGCCGAGGACGAGGTCGGGCAGCCGATGATGAACACCTTCTGGGTGTTCAAGCCCCACTTCCCCATGTTCATGTATAATGCGGTGGCGTTCTTGTCGTCGAGCTTGAGCGCCAATGCCCGGATGACTACGCGCCCGGGCGATCCGGTGGCATTGGCTCGACCACCGACCGCTGACACGCTCACGATCCGTCGCCCCCGCGGTGGGCGCGACGTCCTCGTACCGGGCAAGGTCAGCACGGCTCATTACGCCCGCACGCGCCGCGTTGGTGTGTACACGGTCGAACCGGCTGCTCCGGGGCAGGAGACGTTTGCCGTGAATCTGTTCAGTTCCGCCGAGAGCAACGTTCGTCCGAGCAGCGTGCTTACCGTCGGCACGAGCACGCTGGAAGCGACTAAGGGCTCGCAACTGATCAACGAACCGCTCTGGCCTCACCTGCTCATCGCCGCCCTGGTCATCCTGCTGATCGAATGGGTGATCTACAACAAGCGTATCTTCGTGTAGGGCGGGCCACGCCCGCCGCGAACGGCGTATGCGGCGTGTACGACCCGCCATGCACCGCCGCATTTCGCTATACACGGTGGGAGGGCGCCGTCAATGGCGCGCGGTCGGCGGTTACATCGGCGTGCGTCCGCGGATGGCTGATTCCAGCATGCCCGGCGTGGCGTACTCCAGTTGTGAGCCGACGGCCAATCCCCGCGCGGGTCGCGTAATCCGGACCCCCAGCTCGTTGAGCAGGCTTTCGAGGTACAGGGCGGTGCCGTCGCCCTCGGCCGTCGGGTTGGTGGCCAGCACCACCTCGCGAATGCCCCCGCGCTTGACCCGTTCGACCAGCGCGTCAATGGTCAGATCGCCCGGCTCGACCCCTTCCAGTGGAGCGAGATGCCCCAGCAGCACGTGGTAGCGCCCGTGGATCAGGCCGGTCGCCTCGATGGCCATCAGGTCGTTGGGTTGTTCGACCACCCACAACTCGCCCGGGTCGCGCTGGGCATCGCCGCAGATCGCGCAGGGGTCCTGTTCGGTCAGGTTGAAGCACTCGCGGCAGTGCTTGACGTGGTCCTTGACGTCGAGGATGGCCTGGGCAAGTGCCGCCGCCTGGTCTCGCGGCTCACGCAAGACGTGGAAAGCGAGTCGCTCGGCGCTCCGCGCACCGATACCGGGGAGCTTTTGGAACTCCCGCTTCAGTTGCTCCAACGTCTCAATCCGTTGCGACGCCATGCAAACCCGCATCGATGAGGTCCGTTCGTTGCCATGCATCCGCTGATCCGAGCCCAGAGCGCAAGCGACGGGAAACCGTTCGACCCGTCGCTTGCGCTCCGGGCTCGGATGTACGGCGCCCACTTACCCGCGAATCGCGCGCGAGCGCAACTTCGGGCCAAGCTACGCGCCCCCGAGCATGTTGTTCAAGCCGGGGATGTTCAACCCGCCGGTGAGCTTGGCGAACTCCTCCTTCATTTGCTCGCGCGATTTTCTGACCGCCGCACCGACCGCGGCGGTTATGAGATCCTCCAGCAACTCGACATCGCCGGTCGTCTCCGGGTCGATCTTGATGTCGACGAGCGCGCCCTGACCATCGACGGTGGCCCGCACAACACCAGCGCCGGATTCCGCGGTGAACCGTTTGGAGGCCAGTTCGTTCTGAACGGCTTCCATCTTCGATTGCATTTCCTTGGCGTTCTTCAGTATGCCGGCCAAGTTCCCGAGACCGCCCAACATGAGACATCTCCGTGCAACAACCGAACCGTCCTATCCCGACGGCGTATCCACGTCGCCCGCGGCATCCTTACCGCCCGAACGCTTGTGTCGAACGTCCACCAGCCGGCTCCCCTCGAACCGTTCCATGGTCCGCCGCACGGCCGGGTTGGACAGGACCTTTTGCTTGTCTTCGGAACTCGCGAGCCCCTGAGCCGCAGGCGGTGCGGACGGACTCGCCCGCCTTGATGAACTCGTCGATCGGACAGACGGCGCCGCAGCTTCGGCACCTTTCGACGATGCACTGGGCCGCCCCGTGGTCCGACCCGACGACGGGCTCGCCTGTCCACCACGATTGGCGACCGGGGCAGCGCCGTCCGCCGCTTCCCGCCCCTCCAGCCGCGCGATGACTGATTCGAGCGACGAGAAATCCGCCGCCATCGCCATGCGCACAACGGCTGCGTCCACAAGCGGTCGTGACGCGCTGCTCCACTTGGCGGCCTGACGGATTTGCTCGACGAGCCCGATCATGTGGACGTAGCTCGCGGCGTCGAAGCGACCGGCTTGGGCGACCAGCGACTCCCGCAGCCCCTGGGAAACGTCGATCAAGTCCGTGTCCGCCCCGCACACTCGGATGAGCATCAGCGTGCGGAGGTATTCGATCAGGGCTTCGCAAAACCGTTCCACCGTCCGCCCCTGGGCCAGGCAGCGCTCCACGCCGCGCAGCGCACCACCCGGGTCGGAGTCGGCCACGTGATCGATCACCTCCGCGAGGGTCTCGTCGAGCGGCGAAGGGAGGATGTCCTCAATCGCATCGAGTGTGAGGCGGTCCGTCCCCAGCGAGAGGAGTTGATCCATCAGCGAGAGGGCATCTCGCATCGAACCCGCCGCCAAGCGGGCAATGCGGCGAAGCACCGCCTCATCGGCCTGGAGTCCCTCGGAGTCGAGGTTTCTTTGCAGTTGCGCAGCGATGGTATCCGTGTCGATGCTGCGGAAGTCGAAGCGCTGGCAACGGCTTTGGACGGTGGCCGGGACCTTCTGCGTCTCGGTGGTCGCCAGAATGAACTTGACGTGGTCGGGCGGCTCTTCGAGCGTTTTCAGCAGCGCGTTGAACGCCCCCGTGCTGAGCATGTGGACCTCGTCGATGATGTAGATCTTGTAGCGGGATCGGGCGGGCCGGAACGACGCGTTGCTGCGCAGCTCGCGGATGTTGTCCACGCCGGTGTTGCTCGCCGCGTCGATCTCCACGACGTCGAGGTCCTCCCCTTCGGCGATCAACCGGCAGGCTTCGCATTCGCAGCAGGGCTCGGGCGTCGGAGCGTCGAACGACAGGCAGTTGATCGCCTTGGCCAGGATCCGGGCCATCGACGTCTTGCCAACGCCGCGTGTCCCGGTGAAGAGGTAGCCGTGATGGATTCGTCCGGAGGTCACCGCGTTCTTGAGAGTCGTTGCGATGGCGTCCTGCCCCACGATCTCATCGAACGTGCGGCTACGATACTTCCGCGCCAGAACGGTGTACGCCATTGCTGCTCGCCAACCACGTGAACACGGGCTCTCGCTCCGCGATGGGGGGCATTGACGGCCGGGTTGGCCACGGCACCTGAAAGAACCAGATGGGCTGCTCGGTCTCCCGCCTGACCCGTTGCCTGATCCATCCACTGCATGGGACCCGACCGCCAATGCCCACCACCGACGGGGCGATCGTTACGCACCACCAACATTCTCCTTCGCGGATTCTACAGCGCATCGACGATCCTGAAAACCCGCCACCTCGCGATCGGCAAGAGGGCCTCGAAGACCGGCAGGGCCTGGATGGCGAGCGAGGGTGAACGCATGCGATGAGGCGGCCGGGCGTTCGACGCGGTATAATCCCGTGTGTTGGTGTCGGTCGGTCGGTCTGTCGATCGATAGCCGCACCGGGAGCACGCAACCGTGCCGTCAGAGAGTCGCAAGAAGGTGGTCGTCGCCATGAGCGGCGGCGTGGATTCGAGCGTGGCAGCCTCGCTGCTCGTGCAACAGGGTTACGAGGTCATGGGTCTGTTCATGCGCGTGGGGGTCGCAATGCCCGCACAAGCCCCCCCCCACGCGGCCGGCGGCGAGGACCCGTCCAGCGTGCGGACAGTCCCGGAGGGACGATGGACAATAGCCCAGGGCGCGAGCCCTGGGATGCCTGGCGGCGCAAGAACCCAGAGCCCCGGAGGGGCGGCGGAAACGCTTACGGAGAAGCCATCTCTCCGCCGTCCTTCCAGGGCTGAGGAGGATGCCGATAGCAATTCCTCGGCCGGCGAGGACGCCGGACGCCACACGGAAAATGACGGCATCACGCGAGCCCGGCAGGGGTGCTGCAGTTCCTCGGATGCAGCCGACGCGCGGTTCGTCGCGGGGAAGCTGGGTCTCCCGTTCTACGCGCTGGACTTCACCGACGAGTTCGACGCGTTGATCGAGTACTTCGCCGAGGAGTATAGCCGTGGGCGGACGCCCAACCCCTGCGTGGTGTGCAACGAGCGCCTGAAGTTCGGCAAGCTGCTGGAGTACGCCGATACCGTCGGGGCCGACTCCGTCGCGACCGGACACTACGCCCGCATCGGCGAGCGCGACGGTCAACCCGTGCTGATGAAGTCGGTCGATGGGCGTAAGGATCAGTCCTACGTTCTGTTCGGCGTTGGCCGCGAGGTGCTCGCCCGCGTGCTGTTCCCGCTGGGTGAGATGACCAAGGACGAGGTGCGTGCCGAAGCCCTGCGCCGCGGTCTGCCCGTGCACAACAAGCCGGACTCGGTGGAAATCTGTTTCGTGCCGGATGACGACTACGCCCGCGTGGTGCGCGAGCGTCGCCCGGAGAGCTTCGTCCCCGGTGATGTGCTCGACGCCGCGGGCAATGTGCTCGGCCGACACGCCGGTCTGCCGCACTACACCATCGGTCAACGTCGCGGGCTGGGCATTGCCGCCGGGATACCGATCTACGTGACCCGGATCCATGTGGAGAACAACACGCTGGTCGTTGGCGAACGCGATGCGCTTCTGCGCCGTTCGCTCATCGCCGAGGGGGTCAAATCGGTGATCGATCCTCTCCGCGGCCCCTTCGCCGCCCAGGTGAAGATCCGTTATCTACACGCCGCCGCTGACGCCACCGTGACGCTGTTGGACGGCGGACGGATGCGCGTGGATTTCGACCGTCCACAGCCGGCGATCACCCCGGGGCAGGCGTGCGTCGTGTACGACGGGGACGTCGTTGTCGGCGGCGGCTGGATTGTCGAGTCGCTTGATGAACCGTCGGATGGGTGAACGGCTGGAAAGCCGGTCCCACAAGGGTTTTGGGATAGGCTCTAAGGTACCGGAACTTCTCCATCGCTGTTTAGCGCCGATTTTCGCAGGCCCACGAACCGAGCCGCGACCGTAAGGGAGTGGTCCTGACAAAACCGCAACAACCTTTCTGGAAACGGCACTAGTGCCGCGTCACACGTGTTCCTGCGGGTTATCCGAGCCGCGCCCGTCAGGAAGCGGTCACGCCCCCGGCCGTTACTGCCTGCGTCTCCGCTCCCTTACGGTCACGGCTCGGTTCTGGAGGCGCCCTCGACGACCCGCAGTTTCACGTGTGCCGGAGCATTAGCGCGGTATTTTCACGCCGCGCTCTTTGGCGATCTGTTGGGCTTCTTCGTAGCCGGCGTCGACGTGGCGGATGACGCCCGTGGCCGGGTCGGCGGTGAGCACACGTTTCAGTCGCGCGGCTGCCTCGGGAGTACCGTCGGCCACGATCACCTGCCCGGCGTGCAGGGCGTAGCCGATCCCGACGCCGCCCCCGTGATGCACTGACACCCAACTGGCACCGCAGGCGGTGTTCAGCAAGGCGTTGAGGATCGGCCAATCGGCAATGGCGTCCGAGCCGTCCTTCATCCCCTCGGTCTCGCGGTTGGGCGACGCCACCGAGCCGCAGTCGAGATGATCGCGCCCGATGACGATCGGCGCGGAGACTTCGCCCTTGGCCACCAAATCGTTGAAGATCAGGCCCATACGATCGCGCTCGCCATAGCCCAGCCAGCAGATGCGACAGGGCAGACCCTGGAAGGCGACTCGCTCGCCGGCCAACCGAATCCACCGGCACAGGTGCTCGTTCTCGGGGAACGTCTCCAGGACGGCCCGGTCAGTGCGGGCAATGTCCTTCGGGTCGCCGGAAAGGGCGCACCAGCGGAACGGGCCTTGCCCCTCACAGAACAGAGGGCGAATGTACAAGGGGACGAACCCGACGACGTCGAAGGCGTCATCCACACCCACCTGCAACGCCTGCCCGCGGATGTTGTTGCCGTAGTCGAAGGTAACCGCCCCGCGCTTCTGCAGCTCGAGCATGGAGCGCACGTGCTCGCCCATGGTGCGCATCGACTCCTTGACGTAGGCGTCGGGGTCGCTACGGCGTAGCTCCAGGGCTTGCTCATAGGTCATCCCGTTGGGCACGTAACCGACCAGCGCGTCGTGGGCCGACGTCTGATCGGTCAGCACGTCGGGAGTGATATTGCGGGCAAGCAGTTGGGCCAACAGGTCGGCGGCGTTCATGCACACGCCGACCGAAAGCGCGGTGCCCGAGTCGCGAGCGCCGGTCACCCATTGCAGGGCTTCATCGAGCGAGGTGGTGGATTTGTCCACGTATTTGTCGTGCAGGCGTTTGTCGATGCGCTGTTGATCGACCTCGGCCACCAGGCAGACGGCTTCGTTCATCGTCGCCGCCAGCGGTTGGGCTCCGCCCATGCCGCCGAGGCCGCCGGTGACCACCAGTCTTCCCTTGAGCGTCCCGCCGAAGTGCTCGCGAGCCGCCGCCCCGAAGCACTCGTAGGTGCCCTGGAGAATGCCCTGGGTGCCGATGTAGATCCAACTGCCGGCGGTCATCTGCCCGTACATGGTCAGGCCCAAGGCTTCCAGCCGGCGGAACTCGTCCCAGGTGGCCCACTTGGGCACCAGCAGCGAGTTGGCAATGAGCACGCGCGGGGCGTCGGGGTGGGTCTTGACCACGCCGACGGCGCGTCCGGACTGCACCAACAGCGTCTCGTCGCCCTCGAGTTCCTTCAGCGCCGCGACGATGCGGTCGAAGTCGGGCCAACTGCGGGCCGCTTTGCCGCTACCGCCGTAGACGATCAACTCATCCGGCTTCTCGGCCACCTCGGGATCGAGGTTGTTCATGAGCATGCGCATGGCGGCCTCGGCCTGCCAGGTCTTGCACGTCTTCTTGGTGCCGCGCGGTGCATGTACGGTTTTCGGTGCGCCAATGTTGAAAGCAGCGGTGGCCATGACAGGGGCTCCTCTACAGAGTCGGCGACTCTCTCCAGTTCGGCTTTGACCTCCTAGCGCAGCGCGCGAGGATCATCGTATCGCTTTATGCTGTCTACGTATGTAGACAAATCCACGACCGCATTGTATCGCAAGTGGCAGTCTGAGCCTAGTGTGTCGCCACTCGAAAAAGTGCGGGTATGGCCGTATGGGTGCCACTGGCGGCTCGTCCGCCAGTGTGACGCACGCAAGGTCAAGAGGAAGACAC
>Ga0190284_1000287_pt1 | contig 33130 bp, 27 predicted proteins | sample 48691812_MG_FD_161668 | JGI IMG/M metagenome (GOLD analysis project Ga0190284, IMG submission 161668) | Hydrothermal vent microbial mat bacterial communities from Southern Trench, Guaymas Basin, Mexico - 4869-18-1-2_MG | ecosystem: Environmental > Aquatic > Marine > Hydrothermal vents >...
TGGCGGTGGTGCATAGAACCGTATGAGTGTGGTGTTATCGCTTTGGCGGTGGCACAGAAGCCCAGGCCGTTACGCCAACGACCTGGGCTTCGTCTTCTCGGTGGAGGCCCGGTTCTACCGCCCGGATGGGGGGCTCGCCACGCGTCTCTCGTTCACGCCGGCGATCGGCGACATCCACGGCGTGCGCCTGGAGGGAACCACATCCAGGAGGCAAGCGCCTGGGGGGAACCAGATCCACTATTTGCGCTCGGAGGGTGGTGGAGAACCAGATCCATTCGTTTGCGGGCAGATGAAGGGGAGAACCATATCCAGGACGCTTTGCGCGAAGGGAGAGAACCACATCCAGCGCTCATGCGCGAGGAGAACCAGAACCACCTCTATGCTCTAAACCGCCGGAAAGCCGCGCTTTTCAGCCGCCGCCAACAAGACCAGCTGGTCGTCCGCAAACGTGCATCGCAAAACCCGCCTCGAACCGGGCGAAACCGTGGAACCGGAGCCTTCGGGCACAAAGGACTCTTCGCGGGCAATCTTCCACGCGTTAACTCCCCCCTCTGTTCTTACTATTCAAACCGCAGCTTGGCGATCGATTCCACGATGCTCGGGTCTATGGTCAGCATGACGGACCGGGACCGGGAAAGGGGGACATCACTGATTTCTATCGTTTTCCCTGGCTTCGATTGCCTTCTTCCTTGGTCTACCGGGGTTCCTGAGCGTGAAAGTCAGGTCCAAGCGAGCGGCCGTGCGGTGCACCCACTCCACGTCTCCCCACGGGCGGCCTCGGTTCACGCTTGTGCGCAGACTCTCAAGCTCATCGTCCGGCAGCAGCCGGTTCACAGAGCGTGTCCAATCGCGCGGGCGAGCGACGGGCCAACGACTCAGTCGAAACGGCTTTGGCCGCCATCGCCGCGCGTACAACCCACCCCACGCCCAGTCCTGTGCACGTTCAACCAAGCCGGCTCGCCGCGCGTTGGCTTCGACGTAACGGCAAACCGTCAGGAAATGCGCGTCATCCTGCACCGGAAAACTTTTGAAACGTCCCTGGTAGAGGTGGCCACCGCCGCGGGTGCGATAGTGTTCGTGGTGTCGCCGCACGTGGGTCACGCCCACCCAACCCATCAGCCGACCCAATGACTCGTCCGTACGCGGTCGCAGCACGAGGTGCCAGTGATTGTTCATCAGGCAGTAGGTCAGCAGATCGACCGGATACCGCTCGAGTCCCTCTGCAAGCACGCGCTCAAATGCCTCAAAGTCCTCGTTCTTGTGGAACAAGCGCATGCGTGCGTTGCCACGATTCAAGACGTGATACACGAGCCCTGCTTCAATCGCACGTGCGGTCCGAGGCATGACCGATAGCGTACCCCAACCACCATCGATCGTCAAGATTCAGTGATGTCCCCTTTCTCTAACGACAACCGTTTCGTTGGCTTCGATCTCTTCGGGGACCATGAGTCCCTGCTGGACTAGCTTGGCGAGATATGCCGGGGTGAGGAACAGGTCCAGGTTGCCGTGGCAGGTGTCGCAGGATTCCGTCTGCGGTGTGTTTCGCTGAATGTTGTGCGGCGTGGCTAAGCGCCAAGTCGGTTCGTCGGTGTAATTGGGCAGCTCGATCCCCCACGGGCGGAACGTGTCGGGTGCAATCGGCACGTGCCGCAGCACAACATAGCTGTATGGCCGGTTCGCCGATGGTGCGGGGTTGCGGCCGATGCGAAAGTCGAGTTGCGAGGCGAACCGCAGGCCTTGCTGGTCCTGCTCCACGTGGCATGAATAACAGTTCTTGTATGCTCCTGAGTGGCATACCTGGCATGCGACGAGCCCCGCGTGCTCGCTGTGCCATGCCAGATCCGCCGTGGGTGAGTCTGCATCCGGGTGGCAGTTCGTACAGCTCGGGCCGGCGTCGTTCGCATAGCGGTGTGTTGGCGTCGTCCCGTCGCCATGCCACTCCGTTGCATCATGGCACGACATACAATCCATGCCTTCGCAGTAATGTACATCATTGGCAACACCCTCGTTGCGGCCCTGGAACTCGTCGCCGATTCGGCTGCCGTGGCACGCTGTACAATTCTGCATTTGGGACGGTGTCCTGCGAAACTCATGCCCATGGGTGAGACCGCCGCCGACCGCCACCGGCCGGCTTACGTGGCATTGGCCGCAAGTCCCATGACAACATACGCATCGACTGTTGAACATGTTTTGGAATGTCGGGTCGTCGGCCGACTCACCACTACGGGCTGCGAATGCCGTAAAGCACCCGTTTTGCGTCGCATGCAAACTGTTCTGCACAGCGGCTACCGTCTCCGCGTGACAGCTCTGACAAACCGATGCGTCTCCCGCGGAGGGATCGACGACGACCCCCTTGTGGGCCGCCTCCTTCTCGAGGATTCCCTCTTGGCCCCCGTGGCAGGTCCGGCAACCCAGGGTGCCGTGGGTCGAGTTCACGAAGTCGGCGCTGACCAGCACCTTCTCCCATGCCTCCAACGGAGGCACGGAGCCACCTCACCCATCACAGGTGTCGGCTGGCGGAGCCTGTTGAACCTCCACCATCGTTTTCAAGTGCGTTTCGTCGGTATGGCAACCGGCACAGTCGCGCGCATCGCCGTCCCCATCCGCAGGAGTCGGTCCCACCTGCGGAGCTTCGTCATCTTCCGCCCTTACTTTCGAAAGCGTCTCATCAATAGGATGAGCGACAGGATCGTGCGATTGAGTACCGCGCACCTCGGAACCCGGCCTTGTTCCAAGACAACCCATAGCCACCACCACCGCCACCATCGCAACCGAGACGGCAGACAGAAAGCCCAAAGCGGCGAAGACCCGCACACACCCACCATTCTTGTCACCGTGTCCTCGGGCAAGCATGCTGAGCATTCTACCGTCTCGAATCGTCATTGCCTATGAGTAGTTTAGTCAGCTACCGGAGGGTTCTCCGGGCTCGCAGCGAAACCCGTCCCTGTCCTGGGTCGTCGGTTTTCCAGACAAAAACGCCGCGAGCGCGACAACGCGGCGACCAGCGCGAGCAGGAACAGAACGACGTTCTCCACCAACTTGTGGCATAGAAAGATAACGCCCGCACCACAACCACAATCGAAGTTCACACCGCAGAAAGACACGCCCCCCTGGTGATAGAGCTCCAACCCTCGCAGGAGGATCATCGGCGTAAACACCACCAGCATCCCCGTGGCGATCAGCCCCGCACCACGAACCGCCAGACCGAGAACCAACGCCACCCCACAGAGCGCTTCAATCCAGGGCACGGCCACCGCGACGAAGTTCAGAAAGTAGGGCATCGAGGTCGGCAGTACCTGATACTGGCGCATGAGTTTGAGGAACGTCACTGGATCGGCGATCTTGGCGACACCCATCCAGATGAACAACCCCCCGACCGCCAGGCGTGCCACGAGCAGCGGAATGCCCGTCTGATCCACTTGAGAAAGCATACCGGCACGGGCCGTCATTTAGGGCTCCCCCTGCTCACACGGCAAGCCGGCTTGGACCCATGCCTCCCACCCGCCTTTGAACAGAAACAGCTTGTCGGCGGCGATTCCCTCGTCGATCAGGTCCAGGCAAACCAAAGCGCCGTCCTCGCACTCGATCCCATTGCAGTAGACGACGATTTGCTCGGCGCACTCGACGGTCGCCAGGACGTCCGCGATATACTCGTCCATGTAATAGTGATCCAGCAGGACAGCTCCGGGAATGTGCCCCTCCGTAAAGCACTCGTCATTGCGCGCGTCGACGAAGAGAATACGCGGATCCGAAGCACCGGAGGCTTGGTCGCAGTTCCGGAAGCACGCGCGGACCTGTTCCAGCGTCAACTCGACCATTCCGCAATTGACGAGCCGGTTTTCGTGTCCTTCGGCCGGTGGCGCCTCGTCGGGATCGTTGCCTCCAGACCCGGGAGAGGACGCCTCCAACGGGAGCAACGGCTCCGTGGGCGGTGGGGCTTTGAAGTAATCCCTGCCCAGGTCCAGGCCGCGCTGACGCACGCTGTTGGCACCCAAGCTGATGGCGCACGCGATCAGCACGAGTGCGGCTCCCTCCAGCAAGGTTTGGCGGACGGTTTTCACGATCGCAACTCCATAACCATAGAACGCGGATCAGCGGCGCGATCGCGCCTCATCCGCCGGAGTCCTATGGTTGATTTTGTGCATTGCCCCGGAGAGAGTCAACGTTGATCCCGTGAATGTTACGACGTGGTTACATCTCGCTCGACATAGCCAAGAGCCCCCTCGAAAGGCCCTGGTACCGCGCCACGCGGGTTCCCGCGAGTTATCCGAGACACGCCGCCTGCCCTTTATACGTGCGTCAAGGGCCGGAAATGGGGGACGCCGTGTGGGTTGGCGTCCAGGCGAAGTCCGTATTACAATATCAGACTTTCGCTCGTGCGTTGCACGAGGAGTTTTTGGCATAGCAGGAGAGCCTAATGGCCGCCATTACCACGGAGAACATACGCAACATCGTGCTCGTCGGTCATAACGGGGCCGGGAAAACCACCCTTGCGGAGGCGATGTTGTTCAAAGCGGGCATGACCAACCGCCTGGGTAGCGTCAACGATGGCACTTCGGTGCTCGACTTCACCGACGAGGAGAAAGAGAAGAAGAGCTCCTACCACTCCGCCACCTGCTACCTGACGCACAAGGGAAGCCACATCAACATCATCGATACCCCCGGGGCAAGTGACTTTTGCGGGTATGCGATCGGGGCTCTGGCCGCCGTGGAAACCGCCGTGGTGGTGGTTTCCGCCGCCGACGGTATCGGCGTGAACACCCGCAAGATGATCGAGCGCGCCCGCGAGTTCGGTTTGGCGACCATGATCGTTGTCAGCCGCATCGACGCGGACACGGCCAATCCGGAGGAACTGGTGGGACAGATTCAGGAGTCCTTTGGGCCTGAATACGTTCCGGTCAACCTGCCCGCCAACAGCGCCAAGAGCGTGGTGCCGTGCTTCCCCAAGGGCAGCGGCACTCCCGACTTCGGCGATCTGGACGACGCCTACACTGCGGCGGTCGAAGCCGTTGTCAGTGCCGATGACGATCTTATGGAGAAGTACCTCGGCGGCGAGGCCCGCGACGATGAGATCAGCGACTTCGCTCCCCAGGCCGTCGCCAACGGAGTCATCACCCCGATTCTGTTTGTCAACTCGCGCGAGGACATCGGGATTGCCGAAGTGCTCGATGCGATCGTCGATCTTGCCCCCAGCCCGCTCCAGGGAAAGAAACGAACACTCGTGGACGACGAGAACGAGATCGAACTGGACCCGGCAGGTCCGGACTTCGTCGCCCAGGTCTTCCGGGTCGCCACCGACGCCAAGAGCAACATCAAGTACTCATTCTTCCGCGTTTTCAGCGGGGTGTTGGACTCCAGCGTCTCGATGAAATCCACCGGTGAAGGCAAGGCCGTGCGCGCGGGGCAGATTCAGCGCCTCATCGGTGCCGACCATGTGGACATCGACGGCGCCGTTTCCGGCGACATCGCCGCTGTCTCCAAGCTCGACCTGCACATCGGGGACGTGCTCTTCTCCAAGCAGGGCGGGAAAATCGCCATGCCCAAGTTCCCCGAACCGATGTTTGCCCTGGCCATTCAGTCCAAGGGACGCGGCGATGACGACAAGATCGGATCGGCCCTGAAACGCTTCGTCGACGAGGACCCGTGTTTCAAGGTCACTCGTGATCCAGTGATGCACGAGTTGGTCATCCATGGTGTCGGCGACTTGCACGTCAGGTCCATCCTGGCGCGCATGAGCAAGCAGTTCAAGGTGGAAGTCGATACGAAACCGCCCAAGATTCCCTACCGCGAGACGATCACCACGACCGCCAAGAACGTTGAGTACACCCACAAGAAACAAACCGGCGGCGCGGGGCAGTTCGCCCGCGTGTTTATCAACATGTTGCCTGCCGAGCGCGGCGAGGGCTACGAGTTCATCGACAAGATCTTCGGCGGCGCCATCGACCAGGCGTTCAGGCCCAGCGTAGACAAGGGGATCAAGGCGCAGATGACCGAGGGGGTGCTTGCCGGCTATCCCGTTGTGGACGTCAAGGTCGAACTGATCGACGGCAAGACTCACCCCGTGGACAGCAAGGACATCGCCTTTCAGATCGCCGGGCGGGGGGCGTTCAGGGATGCGTTCATGAGGTGCAAGCCGGTTCTGCTCGAGCCGATCGTCAACGTCGAGGTGACCTCACCGGCCGAGTTCGTCGGCGATTTGCAGGGCGACCTCGCCTCACGCCGCGGACGACCGCAGGGACAGGATATGCTGCCGGGGAACATGACCGTGCTCAAAGCCGTGGTGCCCCTCGCCGAGGTGGCGGACTACCACTCGCGCCTATCGAGCATTACGGCCGGACAGGGAAGTTACGCCATGGAGTTTTCTCATTACGAGGCCGTCCCGGGCAACATCGAGCAGCAGGTCATCGACCAGGCCAAGAAGGCGACCCAGTCCGGCGACAACTAAGCGGCGAGCGCCGGTGCGCGATTACGGCCGATTCGAGAGTTCCTGCGGGAGAGACCCGGCATCGCTCCGCGCGAACCGTTTCAATCGGAATAATCGTTATTCTTTAACGAGTCCGAGATGGGTGAGAGAGACGCGGAAACCATCATAACTCCTGCTCTTTCAAGTAGTTATCGGAATCCGCGAACGACTTTGGCGACGTAGCAACTCAAGGTTTTTTTGGGATTCCGTTTGCCTTTCTCGGTGAGGATGCATACAACACAGATGGAAGGCGAAGTTATGCGGACCTGCGCCTTTGAGGCGATACCATAAGGCTTTTCCCCTCCGGAAAACACCGGGCGATCTCTTTTGGGTAGCCCGGTGTTTTCTTACGCCGATGGTTGGTCGGTGCTGTGCGTTCCGGCGACCCTGGCGGCCCCAAAGCCACCCACGTGGACTAAAGCACGCGCTCCTGCTATAACTTCTCGATAAACAAGGACTTACGCCGCAGAGTGCGCATGTTGCCGCGTATCTGCTCTGCGATGGTCTCCGGACCACGCACGCCCTCAATGACCACCTCACGGTCAGTCACGTCGGTCGAGAGGACCTCAATCGACCCAAGCCCCAGCAAGCGGTTGGCGAGGGTCTTTCGGAGCCGCACGTCGTCCACGCGGATCAGTTCCGTCTGGTCGATGGTCTGGGCGAAAATGCCACGCTCAATGAAGAGCCGCTGATCGGTCAGGCGATAGCGACAGCTCAGAACGCGTAAGAGAATGCGGCCGCCAACAATCACCGCGCAAGCGGCCACCACCACGAGCCATATACCGAAAACGCCGCCTCTTGACCGCATTTGGAGGCAAAGGAAGCTCGCGAGCACCACCACCAGCATCGCCAGGGCGAGCGACCCCGCAAAGTGCATCCAGTGCGTCCGTCCGATCCACACGGTGGCTTCGGCAGTGGGATCCAGCGGAGCACCATCGCCGGCGACGCGGTCTGCAAGCTGCTCACCCCGGCCTGAGGGCACCTGTGACGTGGTGCTGTCGGGTCGCGGTTCGGATTGCGATGGTGAGGTGGGCGTATCGGACACGGGCAGTTCTCCTGAACGCGGGCAAGCCCCGCCGGCACCAGGATGATACCGGGTCGATGAAGCCTCGTCATTAGCAAAAACACCGTTGACACGGCTGGAAGGTGTGCCAAATATATGTATCGCGCCGCAGGGACCCGCGTATCATCGCTTCCACCGGGTACGTTGGCGCAGAGAGCAGGCGTCGGTGTTGGCTCCGCGACAGTGCGACCGGGTCGCCATCGGTCGACGGTGGAGAATCGTGTTGTCGCGTGTCGGAGTGTGCACGCCATGTGGATGCGGAGTACACTGGCCCTAACGGGACAAACGCACCAAGTGCCTTGCGGAGGATTGGCTTGGAGGGTTCTTGCCGATCGTCCCTGGGAGGCCGGTGAGTGTGGTTACTGTGTCCGAAGTGCTTGACATCGAAGTGTCGCCCGATAATGCGGTATTATGCGAGGGACCGCAAAACGCATGGGCGTCGAACGTGTTCGGGTTTGCGCCGGCGGGGACGCGCTGCCGGGAGCCGGGCGTCTTCGTGGATGGAAAGCCTCGCAGCGCCAGCAGCGTGCGCCTGGGCAAGCAGGACGACGACGAGTATGACCTGGACGACGACGGCGACGACGACGATGATGAGGAGGAGGAGGAGGAGGAGGAGGAGGAGGAGGAGTTCGACGAACTCGACGAAGACACGGAGTTGGACGACGACGATCTCGATGAGTTCGAGGACGAGGACGAAGACAAAGACGACGAAGATGGCATTGATCTCGAACTCGCGATCCGGCACTTGGTCGATTAGGGATTGACGTTTTGGCTCCCCAGCACAAGGTCGGCCAAGCCCGCCTGTGGGTAGCGAACGACGCGGGGGGGCCGCCCACAAGGGGCGACGGACGAAAGCAGAACGTAGCGACGGCGGGGTGTCACCATGACTGAGGAACGACGCGGTACGGAACGGCGTGAGGACACCGGCAATCGCCGGCAACGCATGGATCGTCGTAGCGGCCTGGAGCGGCGCCGTGGGCCTGGTCGGCGGCGCGGAGAGATCCGCAAAGCCGCCGAGGAAGGCGAAATCTCCGGCGAACTTCTCGAGTTCGTCATGGCGATCGACGAATACAAGCGGGTGAACGATCGCCCGTTTCCCAGTTGGACGGAGGTCTTCGAGATCATCCAGTATCTCGGATACCGGAAGGTCGCCGACCCGGCCGTCCACGTCAACGCCCCCCCCGGCAGCGCAGGCGGCTCGGAGACGTCCGCACCCGAGCCCGAGCGAGAGGGGTAAGAAGGGTGATTCGATGGTCCCAAGCAACGATTCCAACGTGAGGTCACAGTGGTGATCACGCATGTCGGGACTGCCAACGAACAGACACTGTCCGTGGTCAAGGTACTGCTTTATGTCGGTCCGGTGGCGGTGTACATCCTGTGGTTGGGGCTGCTGAACAGCCAAGCCACGCCCAAGCTGATCAAGGCCCGAGATGATTTTCTGGTCATGACCGTGGCTTTCCTGCCGTTCGTGGTGGCGCCGGTTGTGAGTCTGGCGTGCGCTGGATACGAATGGGCGGGCGTGTCCGCGGCGGGGCTGATGCTGTTGCTGTTCCTGCGGCTGCTGCCGCCCAACAACTCCGGCTGGGTGATCTACAACCTATCGCCGCGGCGCGGGCGGATGCTGGCCGACCGGGCATTGCGTTCGCTGGGGCGATCCTATCGATGGGACGGCTGGATGGCGCACGTGGCGGAGATTGGCCTGTCTGTGGAGATCAGTTCCGTACCCGTGCTCCGGAACGTGACGTTCCGCGTTCACCCCAGCGGGGCGAAACCGTCCACGTCGGACGTAGCGGTCTTGCGGAGAGAACTGGCCCGTCGGCTCAGCGCCGAGGCCGGTCTGCCTTCCGTCACGGGGTGTTGCCTTCTGATGGGCGGGGTCGGACTGCTGATCCTGCCTCTGTGGATGATGTCACAGCATAGCGCTGCGATCGCCGAAGTGATGACGCGCATTCTGTTGTCGTAACGTCCTGATCGCGATGTTCCGTGACCGTTTGTCGGGGTTGTCCCTCCGCCCGCCAATCCGTCCAAAGTCCAAGGTCCAAAGTCTCTTGCCTTCCTCCCTGCTCTGCCCTTGTTGCCTTCTTCCACTCCCTTACGGTCGCGGCTCGGTTCCCTTGCTGTCGCGGTTTCGTACCGTTCCATCAGCCCAAGAGCAACCATAAGCCGTCGATGAAGAGCGTCTTGAGACCGGCGACGGTCAGGGCGATCTTGAACAGCACCACAAACGCCTGCTCGGATACGTGCTTGAGTAGCCGCTTGCCGATGAGCGTGCCCGGTATGACGGCGATCGCCATGAGCGCCGCGAGCATGCCCAAATCCGCGAAACGGAACGGAGATGACACGATTCCGCCACTCTGGGCCGCGGCGTGACGCAGGTACAGAAACGCGGGTAGCTTCGACAGGTGCAGGAACATCTGACAGACGGCCTTGGTGGCGATCAGACGTTCTTTGACGAAATCGCGGCGGGCGAACAGTGGGGCGATCAGCGGTCCGGCGGCACCGATGAGCAGGGCGGCGGAGCCGGCCACCAGCCCCATCAGCGGCCAATCCCACCAGGTGCCCGCTGTGGCGGCCCCTTTTCTCTTGGGCAGATAGGCGGCGATCAGAATGTACACGCCGATGATCGTTTTGAGGTACGGCTCGCTGTTGTCAAGTTTGCCCAGACTCTGAAGCAGGAAGACCGCCACGAAACTGCCCGGAACCGAACCTGAGGCGAACCGCCCGAACACCCGCCAATCCACGCTCTTGATGTACGCCAGCACCCGGGTGGAGTTGCTGACCAACTGTACCACCGCGTGGGCGGGGATGGCGTCGGCGTGGGCCATGAAGCAAAACATGACCGCCAACAGCAGGATGCCGCCGCCCATGCCGATGATGGCCGAGATGGTTGCGGTGACGAAGGCTGCGACGGCGAGGATCACGTACACGTGCATGGTCGGCCAATCTACACGGGAACGCCGCCGAGTGAAATGGGACGGGTGTGGCACGTCAGCCCGCGAGGGTAATGCGTCCGGTGCGCTTCAGACGTGAGAAACGTGCGAAGGCTGTCGTGGCCGGCGCGCACGCTGACTACTCTTGCCGCAAGCCCTTACCTGTCGTACCAGATGTACTCCGGCCCCAAGACGAGTTCCCCGTTCCATATCTTCTGCACGCTCAGTGGAAGGGAACGGGCCGCCTCGGGGTTGGTACGCAGGACAACGCAAGCCTCCTTCGCCTCGATCCGGGGGACCACGCCGTGCACACCGCGGTGGTGTCCGCCGTAACGGCCGTGCGCCACGTTCGCGTCCTTAGACCACGCCACCATGCCAACATGGACGTCGCGATCGGGAAGTCGCAGCAGCACATCGAAGGCCGTGTGCGCTGGTAGAGCGCGGTCCAGCCGAAATAGGATTCTTATCGTTATCTCAGTGTCCGAAGATCCGGAATGATAAGCATGAATGGGTTGGAGCTTGACGGCCTCTTTGATCAGCTTTCCGATTGCCGGGTCGGTAATCAGTTGAATCTGCTCCGGATCGAACGGCGGCAGCACTTCGAGGTCGGTCGTGGTGGTCGCTTCAATGCTCACCAGCGAACCGGAGAGGTCGTCGCGGAGCAGCGGGTACTTGTAAAAGTTGGGGCGGAAGAGTGCGCATACTGCGCGGTATTCCAAACGATAGCGCCCCGGGGAGAGCTCCACTCTCGATACGAAATACGGCTCCTCCCTCCAGAGCCATCTGGGCATCTCACGTTGCCACTTGGGCCGAGCGACGACGGGAAAAGCTCGGCCGTCAACGGCAAACGTGTAGTCCACAAGGCAAATCGGGAATACCCCGGTGTGCTTATGAGCAATCGCACATGAGAGTCGATCTCCCGAACGGAGCTTGAGCGGTCCTTGAACGGTGACGGTCAGCATTCCTCCGAGTTGGCGGTGGAACCGAGCGCGCTGGTCCGGGGTGAGCGCACCATCGAGGTCCCAGCGGTTCAGCGCTAGAAGCCAGCCGGCCACGTTGCGGGGAGGGGGACGTTGCGCTTGGGCGTCCAAAGCCGCCTCCACCGATTGATCGAGTTGAGACCGGGACAATTCGCCGGCCTTCTCCCGCCGGTCGAGTTCACGGAAGCCCAGGCCCGTTCCACGCCGGGCATCGGCAAGCAGCCAGCCAAAAGGGTAGTGTGGATACAGATCGATCATCCGGAGATGGGAATAGGCCAGACTGCCCAGCAGCCAGGTGCAGACCACCAACGGCAGTGCGCCGATAGCGACGAACACCCAATGTCGGCGAACGGAGCCGTAAGCGATGCCGTCCGGCGCGATCGGTGAGCCGCATTCCGGGCAGCGTTGCGAGGTGAGACCCGTAAGATTGTAGGCGCACTTCCGGCAGTAGGGGATGTCACCACGGCGTCGTCCACGGAGCCCGAGCGCGCACATCGCCAACCCGCCGAGACCGGCGGCAACGAGCGTCAGAACATTCGAGGTTGCGATGGCACCAAGCACTGCACCGGCTCCGGGGCCGCAGCCCATACGCAGTAGCTTACTGGAGCCGCATGGTCGCGACCAATCGCGAGACGAAGACCACCGAATCGGAAGCAACCTTCAAGTTCGCCTGGAGGGGCATGTCCTGCGGAGTTAGGGCTTCTCGCGCTGGATGGTCTTCGGGCCGAGTACCAGTTCCCCCGACCAGACGCTCCGAATATCCCCGAGCGGCTCGGCTGCCTCCCGGTTGGTTCGCAGGACAACGTACGCCTTTTGGTCCGGAATCGAGGAATCGCAAGTGTACGACTGAACTGAGCGAAAGGCTCGACCGCTGGACCATGCGAGCGTCCCAAGCATGATGTCCCGGTCGGCGACTTTCAGCACAACGTCGAAAGCGACATCCGCGGGCAAAGGATGCTCAAACGTGAATGGCAGCCGTAACTTCTGGTTTCCTCTGAAGGCGACAATTGAGATTGACTCAAGGGCTACGCTCGCCTTCATCCGCTCAGTGAGCCCGGGATCATCGAGCAATTCGATTTTGCTCGGATCGAAAACCGGCAGTACCTCCAGCTTCCCCGTGAACCGCGCTTCCTCGGTTGGTGAATGGACGAGGTTCCCGTTGTCAGGTTCCCATCCTGGGTACATCTGGCAGTGTCCGAGGAATTCCCAAGTGTGGAATCCAGGCTCAAGATCCACCTGAGACACGAAGAACTTCGTTCCAAGCCGCTGGGGCTTGAAGACAACCGGAAAGTCCGTGCCTCCAATGGAAACGTGGGCATCGAGCCACCGGATCAAGAGAGATTGTTCAAAACCATGCCAAAGGATGAAATCAAGGCGATCGCCGCTACGCACCACCGCATCGCGCCAGAGGTAGGGTTCCTTCAGGTGGATCCTTTGATAAAGCTGTGTGCGCTGGTCCGAAGTGAGTGTGCCGCTCCTATCCAACCGGCAGAGTAGGTTGAACCAGCTTTGCTGATTGATCGGCGTCGAGCTGCGTTGCTGCTCGGCGAGTGCCATCTCGATGAGTTGGTTCGTCTCGGCCTCGGAGAGACTTCCCACGCAGTCCCGCCGCAATAGTTCGCTGTAGCTCAACCTGTCGCCCTTGCCGAGCCCATCGATCAACCCCTGGAAGGAATAGTGGTGGCGCACGTTGATCATGCGTACGTGTGGGTATGCGATGCTACCCAGCATCCATGCGCAACCGAGCAACACCACGGCCCCGGTAATGAGTGGCGTCCAGCGCGGGCGGTAGACGCCGCGGACCACGCTCGACGGAGACAGGAACGAGCCGCATTCCGGGCAGCGTTCCGAAGTCAGTCCCGTGAGGTTGTAGGCGCATTTCCTGCAGTGGGGCGTGTCACCTTCGCGTCGGCCGCGAAGACCCAGCGCGCACACCACCAGTCCGCCGAAACCCACGGCGGCGAGCGTCAGGAGATTCGAGATTCCTGTGGCGCCAAGCACGGGACCCGCTCCGGGGTTGCATCCGACACACCACCACTTATTATAGCCGCATGACTACGACAAAGCGTAAAATGGACACCACGAAATCGCAAGCGGCCTTCAAGGCGGCCGGGCGGGTGATGCCCGGCGGTGTCAGTTCTCCGGTGCGCGCCTTTCGGGCCGTGGGGGGAACGCCGCGCGTGATCGCCAAGGGCAAGGGCGCGGTGATCACCGACGTGGACGGAAACAGCTACATCGACTACGTGGGCTCATGGGGGCCGCTTGTCCTGGGGCACGCGGACGACCGCGTGGTTGTAGCCGTCGACAAGGCGGCGGCCAAGGGATGCTCCTTCGGCGCCCCCACGGATGCGGAGACCCAGTTGGCCGAGTTGATCGTTGCTCGTGTGCCCTCGATTGAAATGGTGCGGTTCGTCAACTCGGGCACGGAGGCAGCCATGAGCGCCATTCGGTTGGCCCGCGGGCATACGGGGCGCGACAAGATCATCAAGTTCGAGGGATGCTACCACGGTCACAGCGACGCGCTGCTGGTCGAGGCGGGGTCCGGGGCGATGACCTTGGGGGCGCCCTCCTCGCCGGGCGTGCCGGCAGGCACCATCGCCGACACGCTGGTGCTGAGGTACAACGACTTGGACGTTGTTGAGGCGGCCTTGAAAGCACACGGCGGGAAGGTCGCCGCTGTGCTGGTCGAACCGATTGCCGGGAATATGGGCTGCGTTCCGCCGAATACCGGGTATCTGGAAGGTCTGCGGCGGTTGTGCAACGAGCATGAAGTGCTGCTCGTCTTTGACGAGGTGATGACCGGGTTTCGGGTGTCGCCTGGCGGCGCCCAGCAACTGTACGATGTGCAACCGGACCTGACGTGTCTGGGTAAGATCGTCGGCGGAGGTTTGCCGGCGGCGGCCTATGGCGGGCGGCGGGAGATCATGGAGAAGGTCTCGCCGGTCGGCGACGTTTATCAGGCCGGCACGCTCTCGGGCAATCCGTTGGCCATGGCCGCCGGGATCGCCACGCTGCAAGCCTTGGCGGAAGCGGGTGTGTATGAATCACTGGAGGCCGGTGGGGCGAAGCTGGCGGAGGGGTTGCGTTTGGCCGCCCAAGCCGCCGGGGTCGCCACGCAGCACGCGCGTGTGGGCAGCATGCTGTGCACGTTCTTCAGTTCCGAACCGGTGACCGACTTTGCGTCGGCCGGCCGATGTGGCACCAAGGCGTACGCGGCGTTCTTTCACGCGATGTTGGAGCGCGGCGTCTATCTGGCTCCGTCTCAGTTCGAGTGTCTGTTCGTTTCTCTGGCGCACGATGACGAACAGATCGAGGAGACGATCGCAGCGTCCGCAGAAGCGTTCAAGGCGGTTGCGGCGCGCGGTTAACACGCGCCTGAGGAGAAGGTGAAAATGTCCGAGCCACCCCTGAACAGAATTGTGTCCGAGCGAGAGCAGAGCGAGAGCAACACGGCGCGAATCGAACAACTCCAGGATTACTCCGCCGCCTTGCGGACCCTCCACGCGGCGCGCGGCGTGTTCCTGCTCATTCTGATCCTATCGCTCGTGCTCCACGTGGGGGCCTACGCGGCGGTCCGTTGGGGCGACGTGTTGGCGCAATCGCCTGAGTGCCAAAAGCAGATGGCGTGCTCCCCGGACTCGCCGGTCGCCGAGGTAACGCCGGATGCCGAGTTGGTGGAAGCGGCGCAGACCTTCTCGTATTGGTATTACCTGATGCGGCTCGCGCTGCCGCTGTTGGAGTTTCTCGGTCAGATTTCGTGCGGCGTGTTGACGCTGTCATTCCTTCTGGCTGCATTGGTGTGTCTTTCGGGAGGACTGGGGGGTGTGCGGGGAAGCGTTTCGGCGTTTTTCTGGATGCTGGTGTTGCTGGCTTTGCTGTTCCCCTGGGGTCGATGGCTGGGGAGCGGTCCGGATGTCGTGCAGCTTCCCGGTGTGTATTTCACGTTCGATGAGTTGTGTAAGCTCCCGCGGGGGTTCGGCGATCGGATCGAGGAAGTGGTGCACCATGTGCGCTATCTGGGATACCCGTTGCTGGCTCTGTTGATCGCGTTCACCGGGGACCGGCGGTTCGCGCGCGGCTACCGCCTGGTGCAGCGTCATCTGGAATCACGGCTGAACGTCAAGAAAATCTAGCGCCGTTTGCAGGAAGGCAATAGGCATGAGGTAGGGTGGGCCGTGCCCGCCCTACCTATTGCCTATTGCCTTCTGCCTCTCTCACTCCGGCTATTCGGCGCCGGAGAGGCGTGACAGGAATCCGACACTGGATGCGAAGATCGAATCGGTGGGCGGGCGGCCTTCGGCTCCCTCCTCGCTTTCGAGGTCCTGCAGGTTGGCCAGGCAGAGCGGGCAACCGACGACATCGAGGTGGAACTGCGTGTAGCGTATCCAGGGGTCGTCCAGCACGCCCAGGGCATAGGAGCCCAGCGTGCTCCGCTTGAGGCAGGTGAGGCGGCGCTCGCGCCAGACGTTGGCCACCGTGATCTCCGCTCGATCATCCTCTGGCAAGGTGGTGCCGCCGCCCTCCAGGAACTTGCGCAGTTTCCCGATGGCCCGGAACTTGATGCCGGCGACCACCTTCTGATCCATGTCCAACAGCTCGCCCACGTCCAGATTGCGCATCCCGGTGTAAAACAGAAGCTCGATCACCTGCAAGTCGTCGAAGGCGTCGCGGTCGCGGTATTCGTGTATCAACTTGCGGAGCACGTCAGCCAGCACGTCCGCCTGAAGCCGCCTGGCCTCCGCCTGGACCATAATGCCGCTGGGCGTTTCCTCGGTACCGGGCATGGTGCGCTCCCACCAGTCTTCGCTTTCGGGCGGCGCGTCGACCCGGGGAAGCTTCTTCTTGCGGAGCAAGTCATACAGCTTGTGCCGCAGGATGGTGAACAGATAAGTCTCCAGCGACTGCGCCGCATCGTAGTTCGGCAGCGAGGTGACAAAGCCGATGAAGGCGTCCTGCACCAGGTCTTCGGCGTCGGCGGTGCTTGACAGGCGCGAACGGGCAAACGCGAGCAGACGACCATCGTAGCGATCGATTAGCTGTCGCCACGCATCCTGATCGCCTTTGCGGATCTGCTCGACCAAGAATCGATCGGCACTATCGGGTTCCATGCACCGGTCCCCAATGCCCAAACACGATACGCGTCACACCAAGCCCGCTTCGCTCGGCCTGACGAAACCATCATAAGGCAAGTGCGGCACGTGAGCCAGCGCAACTTTGTGCAGAGACACAAAAGGAGGCGCCATTCGTAGCGACCGGCGTCTTACCGGACGAGGAACTTCGCGCTGTTCGACATACTCGAGGACCGCCTCGAGAAATCTCGCACAGGTCACAACGTTATGGAAGGGGGGCCTCGACCATACTACCTTCGTCATCGTTGACAGGTTCGCCTTCGTCTTCGATGGCGTTGGCCGCGGGTCGGTCGGTGCCCGCGCCGCTTGCCTCCATCAAGAACGGGGGAGATTCAGGCGTCCGACCTCGGGCGACGAAGAGCAGGAGCAAGAGCAGCACGCCCGAGAGGATCAAGCCACTGAACGATCCCAAGCGGGCTTCGTCACACAGATAGGGTTGAACGAACATGGGCATCAGCGAGGCCCCTACACCGATCACCGTCAACGAGAGCAGGAGTGGGCGCAGAGTCTCCTGCCAGAACCTCGGACGCCGTCGTAGCGAGGTCTTTCGCAGCGCGAAGGCGAGCAGGCCACAGCAGGCCACGCTCACGGTTAGAAGACCCTGTCGGGTGTCGGGGCAAGTGCGAACCTCGGTGACCAGCACGGTGCTAAGACAAGACACCACGGCACCGGCCAACAGAATGAACCCGGCGACGCTCCAGAAAGCCCTGGCGGCGGAATGCCGTAGCGGTGGTAGCGGGCTCGCCGATGCCAGGCGGGCACGTAGCGAATCGCGTTCCACGGGGATTGCCAGTGGAATGCCACCCGCGCCGTTGGGGACCTCATCGCCGACCGGGTCGATGTCGCCGTCGAAGTGGTGCCCAATGCGTTCGCCCACAGCGCCGATTCGCGACACTGCGTCAGCCAGACGCCGCCGGACACCTTCGACACGTCCGTCCGCCGGGTGGTCAGGCGAAATCGGCGACGCCGAGGGATCACGCGGGCCATCATCCCCTTTTCGCGGCACCCGTCCGGGCGCATAGACGCCGCGCATGGGGACAAACCACGCCACGGCCTGCACGGCAAATGACGTTGCCGCCGCCACGCCGGCTGCGGTGAACATCAGGTAGTCGCCCCCATCTGCAAAGATCGAGGTGAAGATCAAGGCGCAGAGCCCGGCGCTAAACGCCTGGCCCGCTTTCATCTCGCCGGACGCGCCGTGTTCCATCCGCTTTTCCCAGTCCACGAACATCGCCGTGACGACCAGGGCAAACAGCATGCCGGTCCCGCCACGGTATTCGTCCATGATCGGTGCCATGGCCATTGCGAGCAGCGGACCGCAACAGCCCAGCGTCGCCAGCCGCTGCACCCACATCGGTTGGGCGGATTGCCCCAGCCAGAACGTCACCTTGCGCGACGTGACCACACCGGCGGACATCAATGCGACACCAAACCCGGCGCCGATCGCCAGCGCCTCCTCACCACCACTCAGCAGAGCCGTCAGGAGCCCCATTCCTGTGGCAATCCCGACTACGAGCAGCATGGCCACAATCTGATGCCGCCCTCGGTTACGATCCATCGATTGCCCCCGGCGCGGCGCGTGCTGACGGCCGTGCCGGTCCCGGCGCCCGTGTTTGCGCTCCAACTGATACATGCGGCGGGTGACTTTGTCGCCGACGCGGTTGAAGCGCCCGCCCAAACGTCGGGGCAGGTTCACTATGCGGGCGCTGGCGATGCGCACATTCGGAACCTGCGGCGGCGGATTGGGCGACGGCATCGGCGTATGGACTGGTTCGTGGATCGCCCGGGCGGCCATGGAAAGGCTCTGTGGGTTGAACCCGACCAGGCTGTCCTTGATCTCGCCGACTTCGAGAATGTCCTCGGCCATCTCCTCCACAGTTTGATAGCGTTCGTTGGGGTCTTTGGCCAAGGCTTTGCGAATTACTCTCCCGAACGGCTCGGGCAGATCGTCGACCTCCGGCTGGGTCGTCAAGTGTTTCATCAGCACTTCGCCCATGGTGGCCCCGTCGTAGGGCACGCGTCCGAGCAGCATCTCGTAGAGGACCACCCCCAGGGCGTAAATGTCGATTCCGCGGTGGTAGTTTCCGCTGCCGATCTCCGGGGCCATGTAATGCACGGTGCCGATGCTGGCCGTCTGGGCGCTGTGTCGCGAAACGGAGATGAACTTGCTCAGCCCGTAGTCGCCGATCTTGACGTACCCGTCTTCATAGAAGACGTTCCCCGGCTTCATGTCGCGATGCACGATACCGCGATCGTGGAGGTAGCCGAGTCCCTTGGCCAGTTCGCGAATGAAGAAGGCGGCCTTTTGCGGTCCCAGCCCGTCCGGTTCTGCGATCAGCAGGTCTCGAAGCGACGGGCCCTGAACGTACTCCATGATGACGAAGTACTCGCCGTCGGTGTTCTGCTTGACGTCGAAGATCGTGACCAGGTGTGGGCTCTTGAGGTTCATACAATGGGAGACGCCGCGGAGTTCGATGGCGGGGTTGTCCCGCAGGTACTTGAGCGCGACCTCGCGTCCGCCGTCGCTGACCGCGTAGTAGACCTCGCCGAATCCACCGCGACCGACGCCGCGCTGGATCACGTAGCCTTCCAGAGGCCGGTCACCGTGTTTGAACGTAAATGCCATGCTCGTTTCTTCCGTTCTGTGGGCGTCCGGCCCGTGTCACCGCTCGGCGACTCACGCCGCCCGGCGAGTCGTCCACTGTCGCTCCAGGGCATAAACGTGCAACGTGCCCGCCATGTGGTCGTGCAGGGCACGCTTCTGATGATCGAACGCGGCTATCAAGTAGCCGATGCCCAGGGTCACCATGCTGAGTATCTCGGCAGCGGACCGCCCAAATGCCTGCCCCAGCCCACAGGGCCGCCCGCCGGCGCTGATGACCTTGATGCCCAGCGCTTTCTTCCCCAATGTCTGGCCATTCCATTTTCCGAGCAGCACTCCGCTGTAGAGGATCGCCAACGGCACGTAAACGTCGCCGCGTGGGGCCAGTATCGAACTCGCCGCCCCCACGATGACAGCGTCGATGAATGCCGCGATGACGCGAACCCAGAACCCGGCGTAGTACAGATGCCCGGTCGCCGCCTCCGGCGACAACCGAGCCGCTTCGCCGACCGGCGTACGCCGAGGCCTGCCGGCGGCGGCATCCTTCCGGGCACCATCAGCCGCACCCGCCAAGTCTCGCATCGCGGTTCTTGCTCGCACGGCCTCTATGCGCGGACGTACCGGTACGCCGAGCGGCGGATGCGGTGGGCGATGGGGCGAATGGACGGGCGAATCGACCTGTACACACGCCTGCCGGGCGGCTGACGCCAGGCTCTTGGTGTCGAAGCACGCGAGGCTGTCCTTGATCTGGTCGACACCGAGGAGCTGCTGGGCCATCTCGTCCACGGTTTGGTAACGGTCTTTGGGGTCCTTCTCCAGCGCCTTGCGGATGATGCGGCCAAAGGGCTCGGGCAACTGATCCACCTCCGGTTGAGCGGTAAGGTGCTTCATCAACACCTCGCCCATCGTCGCGCCGTCGTAGGGCACGCGTCCGAGCAGCATCTCGTAGAGGATCACGCCCAGGGCGTAGATGTCGATTCCGCGGTGGTAGTTTCCGCTGCCGATCTCGGGGGCCATGTAGTGGACCGTCCCGATGCTGGCCGTCTGGGCGCTGTGCCGCGAAACGGAGATGAACTTGCTCAACCCGTAGTCGCCGATTTTGACGTAGCCGTCTTCGTAGAAGATATTGCCCGGCTTCATGTCGCGGTGGACAACGCCGCGATCGTGGAGGCAGCCGAGCCCCTTGGCCAGTTCGCGGATGAAGAAGGCGGCTTTCTGCGGGCCCAGCCCGTCCGGCTCGGCGATCAGCAGATCGCGCAGCGACGGGCCCTGTACGTATTCCATGATGACGAAGTACTCGCCCTCGGCGTTCTGCTTGACGTCGAAGATGGTGACCAGGTGCGGGCTCTTGAGATTGATGCAGTGGGACACGCCACGGAGTTCGATCGCCGGGTTGTCGCGCAGGTACTTGAGGGCAACTTCGCGGCCGCTGTCGCTCAAGGCGTAGTAGACCTCACCGAACCCGCCGCGACCTACGGCGCGCTGAATCGTGTAGCCTTCCAGAGCCCGGTCGCCGTGTTTTAGCGTGAAAGCTGCCACTGCCTTGTCCTTGCCTGCGCTCGCACCGAGCGGCGGATTCGAGTCCGCGCGGACTCAAAGTCCGCGGCTCCTTGACCTACACGTTCTAAGGTCGCCCCGTTCCCCCCGGCCGAGCCGACCACGGCTTGGCCACCATACTGACACCGTCGATCTCGACGGTATTGCCCATGTCCAGGCGCAGGGCTTCGGGTGCCGCCCGCCCCCGTCCGGTGAGACGAACCCACAGCGCCCCGTCGCGCTCGAAGAACACCAGCGGGTTGCGGGCCATCTGGCACTGGATGTGGTAACCCTTGCCATAGCCGATCGTCGCGTTCCGGGCAAACAGCACCACACGCCGCACGTCGTTGGGCAGCTTGGACGTATCGCTCAGGTCGATTACCGCACTGGGGCTCTTGCGGCTGGGTAACCGAAAGGTGAACTTCGCTTTTTGTCCGAGGACCACACGGTCGCCGTCGCGCAATAGCTGATGCCCGGTGCGCTTGCCACCCACCTCGACCTCGTGCGGGCCGAACAGGAAGTAGTCGTCCTCCACCCGTGCGATTTCCGCATGGCGATCGGCCAGAGCGGAGAACACGGCGATATCGGCGGGGTTACTGGTCACGGCGCCACCGATGGAGACCCGATCCTTACGGAGAAGCAAGTAGCTACCGCCGCCATCGACGAGCAAGAGCAGTCTATCGGGCAAAGCACTCCCGGCTTGCGGCGTGCTCCCCATCGCGACCGTCTCCGCCAGATTCGCCGGGGCCTTGGCCGGTACGTGCTGCGCTTGTGGCGGCGGGGCGATCTCGAACGCGCCCAGCGGACCGGCCCGGAGCGAGGTTACCATCTCGTCAATCGATCCAAGGTGCTTGACGGCCTTGGACACCCAGCCGATGTCGGGCGCGAGGTGCTGCAAGCACCTCGTGTTTTGGACGGCACCGTCGTAGTCCCCGCGACGCAGGGCATCGCCGGCCTGATGGATCAGGCGCATCATCTCCTCGATCTCGCGTTTGGCAGGCAGGGCCCGGCCCAGGTCGCCGAGGCAGACCAGCTCGTCGGCCGCGCGCTGAACCCGCCCGTCCTTGAGTGACTGCCGCGCCCTCTTGAGGATGCGAGCGCACAGATCCGTCTCGAGATTGGCGTACTGCGGGTCGTGCGGATCGAGAGTCTTGGCTTTGGCAAGCCGCCCCACAGCCGCAACCCACTGCTCACCACGGATCAGCTCCTGCACCTGGGCGAAGACTTTTGAAGCTTCGTCGTCGCGCATCTCGATGTCTCGCTTCATCTTGGCCGCTTCCGTGTCCCCTTTGCTGGCGGCATCAAGGATTCGCTGACCGGCCGCCAGCGATCCTTCGGCAACGCGGCGACGCGCCTCGGCGAGTCGATGGCGCCGTGAGTGCTGTTGGCGTGCGGCCTCGGCGGCCACCGTGTTGATTTGCCCGCGCAGCTCGGCGATTCGGTCCTGCACGAGCCCGCCGGTGTCGGCCCGGTCGAGGTCTCGCAGCGCTTCGGCGTAGCGGTCGGCGGCGAAGTGCTCCCGCGCCCGGTCGATGTATTTCTCGGTGAGTTTGCGAACCAGCGCCGTTCCGCGGCGGTGCGCGCGGATGTCCGGGTCGATGGCGATGCGGAAGGCATCATCCAGCCGCCCTTGCCGCAGCGCGTTCTCCGCAGCCTTGAGGCGGGTGGTAAAAAGACGACCGAGCATGAGAGACTCCTTACGCTCATCGGCCCCGGGCTTCAACCCCGGTCAAACCGGTGCTCACACAATCTAATTCGTCTCCCAGGCCGGATTATTCGTGATGTCAGCCTCGAAGGAAGCTCTCAGACGCCGCACGTTGGCATCCGTCCCGATGAGCCAAACCAGCGTGACTGCATCGGCGAACTGTGTCCAGATCGACCGTAACACCCATGACATGCGCGCGAGCACGATGCCGGTGTCAACCGTGCGGCTGCTGAAGCTGATTGTAACTTCCGTAAAGGTAGTGGCTTACGTGCCCCGACGCCCCTGCGATCAATAGATATGGCTTTTTGGGGGTAAAGAAAGGGGGTAAAGAAAGGGGACATCACTGATTCTTGGCGATCTGCCGGATGATGAGCTTGAGAGTCCGCGTACAAGCGTGAACCGAGGCCGTCCGTGGGGGAACATGGACTGGATGCACCGCACGGCCGCTCGCCTGGACCTGACTTTCACGCTCAGGAACCCGGGCCGACCAAGGAAGAAGGCAATCGAAGCCAGGGAAAACGATAGAAATCAGTGATGTCCCCTTTCGCCCTTCCTTTCGCCCTTCAGTGATGTCCCCTTTCGTCCTCGGCTTTCTAGCCGATCAAGACAGGCTGGAAAGCCTGTCCCACAGTTTTGGGATAGGCTCTAGCTGACAACTTCCGTAGCGGCCGGCGTTCCCGCCGGCCGTCGGCCTGCGAGACGCAGGCCGCTACAAAAACCGGGTTGTCAGACAGAGCCTAACGGAGTGGTAGTTCCAGCGAGGCGGGGTCCTTGGCGTATCGTCGAGCGATCTGTGGGGTGATCTTCCGGAGCTTGACCAACTGCTGAAGGGAGGTGTCCAGCATCATCATGCCATCGCGGGCACCGGTCTGGATGGCTGATTCAATCGCCTCGATCTTGCCAAACTTGATCGCCACCCGTGCGGGATCGTTGACGACCAGCAGTTCCAGGGCCAGAACGCGCTTCTTTCCCGGCGTGGCATTGGGCAGCAGATGTTGGCTGACCACGAAGCGCAGGCTCAGAGCCAATTGGGTGCGGACGTCCTCTTGGGCATCGTGCGGGAAGAGATCGACGAAGCGTGTGATCGCCCCCTTGGCATCCTTGGTGTGCAGGGTGGCGAGGATCAGGTGCCCGGTTTCGGCAGCGCTGAGGGCCATCCGCGCCGTCTCCGGATCGCGAATCTCGCCCACGAGAACCACGTCGGGGTCCTGCCGCAGCCCGTGCTTGAGACCGTCGAAGAAGGTGTCCACGTCGGTGCCCACCTCGCGTTGGGTGACGATACTGTTAGGGCAGCGCGGGAACAGGTACTCGACGGGTTCCTCCACGGTGATGATCCGGTAGCCGCCGGCCTGGTTCAGCAGATTGACCAAGGCTGCCAGGGTCGTGCTCTTGCCCGAGCCGGTGATGCCCGTGATGACGACCAGCCCGTTCATCTGGCTGACGATGCGGTCCGCCAGCCCGCGCGGGAAGTCCATCCAATCAAACTCGGGTATGCGGCTGGGGATGTGGCGGAAGCAGGCCCCGAGTTGCCCGCTGGAGTAGAAGATGCCGGCGCGATATCGCTCCGGTCCCTCGGGAGTGGCCAAGGTAATGGAGCAGTCCGCGTTCTTGTCATGGCGGAGGTGATTGCGAACTTCCTCGGGCAGCACGGACTCGATCATCCCCCGGGCGTGCTCGGGGTCGAGTTGCTCGGAGTCGGATTCGCTGATCTCGCCGTGGACGCGGAAGCTCGGGCGGTACCCGGAGACGATGTGCAGATCGGACGCCTCCCGGCGGATCATCTCGCGCAAGAGGAACTCCATCTCGGACCGTGGGGACTCGCGGTGACTGCTCATGTCTTCGATTGACCTCCGAGGTTGATACCCGCGGGTGGCGCTGCCGGTTGCGAACCTCCGGTCGCGGGCACGTCAGACAACGTATCGAAATACACGCCGCGATGAAAGTGCAGGCCGCGACCGTTATGAGATCAGGCGGGCGGTGTCGCGGGCGATCATCAGTTCCTCGTTGGTGGGGATGACCCAGGCGGCGGTGCGGCTGGTGTCGGTGCTGATGCAAAACGGTTCTTTGCCTCGCTGGTCGTTTCGCGTAGCGTCCAGTTCGATGCCCAGCGGGACCAGTCCTGCGAGAATTCTCTCGCGCATGAAGATCGCGTTCTCACCGATACCACCGGCGAAGACCACGGCATCGCACGTGCCCAACTCGGCCAGGTACGCACCGACGTACTTGCGCGCCCGATGGACGAACACGTCGATGGCCAGCGCGGCGCGCTCATTGCCCGCTTCGGCGGCCTCGTGAACGTCGCGCAGGTCCCGGGCCACTCCGCTGATACCCAACAGCCCGCTTCTCTTTTCCAGTCCGGTGCGGACCTCGTCCACGCTCAACCCCCGGCGGATGAGATGGAAGATGATGGCCGGGTCGATGTCGCCGCTACGCGTGCCCATCACCAGCCCCTCCAACGGGGTCAGGCCCATGGTCTGGTCGACGGCTTTGCCGCCGCGGAGGCAGGTCATGCTGCACCCGTTGCCCAGGTGGAGCGTAATCAGGTTGGGCCGAGGGTTGTCGAGCAGCTCCGCGGCGCGCATGGCGATGTAACGGTGGCTGGTGCCGTGGAAACCGTAGCGGCGGATGCCGTGCTTCTCGTACCACTCGTAGGGCAAGGCGTAGTGGTAGGCGGCTGCGGGCATGGTCTGGAAGAATGCGGTGTCGAACACGGCGGCCTGCGGCGCGTGGGGCAGGATCTTCATAGCCCCCTGCAAGGCTGCGAGATTGGCCGGGTTGTGCAGCGGGGCCAGCGAATTGCACTGCTCGATGGTGGCCAGGACTTCGTCATCCACGATGACGGACTCGCTGAACGCCTCGCCGCCGTGAACCACGCGGTGCCCGACGCCCGCGACCTCGTCGGGGCTCGACAGTGGCGGCGGATCGCCGATCGTGGTGAGCAGTTCGACCAGGCGTGAGACGCCCTTTTTCGCGTCGGGGATGGGCTCGGTCAGGCGTGTCTCCTTGCCGGCGCACTGGTGAATAATGGTCGACCCGGCTTCGCCCATGCGCTCGACGAGGCCGGTGGCGCGTTCGCTCCGGTCGGCCATGTCATAGAGCTTGTACTTGATCGATGAGCTGCCGGCGTTGATGACGAGGATTTTCATGATGGACTCGCTTCTCGCTTTCTACAGAGAGCCCTGGGAGGGCGGAACTCGGTAGCCGGGAGCGTGAGTCCCCGGCACACTGAAACACGGCACTCGTGCTCGGTCACACCTGAATCGATGGGTGATCCGAGCCGCGCCCGTGAGGAAGCGGTTGACCGCAGTATCCGCCGCCCTCGTGCATCCGCTCCCTTACGGTCGCGGCTCGGTTCTCGTTGCCTTCCGAGTTCCGAGTTCAAGGTCCAAGGTCCAAAGTCTCTTGCCTCTTGCCTTCCTCCCTGCTCTGCCCTTGTTGCCTTCTTCCACTCCCTTACGGTCGCGGCTCGGTTTGTAGCGACGTCGGGTTGGGCGGGCGCATCTCTGCCCGCATTTGCAGGATCACCAGCATTGGCCAACCCACGTACTTCTCCGCTCGAGGGTATCGTGCGGCGAACGGGGCGTCGGGGGCGTGCTCGCCGATGCTCTCCAGAACGAACCCGGCACGCACCACCGCCATGACGAAGTCGCCGAGCTTGTGCGGCAGGCTGCCGGGCTGCACGATCTCGCCGGACTCCGGATCGGTGAACCGCGCCTGGCTACCCCGCAGGAACATCGCCGGGTGCATTGCGGACACCACCACGCGGCCGCCGGACCGGAGTACCCTGTGGGCCTCGGCAAAGAAGCCCGCCAAGTCGCGAAGGTGCTCGAGCACCAGCCCGCTTACGACAAGGTCGAACGTCCCACTCGGGAGAGGCAGCGGCTCATGGAGATCGTGGAGGAGGAAGTGGACGTTCGCTCCCTCCGCCTTTCGGCGGGCCTCGGCCAGCATCCCCGGCGAAAAATCGACCGCTGTCACACGGGCTCCGGCGGAGGCGAGCCACGCCGTGTGTCGGCCGGTGCCACACCCGAGATCCAGTACGGCCAAGCCGCCGACGTCCCCGACCGCTTCGGGCATATGGGCCTCCTCCAAAGCGGGGAGCGGATTGGCGTCGTGATCGTACACCGAGGCCCATCGATCGTACCCTTGGCGGACGGAAGTGACCTCACCAGACTTCTCAGTGTTCGACATTCAACAGACTCCGCGTTGCCCGGCGTGTTGCCGTTGGTGTTCGTGTTTACCGTCGGCCGCAATCGTATTCGAAGGACCCACCCGGCTCTATCAAGCACTTGGTCTTTTCGCCGAATTGCGCAGTTTTTTTATCCACTTCACACGGAGCAACAGTTCCTCGATTCGGCTCGCGTTGACGCCCGTGATACGGATTGTCTTCACCGGTGAGGTGCGCCCGCTCACCACACGGACCATCCGAGGCTTGACGCCCAAGCGTTCGGCCAGCAAACTCGTCAGGGTGTTGTTGGCTTTGCCTTTTTCCGGAGCGGCGGCCACCGCTACTTTCAGGCGCCCGTCCAACTCGCCCATGATGCGGGTCTTGGAAGCGCCCGGAACCACTTTGACCGGTATCAGAACCGCGTCATCTTGTACGACTAGCTCGATCATCGCTCCGCGCTTCTCGACCGTGCTCCGAAGGCGGACCTGGGGGACCCCGGAGGTTGGTTCAAGCGTATCACGGTTTCCGTCGAAGGGATAGGATCATGCTCCCCCATACGCAGTACGAAATCGCGGTCATTGGTGCGGGCAACGCGGCGGAGGGCATCGTCCACGGCCTGCTGCGGCGAAGCGTGCTGCTCGAAGACCGCATCATCGCCTGCGATCCGATCGAGCAGCGGCGCCGGGTCTTCGAGCAACGCTTCAACGTGGAGACCACCGACGACAATCGCGCGGCAGTCGCCGAGAGCTTCATTCTACTGCTGGCGATCAAACCCCAGGACTTCCACAACGCCGTGGACGGCTTCGCCGACTTGATCCGCGACGACCACCTGGCAATCTCGATCATGGCCGGCGTTTCCACGCGGGCGCTGGAGGATGCCCTTCCCACCGAGAAACCGCGCGTGGTCCGCGCCATGCCCAACCTGCCGGCCCATGTCGGGGCGGGCATGACCGGCTTGTTTCCCGGGCAGTACGCCAGCGAGTCGGACCTGCTCCGCGCGCAGCGGGTTTTCGAGGCCGGCGGCCGGGCGATTGTCCTCGAACGCGAGGAACTCATGGACGCGGTCACCGCCGTTTCCGGCACGGGACCGGCATACTTCTACTACTTTGTCGAAGCGGTCATCGCTGCTGGAGAGAAGGCCGGACTCACCCACCGGCAGTCCACGCTGCTGGCGACCCAGGCCTGTCTGGGAGCCGCGCGCATGATGATCGAGTCGAACGACACGCCGGCGGAGCTTCGCCGGAAAGTCGCCTCACCGGCGGGAACCACCGAGGCGGCCGTCGCCGCCATGGACGCCGCCGACGTGCCCGGACTCATCGAGGCGGGTGTGCTGGCCGCCTGGAAACGCTCGCAGGAGTTGGGACGCTAAACGCCATCATGCACCGGAGTATACCTCCCCGCACCTCGCAAGACAGTCGCCCACACACGGTCGTTCTCCGGCGGGGACTTCTACACACTTGTCTGCGTGAGGCGCTAGGCCCGGCATTTATGCCGGGTACCAGGGATGCCATCCTCGCCCCTCCCCCTGTTGCCAAAGGCGACGGAGGAAGGGAAAAAAAGGGGGGGGCGACCTTTCAACCCGGCATAAATGCCGGGCCTAGCGCATTTTGGCATGATAAGTGCAAATCCCTTTCCGGAGTCCGACGATAGTCGGTTTAGTATCCACCGGTGTCGCCGGTGACACGCCGGGCTGGGTTTGGCAGGAGTTTGCCCATGGCAGACAAGATCTACATCTGTGCGGCCGACGCCCATGCGGGCAGTAGCGTGGTTTCGCTCGGGTTGCTGGGCATGTTGAGCCGGATTGTGGACCGCATCGGTTTTTTCAAACCGGTGGGTCGCGGAGCTCAGGATGCGGATGTGGCCGTGCTCAAATCGGCGTATCGATTGCCGCAGGAGCCGGCGCAGATGTGTCCGCTGACGGCGGCTGAGGCGCGGGTGCTGATGTCCCGCGGCGAGGAAGGGCGCATGCTCGACCGTATCTGCACCGCCTACGACGTCATCCGCGGAACCTGCGATCTGGTCGTTCTCGAGGGCATCAGCCACGAACGATCACTCAACATGTTCGATCTGGACATCAATGCCGTCATCGCCGCCCGGCTGGCTGCGCCGATGGTACTGGTCGCGGGGGCGTCCGCGCACGGCGAGCCCGTACCACCAGACGCGCTGACCACGTCGGTCGTCAACGCATGGCGCTCGTGTGAGGCGAAAGGGTGCGAGTTGATGGGCGTGGTGGTCAACCGCGTCATGGGCGAGTCGTTTGACACGCTGCGGAATCAGTACATCGAGGCGTTAAACAAAGAGGGAACCACCGTCTTCGGCGTTCTGCCGGAGTTGTCTTTTCTGAATATGCCGCGTCTCAAGCAGGTCGCCATGGACCTGGACGCGGAGGTGCTCGCCGGTGAGGAGTCTCTCGGCAACCTCGCCACCAAGACGTTGGTGGCCGCCATGTCGCCACGGAACTTCCTCAATTGGCTCGACGTGGACAACACGCTGGTGATCACCCCAGGAGATCGTCACGACATCATGCTGGCGGTGGCGCTGGCGCAAAGGTCGCCACAGCACCGGAATGTGTCCGGCCTGATCCTGACAGGCGGGATGAAGCCCGATGCGGCAATCCTCAGGCTTGTCGACAGTCAGGCCAACCCCAAGTTTCCGATCCTGACCGTGCGGTCGGATACGTTCTCCGCCGCAAAGGCGGTGAGCGAGATGGACGTCCGCATCCATCCCGGAGAGGACGACGACAAGATCCACGCCGCCGCCGCAATGGTCCAGCGCAATGTGGATGAAGCCAAGTTGTGGGACACGCTGGAATTGTCCGGGACGAGGACCAAGGGGGCCGGTTCGTTCCTGGAGATGATCGTCACCAATGCCAAGAGGCTCGAAAAAACCATCGTCTTCCCCGAGGGCGAGGAAGTCCGCACCATCCGTGCGGCATCCAGGCTGGCTTTGGGACAGATCGTTCGCCCGGTGTTGCTCGGCGACCCGGAGAAAATCAGGGCGTTCTCGCAATCCGAAGCGGTACCGTTGGACGGGGTGACCGTCCTGGACCCCACCATGACCGACAAGCGGCAGACCTACGCCGAGACCGTGTATGAACTCCGCAAGCACAAGCGCGGCGGTATGACGCAGGAGACCGCCCTACAATGGATCGATGAGTCACCCATACACTACGGCACGATGATGGTGCAATGTGGCGACGCCGACGGTCTGGTCGCCGGGGCGGTCCATGCTACCGGCGAGACGATTCGCCCGGCGTTTCAGATCATCGGTGTCCGTCCTGACGTGGGCGTGGCCTCGAGCGTGTTCTTCATGGTGTTCAAGGACCGCGTGCTGGTGTACGGCGACTGTGCCATTATCCCCAGTCCCAATGCACACGAGTTGGCCGGCATCGCCATTGGGGCCGCTCGCACCGCCCGCGCTTTCGGACTGGACCCGCGCGTAGCCTTGCTTTCCTACTCGACCGGTGCCAGCGGAGTGGGTAGCGACGTCGACAAGGTCACCGAGGCGACGGCGCTCGTACGCGAGCGCGATCCGAGCGTAATGGTAGACGGCCCCATCCAGTACGACGCCGCCATCGACCCCGAGATTGGCAAACGCAAGCAGCCCGACTCGCCCGTAGCCGGGCAGGCCAACGTGTTCATCTTCCCTGATTTGGACGCCGGCAACATTGCCTACAAGGCGGTTCAGCGAATGAGCGGGGCGCTGGCTGTCGGGCCCGTCATTCAGGGAATGAAAAAACCGGTCAACGACCTCTCACGCGGATGCAGCGCCGACGACATCTACTATGTCGGCGCCATCACTGCGATCCAGGCCGAGGGGATCTAGTGCACCGTCACGCGTCATTTGATGGCGTGTCCTGAACCGAGCCGCGACCGTAAGGGAGTGGAAGAAGGCAACAAGGCAACGAGGCAACAAGGGCGGAGCAGGGAGAAAGGCAAGAGGCAATAGGCAAGAGACTTTGGACCTTGAACTCGGAACTCGGAAGGCAACGAGAACCGAGCCGCGACTGTAAGGGAGTGGTCTTCGCGCCCGCAAGGAAGCGGTCTTCGCGCCCGTGGGGAGTGGTCTTCCCGCTCGTAAGGAAGTTGTCTTCGCGCCGCGAAACCGGACCGCTTCCTCACCCTTGACACTACGCGTAAAGGGCACGCGGGCGCGGCGCGGAAGGAGATTCCTGATGGACGCTCTCAATCTGATCAACGGGCTTTGAGGTAAACTGGGGAGTGAGCTTGGTATGCCGATCCACATCGAATGCCGTAGAAGGCCGCGAGACAAAGCGCAGCCTACAAAAGATACAGGGCTTATCGCGATTCTGACAGACGATCCAGAGGCGTGTTATACGGACAGGAAACCAAGGTCCCGCATGTTTTGCGTGTCAACCTAATCATTGTTACCTGGGGAAGGCGGTGGCGCGGATGGTTCAGAATGCCCGAAGGGTGCTGGCTGACTGCAAGCACGCCCTTGATCTGCTACAAGGGGAATCTCAGCCCGCCTCGTTCCGGGTGCTCTGGGTGGCCGGGATCGCATTGGCGCGCGCTGTTGGCCATGTCCTCCGCAAAGTCGATGGGAAACAGGAGGATGCGGTCGGAGCAGCGATAAAGTCAGCCTATGAGTCATGGCAAACCGACAGGTCGGGCAACGCAATCTTCTGGAATTTCATCCAGGAAGAGCGGAATCAAGTCCTCAAGCAATACGAGATCGGTTTCTTTGCTGGGCCTGTCGATGTCGTGGCCGGGGGCGAGATTCACACGCTCGATGACCACCTGTTCTGTCCGATGACCGATGGTTCCTATGCTGGAGAGGATTGTAGAGACATCCTGGAGCAGGCGATCCAGTGGTGGGAGCAGCAGCTTGCCGCGATTGAGGCTGCTGCACAAGCATAGCGGGGCGCGCCAAACCACACACTGTGCCTGGCCGGGACCGCCATATTGGTCTCCGGGCGCTCAAGGCTCACCCAGTCGGCCCCGGCAGGCAAGCAGAAGTGCTGACAGGGAGTTGTGACCTCAGGGGCTAGCGCGGCTGTAGCAGGTCATGGGCGAAGCCGGTTCCTCTGCCGGGACGCTGAAGACGGTGTACGGGCAGCTGGCGGCGCCGACGATTATCAAGCGTCGGCGAGTTTCTGCCGTTGACGCTTCGCTGCAAGGACAGACGCAGCCGCCAGCACCAGGAGAGCCATGATGATCAGACCCCAGTCCGAAACGGCGGGGATGTCATTCTCGTATCTGAACCGCTCGTCGGAATAGCTGATCGCCGCGGCGTCCGGATCGGTCTCCAGGTGCGTCAGCACGGTTACGCTCTCGCCTGGGAGTAGCGGATCTTCGGCTCCAAACTCCCATTCGACCTCAAGGTACTCCTCGAAGTCCACACCCACCTGCTTGTAGTACTTGACCACCCGGGGCTCGTCATCCTTTGGTGGGTCGAGGGTCATCTCGTACTTGCATATGCGAACGTTCAGACCCACGTAGACTTTGTACTGTAGGCCAGTCGGATTCTCCGGGCCGTCATTCGTGAACTGGCGGCTATCTTCGATGACGAGGCCATCGTCCCACTCGGAGAGCGTGACAATGTTCCAGTAGTACGGATCCGATGAACCGGGTGGGAAATCATCGGAGTTACTGGATGCAAGGCTGATGTACCATCGGTCGTCGTTCCAGGTGTAGGCGTAGTTCTCCACACCATATTCGGTGCCTGTGCTCTGGTCGGAGTCGGTCACGTAGACGCGAGCGGGGTTCTCGGTTAGAGGATCCACCTCCCCTTGCTCATCCCCCCAAGCCGTGATCACGTGTTTCGCGTGAGCAAAACAAGCATCATCGGGCGCGCTGACCGGCTCATCGAACCCCAAGTACAGCCCCACGAGATTGCACTCGCGCAGCTTGTTTCCGATGAACTGGGCACCGAGCGGATCATCCCACGCCTCACACTCGTCCTTGCAACCGTACATGGTCACGATGTCATAGTCGTTACTCTCTTTCCACAAGTTGTACTCAGATTGGAGCCACCAACTGGCGGCAAGGTCAAGCCAACTTCACCCTGCTGTCGTGAATTTCAGCTTGAGCTGGTTGTAGATCTCGTTCGCTCTGTTTTGCACCGTAGTCCCGTTACCATATCCGGCACCGGCGAGCATGTTGGCAGCGGTGGCCAGCCAACAACTCGCATCGCACCCAAAACACGGCTTGTTCGCGTCAGGAGGTGACGTCCCGACCATCTCCCCCACGGGTGTTTTGACGTACGGGTCCTGAGCGAAAGCTGAAACAGACAGGCAAAGGACCGCAACGGCGAAGAAGCAGTACAATCTCTTGTTTCTCGACATGTTCACGATAGTCCTCCTGATTTGAGTGAGCCCGAACGGCTGGTAGAAGCGGCCCGCATCCCCGCCAACCGAGTCCGGACCCGAATCCAGATTCGAAGCCCCGAACGGCACACTCTGCAATTCTAATCGTCCGCGGGTTCCCTGTCAAACCTTTGATTCCCTCGTATGAACCCCTGTTTATGAAGGCGTGTGGAGGGGGGCTGGCGGATGAGATGGCGACGCTAGGTGGGGCGCAAGTGCAGGATGG